>ENA-ORXD01000913-ORXD01000913.1-sediment-metagenome-genome-assembly--contig:-NODE-913-length-30178-cov-4.827680_pt1 | contig 30178 bp, 31 predicted proteins | sample MGYA00237862_ERZ511471 | MGnify/ENA metagenome assembly ERZ511471 | reverse complement strand
TGACAATTACCGGATTGAGATTGCGAAAATTGAAGGGTTGCGTATAATTCATTGGCCTCTCTTGTAAACACGGGTATGGTTAACTTTAGCAGTTCGTATGCCCGTCTGGCAAATGGCCGGGTTCAGGCTTCTACGCGGTTGCGGCCTTTTTGCTTGGCCCGGTAAAGAGCTTTATCAGCCCGGTCGATGGCTGCCTCAATATCGATATCGCCCTTATAAGTGGCTACTCCCAGGCTGATGGTCACCTGAAAGGTTCGTCCGGTTTCATTCGAAAAGCGGGTTTCCGCCACACTTTGCCGGATACGTTCGGCAACCCGGCCGGCTTCATCAGCGGAAGTGCTGGCCAGAATAACCAGAAATTCCTCGCCACCATAACGACCGGCATGGTCGGTGTCTCTTAAGCTCCGGGAAATAATGCTGCCAGTTTGGCTCAATACTTTATCACCGGTAAGGTGGCCATAAGTGTCATTAATCAGCTTGAAGCGGTCCAGGTCAGCCATGATCAGGCTGAATGTGATACCGTACCGCCTGGCCAGGCGAAAGTTTTCGCTGGCCTGTGCTATAATCACCCGGCGGTTGGAGATGCCGGTCAGGGCATCGACGGAAGCCAGGGCGTCCAGTTCCACATTTTTCTTGGCCAGTTCGCGCTTGGCGTTGATCAATTCGTTATTTAGAATTGTTAATTGGTCATATAGCCGGTCGAAGCCGCTTTCCGGCCGTGCTTTAACCACGATAAGCAAAACTGAGTCTTCAACCAGTGTACCGCTAATGTTCAAACCCATGCACTGCTCGAAGTTATTACATTCTATCACTGCTCCAAAACAAGCTCCCTTGTCGACAATGGTTTTCAGAACCTGCCGGAATTTTTTACCGGATTTAGTCGTCAATATGCTTCCCAGTGGTTTACCCGCCAATCCGGAGGAGAATATATCAAGGCCATCATACAATATCCGGGTAATATGTCCTTTTAAATCACACAGTAAAGCCGAACCGCTGCCAGTCTCCATCATACAGCCTTACCAGCTTTAATCGCCAGTTGCTCGGCCAGTATCACCGCCTGCCTGCCATCCGCTGCAAAACCATCAGCTCCCAGTTTCTGCCACAACCCGGCGGCAATATTGAAAGGCAGTCCTCCCACGATAATACCCGGCTTGTGCCCGGTGCCGGATTGGCGGACAGCGCCTATAAGACCAGCCACCTGGCTGACGTTGAAGGTCATGGTTGCCGAGATAGCCACTACATCGGGTTTCCAGTCGCGAACTGCAAGGGTTATGGCCCCTGCGGGGGTACTGGCGCCGAGGAAATAGGTATCCCAGCCATTCAGTTCGAAAAGATCGGCCACCATACGAATACCCATTTCATGATATTCACCCCCGACGGTAGTTGCCAGCAATCGGTACCCGCGCCGGGGAGTTGCAAATATCTTGGGGTATAACTGCGACATGATCAACTGGGTGGCTGCGGTGATATAATGTTCTTCGGCTACATTCAGCGCTCCTGTCTGCCAGCGGTAGCCGGCCTCCCGCTGGACGGGCTGAAAAATCCCCAGGTAAATATCGTTTACGGGTGTACCCGATTCCACGGTTTCCATTATCAGAGCCAGGGCAGCCTGCCGGTCTCGCTTAAGTAATAAGTCAAGGTACCTGGCTGCAAGCCGGGGCAAGATGCCTTTGCCGGTGATAAATGAACCGGAGCGCGGTTCGCTGTCCAGCGAATGCATGGCTTGAGCCCGGTAGAATTCCAGGAGCCGCCGGCTTTCAGGGGGTATTTTAGCCGCAACCACCTCGAAAGTGCAGTCAATGGCAATAATTAGGGAAGTACCGGCAAAACCCAGTCCTTTAAACAGGACTTTTAACCAGTTTATATACTCAATAAATAGAACCGGTTCTTCAGCCAGCAGGGCTTCGGCCAGAAAAACCAGGTGGTAGCGCGCGTCTTCCAGCGCTTTTTGCCGGCCTGAGGCACCATATTTCTGCCAGATGCCTTTTTCCGCCACGTACTGGCGTCTTACGGCTTCACGAGCCAAAGAGGTGAGGTTATCATAGATAATCCTGCCCGGACCCTGGCCCATTATACGCCTCCCTGGAGGTAATTACACTGCCGGTAACATGATAGCGGTTTGAAAGCGATTAGTATAGCCCTGCAAACCCCAGAAAGTAATAAGCCGGCGGTCTGGGTACCGCCGGCTCAGGCCTGTGCTGCCGGTTCTGCCGGAAAACCCGGCGAGGGCTATTTTTTCTCACCTTCAATCAATTTGGTAGTTTTTACATTGATCTTCCTGGGTTTGACTTCCTCTGCTTTGGGCAGCGTCAGGGTCAGCACTCCATTCTCGAAAACGGCTTCGGCTTTGCCTGAATTTACCGATGCAGGCAGCCTTACCGAGCGGCTGAAGGATCCGTACCTCAATTCTTTACGAAAATAGTTGGCTTCCTTTTCCTCTTTTTCCTCCTTGTGCTCCCCTTTGACAGTCACCACATCTTCAGCGATGGAAACATCGACTTCATCGGGCTTGACGCCGGGCAACTCCGCTTTTATAACCACTTCGGAATCGGTTTCAAACATATCCATGGCTACCCCTGAAGCCCCGGAACCTGCGAACCCGGCCGGCTGTACGAAAGAATCTTCGAACAACCTGTCCATCGCCTGCCTTAACGTCATCATATCGCGCAGAGGTTCCCATCTCATTAAGTCTGCCATATTTTCACCTCCCTGATAAATTATTTCCGGCAGCAGTAGATTATTTGGCTTTCACTTTTATTTGCTTGGGCTTGGCTTCTTCCGCCTTGGGTATGGTTACGGTCAATACACCGTTTTCCTGGCTGGCATCGATGCGGGTAGCGTCTACGGGTACCGGGAAGGTGACAGACCGGCTTACATCGCCGTAACCCAGTTCGGTAATATACCACCTGTAGTTTCTGGCTTCCTCGCTTTCCAAACTTGAGGGTATGCGGGCTTTGAGGTTAATGGCATTGCCGTCAACGCTTATTTCGACATCTTCAGCCTTGACCCCCGGCAGGAATGCCTGGATGAAATAGGTATCGTCCTTTTCGCACAGGTTCACCGCCATGGTATGCACGGACCGTTCCTGTGATCCTGCCTGACCGGGACGAACAAAGCTCTGTTCAAAAAGCCTGTCCATTGCATCCCGCAGTGATACCAGGTCAGTAAAAGGGGTTCTTTCAACAGCCATATGAGTCCTCCTTTTTAATATTATTTCTGTTTAATATGGCTTTAATCCCGGCGATATTTATACGCGAGCGTTTTAACGGAATTATCTTTTTAATGTTTTCAAGGTCTTTCCGGGTATAAAGACGGTGCCCGCCCCGGGTACGCTGTGGTTTGAGCAGCCCGGCCTTATCCAGACGCCTGAGGTAAGAGGCTTGCATACCGGTAAGCTGCACTATCACCCGGGTGGTGTACCTGCCTTCCATAGCGCCAGCCATCACCTGCCTGATCATATTGCATTAAACACCCTTACATGTTGTATTTTAATTATTCTCTTTAATCTTGTCAATACTTTAGATATGTTTATTAGCACTACTATTGACATGCAGCATATCAACTATTATAATAGGGCTACTAAATTTACTTTTCAAGGGGCGTTGAATGGAACACAGAGTTGGAGTGTATGTCATGCAGGTTGCCGCCATGCTGACCGGTCTTCACCCGCAGACACTGCGAAAATACGAAAGAGTAGGCCTGGTCAGCCCGATCCGGTTGAACACCCTGCGTCTATACTCGGAAGAGGATATAGCCCTCTGCCGCATGATACGGCGCCTGGTCGACGAAATGGGCTTGAACCTTGCCGGTGTAGAGATGGCGCTGAAACTCCAGCAGAAGCTGTCTGAACTCAAAAGCCAGGTCGAGCAGGACCGTACTGCTAACCGGGAGCGGCATTTAGCGTTAATAGAAGAGATGCTCCAAATGCTCTCAGGAGAGTAAATAATCAAGAAAGGGGGTGGCTGGTGATGTGGAAAATGAAATCATGCCCGAGATGTAATGGAGACATGTTCGTGGACTGGGATGAAGACGGGATGTTCAACCACTGCCTTCAGTGTGGTTATGCAGGCAATATCGAGTCCAGCTGCCTGGTTGCCGAAGGCCCTCTTGTAAAAAAGCACTTTACTGCCGCAAACAACTAAATACTTGCCATAATACCAGGAGCAGATAATGGATATTAATCGTTTCACAGAAAAAGCCGGGCAGGCCCTGGGCCGTTCCCAGGAACTAGCCCGGGAAAACGGCCATACCCAGGTAGAACCCGAACACCTGGCGCTGGCACTGCTGCAGCAGGAAAACGGCGTAGCCGGCCAGATACTCGCCGGGCTGGGGATACCGGTGCGGCGGGTAGAGGTTGACATGCAATCACGCCTTGAAGCCAAGCCCAAAGCCGGCGGTACGCCTGATGCCTACATATCACCCGAACTCAAGAAGGTAATCGATACTTCTTACAAAGAAATGCAGCGGTTTAAGGATGATTACGTGTCCGCAGAGCATCTTTTCCTGGCTCTGCTGGAAGTAGCCGGCCCGGTCAGCCGGGCTCTTAAGGACATGAATATTACCCGGGAAAATGTTTTTCAGGCGCTTTCCAACATAAGAGGCTCCCAGCGGGTAACCGACCAGAATCCGGAGGGTAAATACCAGGCGCTGGAAAAATACGGGCGGGATTTAACCCAGCTTGCCGGAAGCGGCAAGCTGGACCCCGTTATCGGACGGGACGAAGAAATACGCCGGGTGATCCAGGTCCTCAGCCGCCGCACCAAGAATAATCCGGTTCTCATCGGCGAACCCGGTGTAGGCAAAACCGCTATAGCGGAGGGGCTGGCTCAGCGGATTATTAAGGGAGATGTCCCTGCCGGGCTCAAGGATAAGCGCATCGTGGCTCTCGACCTGGGATCCCTGGTCGCCGGAGCCAAGTACCGGGGCGAATTCGAGGAAAGATTGAAAGCCGTTCTCAAGGAGATCCAGGAATCCGAGGGCCGGATAATCCTGTTTATAGACGAACTCCACACGGTGGTCGGCGCCGGAGCCGCCGAAGGCGCCATGGATGCTTCCAATATGCTCAAACCCATGCTGGCACGCGGAGAACTGCACGCCATTGGCGCGACCACTCTGAACGAATACCGCAAACATATAGAAAAAGACGCCGCCCTCGAACGCCGTTTTCAGCCGGTACTGGTGGGCGAGCCCGATATCGAAGACACCATCTCCATCCTTAGAGGGCTTAAAGAGCGCTATGAGGTTCATCATGGAGTCAGAATCCAGGACAGCGCCCTGGTAGCGGCGGCCGTCCTTTCCAACCGCTATATTTCTGACCGTTTCCTGCCGGATAAAGCCATCGATCTGATAGATGAAGCTGCGGCCCGGCTTAGGACCGAAATAGACAGCGTTCCTTCCGAGGTCGATGAAGTGGAACGCCGGGTTAGACAGCTCGAAATAGAGCGTGAAGCACTGAAAAAAGAAAAGGACGATGCCTCTAAAGAACGGCTGGGGAACCTTGAAAAGGAACTGGGCAATCTCAAGGAAGAGTTAAACCGGTTAAAAGCCCGCTGGCAAAAGGAAAAGGATCAGATCAAAAGCCTGGGTTCTTTAAAGGAACGGATTGAGCAGACTCGAACCGATATCGAACGCGCTGAAAGGCAGGCCGATTATGAACAGGCTGCCAAACTGAAGTACGGTTCTCTTATCGAACTTGAAAATGAACTGAAAGAAAAGGAAAAGGCCTTTTCCGCCCAGCAGGGACAAAACCTCCTCAAAGAGGAGGTGGATGAGGCCGACATTGCCGAAATCGTCAGCCGCTGGACCGGGATTCCGGTTACCAGTCTGATGGAAGGCGATATCGAAAAACTGCGCCATATGGAAGAGCGCCTTCACCAGCGGGTGGTTGCCCAGGAAAAAGCCATCCGGGCAGTTTCGAACGCAGTGCGCCGCTCCAGGGCGGGGCTTCAGGACCCCAACCGGCCGCTGGGCAGTTTCATATTCCTGGGGCCTACCGGTGTCGGCAAAACCGAACTAGCCAAAGCTCTGGCGGAATTTCTTTTCGATGACGAACGGGCAATGGTCAGGATGGATATGAGTGAATACATGGAAGAGCACACCGTAGCCCGGCTTATCGGGGCACCCCCCGGCTATATCGGCTACGACGAGGGCGGGCAGCTCACCGAAGCCATCCACCGCCGGCCTTATTCGGTAATCCTGCTGGATGAAATTGAAAAAGCCCATCCCAAGATTTTCAACGTCCTGCTGCAGGTACTGGATGACGGGCGCCTCACCGACGGGCACGGCCGGACGGTCGATTTCAGAAATACAGTGCTGATTATGACCTCCAACATCGGCAGCCAGTATATAGCCGAACTCAAGGAAGGCCAGGAAGAAGAAATGGAGAAATTGATCTCCGAAGCCTTGAAGCAGAATTTCCGGCCGGAATTCTTAAACCGTATAGACGAGGTGGTAATTTTCCACCAGTTGTCCCGGGAACATATTACCCGCATTGTCTCGCTTCAATTGAGCATACTCAAAAAACGGCTGGCTGACCGGGGCATCGATATCGAGTTGACCCCGGCTGCCGAAAAACAACTGGCGGAGGAAGGTTATGATCCGGTATACGGCGCCCGGCCTTTGAAACGGGTCATTCAGAATCGCATCCTGGACCCTATAGCGCTTAAGGTTCTGGAAGGTGAATTCAAACAGGGTGACACCATAGTGGTAGACAGCGCTGCGGGCGAGTATTTCTTTACCCGCAAGGCCGGATAAGATTGCCACTAACCGGCACATATAACTAACGCCTCCGTTTTCACGGAGGCGTTTCCTTTTATCTAATACGTTCATGTCACAAACATACAAAAAAGCCTGAGATTAAAAGTCCCTCTGGCAGTGGCATATTTTCCACAAGGGGTTGCCCCCTCAGTATCGTCTGCGCTAAGGCGTTTCACTTCCGTGTTCGGGATGGGAACGGGTGGTGCCACCTCGCTCTAACCACCAGAAAGGTTTAATCTCAGGCTTTTTCACAAGTTGCAGAAAGCCTGTCATCGTTTCGAATATAAGTTTTTTGTCCAGCTAATGCCAACCCTGAAACAGGTCAAGCCCTCGACCATTAGTACCACTCAGCTGAACACGTTACCGTGCTTACACATGTGGCCTATCAAGCAGGTAGTCTACCTGCGGTCTTACTCTTCCCCGAAGGGAAGATGAGAGATCTAATCTTGGAGCCGGTTTCGCACTTAGATGCTTTCAGTGCTTATCCGAACCAGACTTGGCTACCCAGCAATGCCCTTGGCAGAACAACTGGCACACCATTGGTCTGTCCTTCCCGATCCTCTCGTACTAGGGAAAGACCTCCTCAAATCTCTGAACGCCCACCACGGATAGAGACCGACCTGTCTCACGACGGTCTGAACCCAGCTCGCGTGCCGCTTTAACCGGCGAACAGCCGGACCCTTGGGACCTTCTCCAGCCCCAGGATGCGACGAGCCGACATCGAGGTGCCAAACCTTGCCGTCGATGTGAACTCTTGGGCAAGATAAGCCTGTTATCCCCGGGGTAGCTTTTATCCGTTAAGCCACGGCCCTTCCACACAGAACCGTGGGATCACTTTGCCCGACTTTCGTCTCTGCTCGACTTGTAGGTCTCGCAGTCAAGCTCCCTTATGCCAATGCACTCTACGGGTGGTTTCCATTCACCCTGAGGGAACCTTTGGGCGCCTCCGTTACAGTTTAGGAGGCGGCCGCCCCAGCCAAACTACCCACCAGACACGGTCCCCCTGCTTGATCAGGGGTTAGAGGCTAAACCTTTCAAGAGTGGTATTTCAACGATGGCTCCACCGAGGCTGGCGCCCCGGTTTCAACGCCTCCCACCTATACTACACATGAAAAGCCCAGACTCAGTGCCAAGTTGTAGTAAAGCTCCACGGGGTCTTTTTGTCCTGTGGCGGGTAACCCGCATCTTCACGGGTATTTCAATTTCGCCGAGTCCCTCGTTAAGACAGCGCCCAAGTTGTTACACCATTCGTGCGGGTCGGAACTTACCCGACAAGGGATTTCGCTACCTTAGGACCGTTATAGTTACGGCCGCCGTTCACTGGGGCTTCGGTTCAAGGCTTTGCTTGCGCTGACCTCTCTCCTTAACCTTCCAGCACTGGGCAGGTATCAGCCCCTATACATCAGCTTACGCTTTTGCAGAGACCTATGTTTTTGTTAAACAGTCACTTGGGCCCATTTAGTGCCACCCTTACAAGAAGGGTACCCCTTCTCCCGAAGTTACGGGGCTAGATTGCCGAGTTCCTTAACGAAGGTTCTCTCGTTCACCTTAGGACTATTACCCTCACCTACCAGAGTCGGTTTGCGGTACGGACGCTGCTGATTCAATGACAACGAGGATTTTCTTGACGGTGCAGGATGGACTGAATCGCATCGGGTTTCCCCTCAACTTTCCCCTGCCCTCGATTACAATATCCGGAGTGGATTTGCCTGCTCCGGCATCACCTAAGACAAGGGACACACCATGTCCAGTGGGCATGCTCAGTTTACCTTCCGTGTCCCCCCTTTGCCTCCACAACAGCGGTGCAGGAATATTGACCTGCTGTCCATCGCCTACGCCTCTCGGCCTCGGCTTAGGACCGACTAACCCTACGCGGATTAACCTTGCGTAGGAAACCTTAGGTTTTCGGTGGACATGTTTCTCACATGTCTTACGCTACTCATGCCGACATTCTCACTTCCCTTAAGCTCCACCGTTGTTTACACAACGACTTCACAGCTAAGGGAACGCTCCCCTACCCTCCTTCCAAAAGGAAGAAGCCATAGCTTCGGTAATATGCTTGAGCCCCGTTGGGTTGTCGGCGCAGTACCACTCGACCAGTGAGCTATTACGCACTCTTTAAAGGGTGGCTGCTTCTAAGCCAACCTCCTGGATGTCTTGGCAATCCTACTTCCTTTCACACTTAGCATATCTTAGGGACCTTAGCTGATGGTCTGGGCTGTTTCCCTCTCGACTACGGAGCTTAGCCCCCATAGTCTCACTCCCAGATTTTAGCTAATGGCATTCGTAGTTTGGTTGGAGTTAGAAAGATGCTATCTTCCCTAGTCCATCCAGAGCTCTACCTCCATTAGCGAACATCTGAGGCTGCACCTAAATGCATTTCGGGGAGAACCAGCTATCCCCGGGTTCGTTTGGCATTTCACCTCTATCCACAGCTCATCCGATAACTTTGCAACGTTAACCGGTTCGGGCCTCCACTCCGAGACTATCGGAGTTTCACCCTGGCCATGGATAGCTCACCCGGCTTCGGGTCTAATCCGTGCAACTTTAAACGCCCTATTCAGACTCGCTTTCGCTACGGCTCCGCAATTTAAGTTGCTTAACCTGCTACACAGATTAACTCGTCGGCTCATTCTTCAATAGGCACGCCGTCAGGAATTGCTTCCCTCCGACTGCTTGTAAGCACACGGTTTCAGGTCTATTTCACTCCCCTTTCGGGGTACTTTTCACCTTTCCCTCACGGTACTAGTTCACTATCGGTCATCAAGGGTATTTAGCCTTACCCTGTGGTCAGGGTGGATTCCCACAGGATTTCTCGTGTCCCGTGGTACTCAAGGTAAAGGCCGGGAGCCTACTTCTTTCGCTTAAGGGACTGTCACCCTCTGTGGTGGTTCTTTCCAGAAACCTTCAGCTAGAATTCGGTTGGTAACTCCCTGGCTCAATCTGAGTCGAGCCCGGCCTTCCTTACAACACCTGATAAGCATAGGTCCCAGAACCACTGAGCTTATCAGGTTTGGGCTGTTCCCCGTTCGTTCGCCACTACTAAGGGAATAATTTCTTTTCCTCGGGGTACTGAGATGTTTCACTTCCCCCGGTGCCCTCCATCCGGCCTATGTGTTCAGCCGGCGGTGACCAGGTTTTACCTGGCCGGGTTGCCCCATTCGGAAATCCTCGGTTAAGCTTGCTAGACAGCCAGCCGAGGCTTATCGCAGCCTTGCTACGTCCTTCATCGGCCCTTGATGCCAAGGCATCCACCGTGTGCCCTTTTCCGCTTGACCTGTTTCAGGCTTGGTATTAGCCTATGGACAAAAAAACTTATATTCTATTGTTAATGTGCCGGGACATAATTAAACGTCCTGGCAGCTTGCCACCAGGACGTTACCTGGCTTTCGCCGCCGTATGTTATTCTATGTCCCTGCTCCTGACATTCTTCCTCTTTCCTCTCGTCGTGAGAGCAAAGTAGATAATATCATAACTCGAAATACATGTCAACTGTACCGGCCTACGTTTGACCCGGCGGCTGCTCCTGATCAGGGGTGTGCAGAATTTTGATAATTCAGCTATTGAGGTACGCATGCTGGGCGATGTCAAACCGATCGAACAGTGGACGGTGACCGGCGAACTTAGAAAAAGGGTAAAAAAAGCCTTTGACGACGAGGGGGTAGAAATACCCTGGCCCCACGTAAAGCTGTATTTAGGCAAAGAAACCGGCAAGAAATCGCTGCCGTTGTTGTGCGCCCGGTGCTCGGTTCCCAATGCGTCCGGCAACCGGTTCTGCCACAACTGCGGACAGGAACTGGCCCCGCCTGCGGGGTAAACGTGCTCCCTGCCTTGATACAACCGGGGCAAGGTAGTATAATCCCAGTTTATAATATTATAGGAGCAGCCCCATGCCATCATATGCATTTTTTAAAGGTGAAATCGTACCCATCGAAGAAGCCAAAGTAGGCATCATGACCCATGCCCTGCACTATGGAACCGCTGTGTTTGAAGGTATTCGCGGCAACTGGAACCAAGAGGCCGGGCAGGTTTACCTGTTCCGCCTGCAGGAGCATTACCGGCGGTTGCTTGGAGGTGCCGCGGTACTTAAAATGAAGCCCAGATACACGTCAGCCGAACTGTGTGATATCACAGTTGAACTGGCCGCCAAGTGCGGTTATAAAGAGGATATCTACATCCGGCCGCTGGCCTATAAAAGCTCGGAAGCAATGGGGGTAAGGCTGCATAATCTGGAGGATGACATCCTGATCTTCGTAATCCCATGGGGAGCCTACCTGGATATGGAAAGCGCCCGCTGCGGTGTCAGCTCCTGGCACCGGCCTGCGGATAATACTCTGCCGACATCGGTAAAAATTGCCGGTACTTATGTTAACAACGCTTTCGCCAAAACATCCGCCATCGAAAACGGGTTCGATGAAGCTATAATGCTGACCCCGGACGGGCATGTCGCTGAAGGCAGCGGTGAAAACATATTTCTGGTGATGGAAGGCAAGCTGGTTACTCCTCCAGCTTACAATAATATCCTGGTAGGTATAACCCGTGATACCATTATAACCCTTGCCCGGGAACAGCTGGGCATGGAAACCCTGGAACGGCCCATTGACCGGGTGGAGCTCTACCGGGCCCAGGAGTGCTTCTTAACCGGAACAGCGGCACACCTGACGCCGGTCTCCGAGATAGACAAATACAAAATCGGTGAAGTTGAAGTAGGGCCGGTAACCCGGAAACTGCAGGCTCTCTATTTCGATTGCATACGGGGCCGCCAACGCAGTTACATGCACTGGTGCACGCCCGTGTTTTCCAAATAAAACCGGAGGGGTGAGCCATGGCTGAACTGGCATCCATTCTCACCGGTTACCTTGCAGGTTCGATCCCCACCGCGTTTCTGGTTGGCCGCTGGAAAACCGGAGGGGATATACGCCGGATGGGCGGCGGCAATGTCGGCGCCCTTAACACTTTCCGTGAAATCGGACCGGGAGCCGGCGCATTCGTGATGATTGCCGATATTGCCAAGGGGGCGGGATCGGTAGCCCTGGCCTACTGGATATTCGAAGTGTCCCCTGCCTGGGTGATGCTTGCCGGACTGGCCAGTGTCATCGGCCATAACTGGATGGTATGGTTGAAGTTCGAAGGCGGTAAAGGTATGGGAGCCGCTGTCGGCGCAATGGCCGTGCTGTTTCCCGTCTATGGATATCCGTGGCTGCTGCTGATACTGGCTGCTATCGTAATTCTGCCCCTGGCGCTTACCCGTAATGTCGCGCTTTCCATGGGGATCGGGTTGGTTTGCCTGCCTTTGACAGTCTGGCTGGGAACCGGAAATACAACCGCCGTTTTGATCGCCGCAGCTCTTTTTCTGATCATCGGCCTCAAATTCCTGCCGACAGCAGTCTCGGCCCTGAAAAAGTCAAAAGGAACCCGGGAATTTATTTTTGACAACTGGAGAAGGAAACGAACGGGGGGAAGGGAAGATCAGGCCTGAGGCAGGTTGCCGGAACCCAGGGATCTTAAAAGGCATAAAACCTTGGACGCCTCTTCCAGCACGGTGGTAAAACTCAGGGCTTCTTCCAGAAGTTGACCGGTAGCAAAACTGCCATGCCCGTAAAGCATCACTACATGGCGTTCTTTCAACTCCTCGGCAACGGTACTGTCCAGGCAACCGGGTTTTAAACTAAGCCCCCACCCGAGCACCGGAACCCTTCCGATCACCTCGTACCATTCGTCCCTGGGCACGATTTCACGTTCAATCAGGGAAATGGCGGTAGCATGAGGTGGATGAGCATGCACAACGGCCTGTGCCCCGGTATACTGGTAAATAGCCCGGTGCACCGGTAATTCCGATGATGCCAGGGGAGTCATGCGATCGTTCCTGGTTATGCCGGTTTCAATCAGGTCCTGTTCGGTCAGGCTGCCCAGCATGGAACCTCGCCGGGTGATAACCATCCGCTCGCCGAAACGAACCGACATGTTACCGCTGTGAGAAGTAACCAGGCCTCTTGAACTGAGCTCTCGACCGATGGTTTGAAACTGGGAAAGCAGCATAAACCTCCCCCTCCAGAGCTATTTTCACAGTTAGTTTATACCCTGTTATATTAAAAAGGCAAATCAGATACTCTGCAGGCGGCAAGGCGTCTTACCGGGAAATGCGGGCTGGCATATTGTAAGAATCAGGGTGCGTCGGTTATAATTTCCTGGTTTTCAATGCTGCCTGCAAAGGAAGAAACGTATGTCTATAATCGTGCTGTTCTTTTATCTTCTTTTCTGGCTGGTCGTTTTCTGGTACGGCGCTGTTGCCCTGGAAATTGCTGGAATGGAGCGGGGCAAGGCCAGATTCCAGGCCCTGTCTGTGCTGAGCGGCACCGGTTTTACCACCCAGGAATCCGAACTGGTTGTAATCCAGCCGAAGTGCCGCCGTATTGCCTTCCGGCTGATAATCATGGGCAGGCTGGGCATTGCCGGCCTTATCCTGCTGGCTGCTGTTTATGCCGGAGCCGGATTTTCCACTCCGGCATGGCATTTTATCTCGATGGCAGCTTTAACCCTCGGTATGTGTGTATTGCTCAAAGCAGGGCTGGGAGAAAAGATTACTTCCAAAGCCGTCAATGTGTTCAGAGTGCGAGAGGAATCTCCATATTCACTGGCAGGCGGAATACTGCATGAAAAAAGCGAATACGGGGTTGCCAGGGTATGGCTGTCTTCCCGCGCCAAAGCCATCAACATGACCATCAGGGATACCGGTTTCGATACGTATGGTATAACCGTGCTTGCCATCGAACGGCGGGATAAGGTAATCAGGTTCCCGGATTCCAGTGAGTTCCTGCAGCCGGGTGATTACATCCTGTGTTATGGTAATCTTTCGGAAATTACCCGGGCGGCCGGCAAAAAAGAATAGTAAAAAAAGATCACGGCAGTTTCTTGATAAAACTATCGAAAAGCCTGATCGTGTTGACGGTGCCGGGCTGGATTTTCAATTCCTCCATTGTACAGTCTGGCAACTGAAAACCGCGCCACAGTGTGCCGGATCAGCTTTTTCGACGGCAGGGTTCGATATGAATAACGATATTCGAACCCGGCAGCCTGGACTGAATGTCAACTTCCAGTTCGTCACACACCTGGTGGGCCTGCAATACTGTCAGGCTTGCGGGCAGTTCCAGGTGCAGGTCTATATGCCTCTCGCTTCCTGACCGGCGAGTCCTCAGATCATGGAAACTGACGGTTTTGCGATGGCTGTCAATCACTGACCGGATTATTTCCTCCTCCCGGGGAGGGAGCCGGTCATCCATCAGGCTGCCAAGGGATTTCAGAATGGTAAACACTGCGGTCCGCAATATCACCACTGCGACCACAAGGGCAACTACCGAATCGAATATATAATTGCCGGTCAACCTGACCAGGACCAGGCCGGCCAGAACGGCAACCGAGCTCAGCGAATCGGCCAGCAGATCATGGCTGGTAGCCTCCAGAGCGATCGAATCGGTGGCTCTGGCAATTTTCAGGCCATACCAGGAAACCAGCACGTTAATGATAATGGCGGCAACCGTGATATAAATCCCTGCTTCGACCATATGCACCGGAGCAGCGTTTATCAACCGCAACACAGCTTCATAACCGATAAAAAGGGCTGCTGCCAGTATGAACGAGCCGATGACCGCCCCGGCAATGCTTTCAGCTTTGCCATGACCGAAAGCATGGCCCTTGTCCGGAGGCCTGGATGCAATCTTGATACCGGTAAAACCGATTACCGCGCCTGAAAAATCAATAATGCTGTGAACAGCATCAGCCCGTATACCGATGCTTCCGGTAACCGCGCTGCCGATAATTTTTATTATGATCAATAAACCCGTTGCTGTCATTGCCGTTATACTGGCACCCTGTTTGCTCCGGAAAAATGCGGCCAAGTTGCCTGAAACAGCTTTCACCCTGCAAAACCTCCTTAATAACAAAACCGCGGGTTACGGTCCCGCGGTTTGCGCTGTGCTGCACCCGGCCACATCCCGCCTGACCGGGATTGCCTGTTCCTTACCGTTGATTTTAAATTCTAACGCATGCTGTGTCAACACCGGGCCCCGGCAGATTGTTGCGCCTGCCAAACCCTCTTGCTACAATTATCCTTTAAACGCATATCCGGCATGTTTAGAGTATCTGCAACGGAGGGATAAATGCCATCAACCTACAACCCGCTCGAAATTGAGCCGAAATGGCAACAGCGGTGGGCCGAAGACAATCTGTACCGGGCCGGCGAAAACACGACAAAACCGAAGTGGTATGCGCTGACCATGTTTCCCTATACTTCGGGCGACCTTCATATAGGCCACTGGTACGCCATGGCTCCTTCAGACGTCCATGCCCGCTTCAAACGCATGCAGGGTTATAGTGTACTTCATCCCATGGGCTTCGACGCTTTTGGGCTGCCGGCTGAAAATGCTGCCATCAAACACGGCATCCATCCGTATGACTGGACCATGAAAAACGTAGAAAACATGCGCCGCCAGCTAAAAACGATAGGAGCGGTTTATGACTGGGAACGCGAAGTAATAACGTGTCTGCCGGATTATTACCGCTGGACCCAGTGGTTTTTCCTCAAGCTTTACGACGCCGGACTGGCATACCGCTCCAGAGCCCCCGTAAACTGGTGCTCCAAGTGCCAGGTGGTCCTGGCCAATGAACAGGTTGTAGATGGGGGATGCTGGCGCTGTGAAGCGCCTGTGAAGCGCCGCGACCTGGAGCAATGGTTTTTCCGGATTACCCGCTATGCCGACGAGTTGATGTCCCATGAAGGCCTTGACTGGCCGGAAAGAATCAAAACCATGCAGAAAAACTGGGTGGGCAGAAGCGAGGGGGCCGAAATCAGTTTTGCGCTGGAAAATGCCGCCTGCCGGGAAAAGGAAATCCGGGTGTTCACCACCCGGCCGGACACCGTATTCGGCATAACTTATGTTGTACTGGCCCCGGAACACCCTCTGGTAGAAAAAATTACCACTCCGGAAAGGCAGGCCGAGGTCAGCGCTTACGTGGAACAATCCCGCAGAAGGACCGAGATAGAGCGCATGTCCACCGAGAAGGAAAAGGACGGGGTTTTTACCGGGGCTTACGTTATCAACCATGTCAACGGCGAAAAAGTACCCGTCTGGATCGGCGATTATGTTCTTCTGAGTTATGGCACCGGCATTGTAATGGGTGTGCCGGCTCACGACCAGCGCGACTTCATATTCGCGAAAAAATACTCAATCCCCGTCAAGGTGGTAATCGCGCCGCCGGACTGGACCGGGGAGGAATTTTGTGAAGCATATACAGAAGAAGGCACCATGGTCAATTCGGGTGATTTCAACGGGACTCCCTCCGATAGAGGCAAAGTCGAAATCACCAGGTTCCTCGAAACGCGCGGCTGGGGAAATCATGCCGTAAGCTACAAACTGCGCGACTGGCTTATCTCACGCCAGCGGTACTGGGGAGCCCCGATCCCCATGGTTTACTGCGGCCGGTGCGGTATTGTGCCGGTACCTGAAAACCAGCTGCCGGTTATGCTGCCCACGGATGCCGAATTCAAACCTACCGGCGAATCCCCCCTCAAGTACCACCAGGGTTTTATTAATACCACCTGTCCGAAATGCCAGGGACCCGCAAAAAGGGAAACGGATACCATGGACACATTCATGTGCTCTTCATGGTACTTTTTGCGCTATACCAGCCCGGATTGCGATACAGCCGCCTTTGACGAGAAGCAAATGAAGCACTGGATGCCGGTGGACCTGTATACCGGCGGAGCAGAACATGCCGTCATGCACCTGTTCTATTCCCGGTTCTTTATCAAGGCCATTCGCGATATCGGCCTGGTGGATTTCGATGAGCCCTTCACCAGGCTGTTTAACCAGGGAACCATCATCGTCAACCGTCAGAAGATGAGCAAATCGCGGGGAAACGTGATTAACCCGGACCATTATGTATCGACGCTGGGAGCCGATGTAGTAAGAACCTACCTTATGTTCGTTGCCCCATGGGAACAGGGAGGCGAATGGAACGACAGCGGCATATCCGGTATAAACCGCTGGCTGAACCGCATATGGAACCTTTCCCTGGACACATACCTGCCATCCGGAAATATTGAGCCCGGTTCTATAAGGGAATTCGACCGCCAACTGCACCATACCATCCGCAAAGTTACCGGCGACATCGATTCAATTCGCTTTAATACTATGCTGTCCACCCTGATGGAACTGACCAACTACCTCGGAAGGGTAAAGGAAACAGGTTCGGTTCCCCGGGAAAAATGGCAGGAAGCCATACGCAATCTGCTGCTGATGCTGGCGCCTTCGGCGCCTCACATGGCGGAAGAGTTATGGCAGCGGCTTGGGTATGCATACTCAATTCACAATTCTCCGTGGCCGGAATGGGACGAACAAAAAGCCCGGGAAGAGGAGATTACCCTGGTGGTGCAGGTAAACGGCAAATTGCGCAGCAAAATAAACCTGCCGGTCAACACCGGAAAAGAAAAGGCCATCGCCGCGGCGATGCAAAACGAGCGGGTGAAGACATGCCTGGAAGGAAAAACCCTGGCAGATACCATTTATGTACCGGGCAAAGTCGTCAACCTGGTGATGAAATGAGAACGGCGTTTATCGGTGCCGGCAACATGGCCAGGGCAATATTAAAAGCCCTTCTCGAAAACCGGATAGCCTGCCCCGGTGATGTCACCATAAGTGACGTCAATCCCGCCAACCTTGAGGTTGCCGGGAGGCAGTCAGGAGTGCGAACTACCGCCGCAAACCTGGAATGCATCAATGGCGCAGATATCATAATTCTGGCTGTCAAGCCCCAAAACCTGGATAGCGTCGGCAGTGAGCTTAAAAGCAAGATTATGCCCGGACAGATGGTTGTGTCCATACTCGCCGGTACTTGTATAGGCAGGCTAACTGAATGCCTGGGTACGGCTGAAATAATAAGAGCGATGCCCAACACCCCGGCGCAAATCGGCTGCGGCATGACGGTCTGGACAGCCGCTTCAGCCCTGGATTCAAGCCGAAAGCAAGATGCCCGGACAATACTTTCGGCAATGGGCGAAGCCATTTATGTCGAAGATGAAAAATATATCGACATGGCCACCGCCATCAGCGGGTCTGGGCCGGCATATTTCTTCCTGTTTATGCAAAGCCTGGTGGAAGCCGGGATCGAGCTTGGCTTCGACGAGAAAACCGCCCGCACCCTGGTATTGCAAACTGGCCTCGGATCGGTTGAGTACGCCTTGCAATCAGGCGCAAACCTTGCCGATTTAAGGTTGCAGGTGACTTCCCCCGGTGGTACTACTGCACAGGCCGTAAAAGTATTTGAAACAGCCGGTTTTAAAGAAACCGTAAAGCAGGCAGTTGCCAGCGCCTATCACCGGGCCAGGGAAATGGGCGGGCATTGAGTTAAAAACGGGCTGTGTTATAATAGTAGTATGAACTGGCTGGATATTGTACTGCTGATCCTGCTGGGGCTGAGCGCTTTTCAAGGCCTCATGCGAGGCCTCATCAAAACCATTTTTTCCATTATCGGCGTTATTGTTGCCATAATGGTGGCAAGCCGTTTCTACGATACCGTCAGCGGGTGGTTCGGTTTTGCTGAAAACGCTGTTTTCAATGCCTTTTCCTTCGTAGTCATCCTGGTTGCCATAATGGTTATATTCAGCCTGCTGGCCAATCTGCTGCGTTCGTTTACTTCAGCCGTACTGCTGGGCTGGGCCGACCGGCTCGGTGGCGCCCTGTTCGGCCTGCTGATAGGAGCTTTATTACTGGGAGCAGCGCTTTCCGTTTGGATTTCGCTTTTCAGCCCCGCGATTGCCGCCGAATCCAGCATTGCCGGATTCCTGGCAGGCAAATTTCCTCTCGTGCTGGCTCTGTTGCCCTCGAGTTTTGACAGCGTTCGAGATTTCTTTACACGCTTGTTATTCTAGATAAGCCTATCAGCCGATTCTGGGTTCTTCTCCGGGATGAAGCGCCTGCCACTTTTCCAGCAAACATTCGCGGCTTTCCTCATGCTCGGAGTCGGCAACCGGGGCTTCTACCGGACATATTTCTACGCATTGCGGCGTATCAAAGCTGCCAACGCATTCAGTGCACCTGGCCGGATCGATGATGTAGATCGTCTCGCCTTCGCTGATTGCATTGTTGGGGCATTCGGATTCACAGGCGCCGCAACTTATACACTCATCCGTTATTTTGTAGGCCATTTAGTCTTAACTCCTCCCGAATATTGTAATATCAAAGATAAGGTTAATTTCTATTGTTATTTCCCATTGCAGCGCCATTTTGTTTTTCGGCAAGCGCCTTGACAACATGAGCCGGCACCAGGTCGGTTATGTTGCCTCTCAACCGGGCAACTTCCTTCAGAATGCTCGAACTTAAAAACTGAAATTGCGGGCTGGCCATAAAACAAACCATTTCAAGGTCAGGGTTGAGCCGCCGGTTCATCATGGCCATATCGAATTCCCATTCAAAATCGCCGCTGACTCTCAAACCGCGCACCATCACCTGGGCACCGGCTTTACGGGCAAATTCCACGGTAAGGTCGGCGTAGGGCTCGACGGTGATGTTGTCATGGCCTTTCATCGCTTCCCTGGCAAGAGATACCCGTTCCTCCAGTGAAAACATGACTTCCTTCTTAGGAAAAGCATACACACCGATTATGACCCGGTGAAAAAGGCGTGCCGACCTCAGGGCAATATCTATATGCCCGTTGGTAATGGGATCAAAAGTTCCCGGATATATAGCGGTAATCATCGGTTAATTCTCCACAGAATAAAAAGTGGCTGTGCTGTCGCCGTGATGGAGTTGTTTAAACATGGTCAGCGAAGCATATGATGGTTTGAGAGGCCGCCGGGAAGAATGGGTAGTGCACACAATGGTATCCCGGCCAACAAGATTCGAAACAGCCAGCTGTTCCAGTATGTTTTCTATTTCCAGGCTACGGTAGGGAGGGTCCATTAATATAAGGTTGTACTCCTTGTCCAGTAGCTCTATTGCCCGGGTCACTCCCAGACAATAAACTCCAGCTGATTGGATATAGCCGGTGACAGCCAGATTTTCTTTGATTATAGCACAACAGCGCTTATCACGGTCAACAAAATCAACCCAGCCTGCTCCCCTGCTTAAAGCTTCGAGGCCCAGCGAGCCTGAACCGGAAAACAGGTCCAGTACCAGGTCGTCCCCGGCACCCATATTCGCCAGCGACGAAAATATCGCCCCGCGTACCAGTTCGGTAGCCGGCCGGGTCGGAGTTCCTTTTGGCATTTTAATGGGACGTCCCTTGGCATCGCCCGCAATAATCCTCATGGCAGGTATTATAGAGCATTGAGCCGGACAGCTAAAATAATCACGGCCGATACAATGCCGGGGGTATGTAATATTGGGGGGTATTGACACGTGTTTTTCCGGCGTGTTAGAGTAACAGGCAAAAGTATTATGTACATTATAATGTACACTTTATGGTGATTCAATGCTGGAAGTGATATCGGCTACCGAGGCGCGCCACAATTTTTTACCCCTCCTGGATAACGTCAAAACTAAAAGCTGCCGCTACATGATCACCCGCCACGGCCGGCCTTCAGCGGTAATCATAAGCTGTGAAGATTACTCCAGGATGGAAGCCACGTTGAAACTTGCCGGCAACCTGATACTTTCGCGTGATACTGCCGAGGGGTTGGATAATGAAACCAGGGGGCTCCTTAAACCCCTGGAATAGGCACAATCCATATGGTCGAAATATACATTACCCGCAAAGCATCCGTACTGCTTTCAGAAACTTGTGAAGAAGAAAACAGCCGGCTGAACGGCATCATCCGGCATATTGCATCCGGTAATGTCGAAGGATTGAAATTATGGGGCAGCCGGGATGTTTTCATCTATGAAAACGCGTCTGGAGCCCGGATTGTTTACCGGAAAAGCAGCAGCCGGCTGACAATCCTGAGCCTGCAAACGTCAGCAGTCTCCCCGCCACCCCGTATCAAGGTGTCGGCCCTAATTCTGGCAGCGGGCAGGAAACAGCAGAATTTCAAACCGCCGCTGCCCGGCATGATACAGTCCCTGCTGAATGGCGGCATAGACGATCTTATCCTGGTTAGCGCAGACCGGTCGGAAGAATTTAAGACCTCCCTGGCCGGCAAACCACTGAAATTAGTCATAAATCCCGAGTATAACCGCGGCTTAAGCTTTTCAATCCGTACCGGGCTGAAAACAGTGGCGCCGGACTCCGGAGCGATATTCATTACGCTGGGAAACCGCCCGTTTATAACCCCGGGCCTTATCAACGCCATGATTCGCAATTACAAACAGGAAAAGGCGCCAATTCTGGTGCCCACGTTCGCCCACGAACCGGGGCACCCGGTGGTTTTTACACCGGAGCTGGTGCCGGAACTAATGCGCCTCAAAGGCGACACCGGGGGACGCGCTCTGCTGAAACATTATCAGACAAAGCTGAGATGGCTGGAAGTCGATGACCGCGGAGTTATTGCCTGCCTCGGTGGATGAACTCGGCGGCTATCATAATAAGAAAGGAAGCATGCCCATGAAAAAAACAATATCGCTGGCAACGGTCATGGTTGTAACCGCACTGATGCCTGCCGGTTGCAGCCGGAGCCATGAAGAGCCGGTGGGTATGGCCATCGAATTCACGGCGCATGCCACTTCTACATATGTCGCCCTTGAAAAGGGATGGTACGCCGAAGAAGGCCTTGCTTTTGAAACATACGACAGCTACGTTTCAGGTATGGCGCTGGCTTCAGCCCTGGCCAGGGGTGATATCGAAGTGGCTTATATGTGCCTGGTTCCGGCAATAACCGCCTATGCCAATGCGGGTGTCGACATAAAAATCGTAAGCGGCACCCATAAACACGGGTACGGCCTGGCGGTAAACCCGGAGAAAATAAAAACCGTCGCAGACCTGGGCAATCCGGACGTCCGCATAGCCTGCGTACAGGCTGGAGGAGCTGTTGACATCGTACTCAATAAAACGATGGATGTTTACGGGCTCGATGAAGCTGAAGTGCTGGCCAATACCCTGCGCATGAATCCGGCCAAAGCCCTGATGGCCGTCAAAGCCGGTCAGGTTGATGCCGTGTTTCTGCCGGAACAATGGTGCACCATGGCCGAAGAGTACGGTTTTGAGCTGCTGATTGGAAGCCGGGATGTATGGCCGGATTTGCAGGGAAGCGTGCTGGTGGTAAAACAAAGCCTGATCGATCAATCGCCCCAAACGGTTGAAGCCATAGTCAGAACCGACCGTAAGACGCTGGCCTGGATTAACGCCAACATCGAAGAAGCCGCTCAAATACTGTCGCGCTCCCTGCAGGGAACGATACAGCAAAGCCTTCCTCTCGACTCTGCCTTCGAAACCGCCTCGGGATTTGAATATTCGCCGGAAGTCATGCAAAGAAGTATCGAGCGCATTGAATTCACCAGCTCCATCGATACTCAGGTGGTTCAAAACGTGATAGACTATATGGCCGAACTGGGGTATATCGGCAGCAGCTTCCCAGCCGAAGAAATCCTGGATTTGCGCTTTTTGAATTAGGCTGCAGTTTCCAACATGGTAAAGAACGCATCTGTCTTGAGTAAACTGAAACCCGGCTGGGGGGTAGCTCCCGTTGTTGCCTTCCTGCTTATCTGGGAGATAACCGCCCGGCTCAACTGGGTGCCGGGGCAATTCCATTTCCCGGCATTTTCGGAAGTTGTAAAGGAATTTGTAAACCTGGCATCATCAGGCGTGCTGGGTGAAAACTTCGCCGCCAGCCTGTGGCGAGTCACGGCCGGCTTGATTGCCGGTTCCATAGCCGGCATGATGCTGGGTGTCTTAATGGGATGGAAGGAAATCGCCCACAAGGCGCTCAATCCAATAGTCAGCCTGTTTTTGCCAATACCGCCCCTGGGATGGCTCCCCCTGCTGATGTTATGGGTAGGCATCAACGAATGGCTGCCGATTACTATCATCTTTATTTCCTCTTTCTTCCCTGTACTCTATAATACTGTTGCCGGTATAAAAAGCGTGGATAAAGATTATGTAAAGGTGTCAAGAACACTGGGGGCTTCCGATTATAAAATACTGACCACCGTGGTGCTGCCGCTGGCTTTGCCTATTATTTTTACCGGCCTCAGGTTGAATGCTGGCCATGCCTGGCGGGTGGTCATCGCCGCCGAAATGGTAGCCATTCCCACCGGAATCGGCGCGCTGATGCTGCGGGCGGAAAGCCTGATACGAATTGATATCATAATAGTCTGCCTTATCGTTCTGGCAATCATGACCTACATATTCGACAAATTATTCGGTTACATGGAAAACAGAGTCACCGCCAGGTGGTACTAAAATGCCCGATATACAGCTTAATAATATTTCAAAGCACATCTGCAGTAATATAAATCTCGATATCCACAACGGCGAACTGATGGTTATACTCGGCCCGAGCGGTTCGGGCAAAACTACCCTGCTTAACATCATCGCCGGGCTGATCGAATACCGGGGCTCGGTACTCTTCGACGGCAAACCGGTTGATGATATCGACGCCAGCTGCCGGCGCATAGGTTATCTTTTCCAGCAGCTGGTGTTGTTCCCGCATATGAATGTTAAAAAAAATATCGCCTACAGTCTTGAATTACAGAATCTGCCGCCGGACCGGATACAAGCCCGGGTGGACGAACTGCTGCGCCTTACCAAGATCACCCACCTGGGCGAGCGGTACCCCAAGCACTTGAGTGGTGGCGAAAAGCAAAGAGTAGCCCTGGCCAGAGCCCTGGCGCCTTCTCCGGAAGTGCTGCTTTTGGACGAGCCTTTGAGCAGCCTGGACCTGCAAACCGCCAAGTATCTCAGAATGGAACTCAGACAATTCCAGAAAACCCTGGGCATAACGACTGTATACGTAACCCATGATCTCTCCGAGGCTGAAGAAATTGCCGACCGCATCGCCGTGGTGCACAACGGCAACCTGGAACAGGTAGCCACGCCGGATAGAGTCTTTTTTTTCCCGGAAAATGAAGTGGTTTCCGATTTTATCGGCGCACCCAACATACTGGATTGCCAGCACTGTCGAGAGCTTGAACAGGGAGTAGTCGAAGCCAACTGCGGCGGCCTGCCGATAATTGTTGCCCATGAAGGCAATTCTATAAACCGCATTGCTTTCCTGCCACGCGATATTTTTCTTTCGGAATCCCGTCCACCGGGCCCGGGGGTTAACCGTTTTGAAGGCTGCATCAGCCATGTTCACTATACTGATGATGCCGCCAGGGTGTCTGTAGAGGTGAACGGCCAGCAACTGGTAGCAGAAGTGCCGTTTCACCTGCTGGAAGATATGGCCCTGGTGCCCGGGAAAATGGTATACCTTATCCTGAAACTCAGACGTATCAGGGTTTACGACTGTTCCTGCAACGACCGTACTCATAACCAGTATCGCCGGCCGGGCAGTATCAATACACCGGTTCCGGCAAAAAAAGAATCCATAAACTAAAATATATTTTAAAAGGGGAAACAAATGTCTTTATCAAGTTTGAAGATTATGGTCAGAGGCGGTGGCGAGCAAGCCACGGCGGTAGCTCACCGGCTGTTTAAGTGCAATTTCAGGGTTCTGATTACTGAGACGGACCATCCCGAAGCCGTGAGAAGAGAAGTTGCCTTCTGTGAGGCTGTATACGACGGGGTAAAAACCGTTGAAGGCGTTACCGCTCAGCTTATAAACTCAACCGATGACATTTTCAGTATGTGGCAGAACAATAAGATCCCCCTGTTGATCGACCCCGAAGCCAGGGTTAAATCGGTGTTAAAACCGGATGTTATCGTTGACGCCACCATAGCCAAACGCAACCTTGGCAACACGCCGAATGATGCACGGCTGGTAATCGGACTGGGCGTGGGGTTTACCGCCGGCAAGGATGTTCACGTTATCATAGAAACCAAGAGGGGCCACAATCTTGGCCGCCTTATCATGCAGGGCGAAGCGGCGCCGGATACGGGTATTCCCGGTGAAATAATGGGTTACAGTGTCGAACGGGTATTGCGCGCTCCGAATGAGGGTGTTTTTCATACGCACTGCAAGCTGGGTGATATTGTACAGGCCGGATACGAAGTAGCCGATGTCGATGGAACTCCCGTAACGGCAGTTATAGGCGGTGTAGTCCGCGGGCTGCTGCGCGACGGCACCCGGGTGCACAAAGGCATGAAATCCGGGGATATCGACCCGCGGGGAGTCAGGGAGTATGTTTGCACCATATCCGAAAAAGGCCGTTCAATTGCCGGCGGTGTAGTCGAAGCGATACTGGCCGAATTCAATACGTAAGGTTGGGATTATGCAAATCCAGGATTTGAAAAGAGTGAATGAGCTCTGGCGCAATATTTACCCCTGCCTGGTCTCCCAGGTTATGGAGGCGTACGGCCGGGATGAAGGCAATATGCTGGAGCTGGGGCCGTTCGCCGGCGGGATTTCGATTGAACTTGCCCGAAATTACCCCCGGTTCGTTATTACCGTGGCTGATGAACGTCCCGAAATGCTCGATTCCTTCGAAGCCCAGATCCGCCAGGCTGGTTTTGAACACCGTATCGCCACCAGGTTATCCAGCCTGGATAAGCTGGCTTTCCCGGATAAAGCATTCGACCTGGTGGTTTTGCGAGGGGCTTTTTTCTTCATTCCGGGCAAACCACTGCTGCTGGGAGAGATCTATCGGGTTCTTAAAACCGGCGGCGTCGCTTTCGTAGGCGGAGGTTACGGCAAGAAAGCAACGCCTGAAGCAATCGAAGCCATCGCAGATGAGTCACGCATATTAAACGACCGCCTCGGCAGGCAAAGGCTCCACCTTGACACTCTTGCTCAGATAGTAGAAAAGGCCGGCCTTGCCTCAAATACCCGAATCTGGGAGGAGGGCGGAGTTTGGCTGGTTATAAAACGGTAGACACGCTCCGGAATATCAGCCTGTCAACGGCACTGGGCATTGGCCCCCGTGAAACGATAAGCCTGGTGGGCGGCGGCGGCAAAAGCACCCTGATGCAAGAACTCGCCGGTGAATTTGAGCATGCCCGTAAACCGGTTATCACCACCACCACCACTCACATACTGCTGTCACAGGCAACCGGTCATCTAATCCTGGAAGAGAATCCGGAAATCCTGCTGGAAAAAGCCGGCCTGGCAATTCCCGGCCATACCCATTTGACGCTGGCATGCAAACAAAAGGCCAGCGGCAAACTCAGCGGCCCGGATACTGCCACCATCGACAAGCTTGCCGGTCGTGCCGGTTGCCTGATTATAGAAGCTGATGGGGCAAATCAAAAACCGCTCAAGATTCCCAATGCCACCGAACCGGTTATTGCCGGTTCGACTACCATGGTGATTGCCATGGTGGGAATAGAATGCCTTGGGCAGACAGCCAGGCACTCTCTCTTCAGGTACGAAATGGCCGGCGACATCATGGCTATCAACCCGGATGACACCATCACCCCGCAAGTTGTCGCGGCTTTGCTGCTACACCCCGGAGGAATCACAAAAGGAAGCCCCGCAGATGCTCAAAAAATCGCCTTTATCAACAAAATAGAGTCGGACGAGGATCTGAAGGGAGCGCTGGATATTGCCCGGCTGCTGAGCGGGCGCTCCGTGTATAGCCGTGTTATAATAGGAAGGCTCAGGGATGCCAATCCCGTTATTGGTGTAATCCAATTATAAAATAATCATACAGGACAAAAACATGGAAATTGACATTTACGAAGAAGTAGCCAGGTTGAAAGCGGACGGCAAAGAAGCCGCCCTGGTAACACTTATAGCTGCCAGCGGTTCTACTCCGCGGGGAGAAGGAGCCAAAATGATGGTTCTGGAGGATGGGTCTATCAAGGGCACCATCGGCGGCGGCAGCGTTGAGAGAGAAATCATCCAGGTAGCCCGCGAGGTACTGCGCAAAGGGAAGCCGGAACGTTTCAAATACGAACTCAAAAAGCCCGATGAAGGCGTCGGCATGATATGCGGCGGTGATATGGAGGTCTTTATCGAACCCATATTACAGACTCCCGCCCTTTTTATCTTCGGAGGAGGCCACATTGCCCATGCGCTCTCTAAAATGGCGGCGTTGGTCGGTTTTAAAGTCATTGTTATCGACGACAGGCCCGGATTTGCTACCCCGGAAAGGTTCCCGGATGCCGCAAATACGCTCACCGCTCCATTCAAGGATTCATTCAACGAACTTAAAATTGAAAAGGGCAGCTATATCGTTATTGTTACCTACGGCCACAAGAACGACGAGATCGTCCTGGAAGGCGCCCTGAAAACGCCGGCACGGTATATCGGCATGATAGGTTCCAGGACAAAAAACAAGGCGGTTTATGATAACCTCAAATCCCGGGGGGTTACGGATGAACAGTTGTCCGGCATATTTGCCCCCATAGGACTGCCTATTCACGCCCATACCCCGGAGGAGATTGCTGTTTCTATCCTGGCTCAGATGATCCAGGTAAAACGAGCCGACTAACCTGCATCCCGGGGAAACGACAGTTTCTTAAGTACAAACGACTGCGTGATGTTCATGGTTTATCTTATATTAAAGTATAATGTTTTACACTAACAAGCAACAGGAGGAGAATATGGACTACAACTGGCAGGCAGACTTGCGGGAGCTGGAATTTTATGTAAAAAACAACCCCGCCATAAAAATCGAGCCGACTTCGGTACTGATCCCAGCCGATGTCCGCGATGAATTCTATGCCCGTTTCGACAGGGTCCGTGAAAACTTTATCAGGCAATATTTTTCCAGTGAACTGGCATTGGCTGGAGAACTCAAATTTGAGTTCTCCAGGGCAGAAACCGAAGCTATTGCCGCTCTCGGGCTCGATGGAAAGGCCAAGATTGCCGCCCCGCTCAGGTGGCTGGTCGACGATCCGCTCAACGGTATGATGCGCCCGGTGTTCAACCCCCTGTTCGATCTTATTAAGGAAAAAATAACACCGGAAGACTTCGAGCAGACCGCCAAAGGTGACGTTGAAATCTATTTCAACCAGTACTTCAACCTGGGATACGAAAGATGGACAGCCTTCTCACTATTGAAATGGCTGGAACCGTCCGAAGCCCTCACCATGCCTGTCCACGACTGCAACCTTTATTCTTCTTCACTGGAAGGTGACAGCCAGTACGAGCGGTCCGAGGTGCCTCCAAGCCTGGAGCCTCTCAGGGAAATGATCTTCGATCACAGCACCCATGTTACTTTCACTGTCCCCGAGGTAATAATTTACTCGTTAAAATTAAAAAAATATGTTGCCCTTAAAACCGGATTCCTGGAACCCAACTGGAAAGCCAGGATCGTCAGCGACGAACGCGAGTGGCTGGACCTGAAACCGATAACGCAGATACTTACAGCGCGCAATCCATGGCCCAACATAATGCTCTATACAGGCAATCATCCGGATGATCTGCGCCTGGTTGCCGATAAATACAGGCTGTGCCGCCCGGATCTCATTCTGGACACGCTTGCCAGTGAAGAACGACCCGGCAGCGCAACAACAGACAGGATAAAATCTCACCACCATTTGATCAAACCTGTTTCAGGCGGCGGCGTTGTCTGCCGGGCTCTGGTGAACCTTGATGACCTGGCCGGTCCCGGCAGCCAGGATGAAACCGCGGACCTGCATCCCGCAATAAAAACTATATACGCCGGTTATGATTATACAAGGCTGGCTGAAGCTTTCGAAGAATTGATGCCCGCCGCAGCCGAGGACTAGGCAATATCAGCCCGGGCTCAATAACCCAGCCCGGGCTGATAGGCCCTGGGAGTCACCATCCATCCATCATAAAGGTATGTTTCCGAGTTCCCGATAATTACCAGGGTATCATTATCTATATCCGACGAACTCAACCCACTCAGGCAGACAATTTTCACGGTCTCTTTGCCGCTACCGGCATTTCTGACCAGACCAACCGGGGTAGCCGACTGCCTGAAAACACTCAATATGCCCGCCAGCTCTTCGAGCCGGCTGGTGCCGATTTTACCCAGCGGGTTATACAGCACGATTACAAAACCGGCAGATGCCGCCCGTTCAATCCGGCAGCGGGTCGCCTGCCAGCTGCCGGCCTGGTCTGCCAGGCTGATAACGGCAAAATCGTTGCCCAGCGGACTACCGAGCAGAGCGGCAGCGCTGGTGGCAGTAGTAATACCGGCCACGATTTCCACCCTGGCGGTGATATGGTTTTCCTTCAGGTAACTGAAGAAAGTAGCGGCAATGGCATATATACCGGGATCGCCGGTTGAAACAATAGCCACCGTTTCACCGTCCCGGGCAAAACCTATTGCTGCCGATGAACGTTGAATGGGGCTTGAGATGGTGCCAAGCACCTGCTTGCCCTCGAGCAGGCCGGCTACCGACGCCAGGCTGGCCTCATGCCCTATTATTACACCGGCTCCCAGTATCGCTTCCCGCGCTCTGGGCGTCAGGTCCACCGGGTTGCCCGTGCCGATGCCGACCAGGTATACTTTACCTTTCATATGCGTTTTAGCATAATATGCCCGCACGGCCGAGGTCAAGGCTCTCCGGCGACAGTCCCCGGTCTACGTTTGGAACAAGAAAATATCAGCTTTGAAAACAGCTTCATTCATTGACCTTAACAGGGCTTTATTCTATAATCATAAGTAGGACACCGGTGTATTGACCGGTATGGGAGTTATATTTTGGCAAGTCGTTTTGATAAATTCAGTGAACATGCCCGCCGGGTGCTTACTCTTGCGCAGGAAGAAGCTCAGCGGTTTAACCACAGCTATATCGGTACCGAACATATCCTGCTGGGCCTCATACGCGAGGAGGAAGGCATAGCCGCCAAGGTCCTCACCGGCATGGGTGTAAGCCTGGCCAGAGTCCGGCAGGCAGTGGAGTATGTTATCGGCGCCGGAGAGAAACAAACCACCGGCGCCTCGGGATTAACCTCCCGGGCAAAAAAAATAATCGAGCTGGCTATCGATGAAGCCAGGCAGATGGGCCACAGTTACATAGGCACCGAACACCTGCTGCTGGGCATTCTGAGGGAAGGCGAAGGCGTAGCCTCCAAAGTTCTCCAGAGCCTGGATATCAACCAGGAAAGAGTACGGGCTGAAATTGCCCGGGTACTCTCGCTTTCCGGCTCAAAAAGCAAAACCGGCCGCCCCAGCCGCACACCCACTCTGGACCAGGTGAGCCGCGACCTGACCGCCGCCGCCCGTGAGGGCAAGCTTGACCCGGTAATCGGCCGGGACAAGGAGATCGAGCGCGTCGTCCAGATTCTAAGCCGGCGCACCAAGAACAATCCGGCACTCATAGGAGAGCCGGGTGTAGGTAAAACCGCTATTGTGGAAGGGCTGGCTCATCGAATTATTGCCGGTGACGTACCGGCTACCCTGGAAGAAAAACGCATTGTCGCGCTGGATATGGCTTCGGTAGTCGCCGGGACCAAATACCGCGGCGAATTCGAAGA
>ENA-ORXD01000911-ORXD01000911.1-sediment-metagenome-genome-assembly--contig:-NODE-911-length-30215-cov-43.308647_pt1 | contig 30215 bp, 28 predicted proteins | sample MGYA00237862_ERZ511471 | MGnify/ENA metagenome assembly ERZ511471 | reverse complement strand
GTGAGAATTATCGATATGTACTAGATAAATCAACTTGATGTTCGCAAGGCCATTAGGATCAAGTAATGGTGCGGGGGTTATAGATAGACTGGAAAAATGATACCTATCACCCACATTACTCTCCCTTATATTCCCATCCATCAAATTGGTAATTTGAAAATATGATTTAGTTCGCGGTGAAACGGTATGTTATAAAACGTATTGAATTTCCGAATTGGAAATATTAGTCAATTAGGATCGATGATATCGATATTGGCTGGTTTATCAATAATACTAATACGCTGGCCCTTACTCAATATTCCTGATAATTTAATTTCTCTCTTTTCATAGTGAGCAAGAACTGCCCTTGAATATTCATGCCCTTCTAACCATACTTTAACTTTTAGCAGCTTATTTTTATCAATAATATTTATATAAACGAATCCCCGCTGAATATCTGATTGTGAATAATTATGTAAACCGTAAACCTCCCCTTGGAAATTACGTTCGATAATGTCTTCCGTTGGTTTCAACATTTTCGAGACGGTCATTATTCTTTCGAACTTATCATCTGGAATTTCCACTTTCTTTTCTTGTTTTTGTTCTGACCATCGAATTGAGACTACCAGCTTAGATCCGTCGTAAGCTGGTTTCATCCCATAGATTGCATCGCAGAGATTAGAACTGACTTGGGGGGAATCCTTTTCTGGTTCAACTATACTTTTTAAATCGTTAGATTCGATCTTTTTCGATAAATATTCAGTTGCATTTATTAAGTATTCAGTTGCATTTCGTCCGGGACTTCCACTAATCTGAACATGTCTTTTTTGTCGGGGGTCATCATAGATATTTAATGGTACTAAGAATCTGGCAATAAAACTACCATATTCGGTTTGCCCCAATCGAATATTATTTGCAAATTGCTGATCAATTCCTTTTTTGCTCTCATAATGTTTTTGTGGCATTTTCGAAGATAAGGATGAAAATAAAATGGCATCGTACCCTGATTCAAATATGTCGATCCCAAGATCAAAGGGAGCGCTACCATCATCGGTTTCATCTCCATCAATATTGAAACACGCAGTATCAAAAAGACTTTTCTTTGAAATTTCATGGATAATGTCTGAACTATTTCTATATTCAATTTCAGCCAATTTATTTACCAATGAATTAACGAGAGAAAAATAATCGTCATAATCCGGGTGCAATGGAATTTTTAATCTATAATTATCTTTACTCACGATATTATAATTATTATTTTTACCAATAAGTGACCAATCCTTTGATGTTAAATACTCAATTATATCGGCTGGAGTGATTTTTAATAAATTGGATTCCTTAATAAAATTCAGAGAATGAAATTTATTTATCATCGAATCACACCTTCGTTATAGTTCTAACTAGATCGATTAGTCCATCAGGCGATATTGTATTTGTTAATGGAATTTTCACGGTTACACTTTTTCCATCTATTTTACTACAGCCAGTTAAATTAATCCAGTACGCGCATTTTCTTTCTATTAGGTAATTAGGATCGTGTTCTAACCATTTCGAATCATCATCTGGTAATATTAATAAAATTAAAATTATCGGGTCATGATCCTTTCTCGTCACTATTCGATTATAGGTTTCAGGGTCCAAATCATAATAATGGATATGGTCATCAATCACGCGAATCCTTTTTTCAGTTGTGGATTTTAATTGGATTCTAATACTCAAATCTTCGCTGGGGTCATCAGCCATTGTATCTAGTCTGGCATCAACCTTATCAAAGTCGGGATCAATCTTATAGAACCGATATCCAACTCTTGCAGATACCGCGTGGACATATGCCCTGGATAGTTCTTCCATCCGATTATTATATGGCAAGAGCATCTAATTCAAAGAGGTGAAAGTTATTCATAACATATAAGCATTTTATTATAATTCTCAATATTAAAAATCGTTTTATGAACTAACTAGCTACTTGGGAGGAATGAGCATTTTTAACTTTAACTTCAGTCTTTTTGCTTAATTTTAGTGACGATCCAACCCTCAACTTCTTTTTCATCCTAATTAATTGCAACTTCGATATACCGAATTCAATTGCTTGTTTTGTATTCATTCCAAGAATGAAATTATTCAGTTCAACTTTTTTCTTTAAGAGATCTTCATTGTTGAAATAGGTCTGATAAGCGTTTTCTCCTGCACCAAACACTTCAGCTTCTTCTAGATTGTTCGATTCCTTCCCAATGTTGACCATGGAGTGGACGAGTAATGATCTACGCCCCAGCACTCCAACATCGCCACTGAATTTCAATTCTTCATGATCTAGGTAGTCAAAGAAAATGGAATCCATACTTTTCCAAAACTGTTTTCCCGATATAACCCGCCCATTGTCATAATTAATGAATTCCCTATAAACAACCGCTTGCGTGTCTTTACAGAATGACGCGATTGGTTTAACATCCACACCATCTGCAACCGTTTTAATTCCCAGAAGGGCGAAATTGAACGGTTTGATCTGTTGATCATACAACTTCCCTTTATTCAACCTCTTAAAGCGGCTAAGGATGTTTGGAGAAGTCATGGCGATCTTCGACACAGCATAATGATCAGCATACTTTTCATGCAACTCTGATACGGACATATGCCCAAGATGAAGATCCAGGGCATCCTGCCATACGGATTCTTGCCAATCCCCATTGACCGCTTTCGGAAAAGGATTCAAGATATGCCCTAATCCATGCAGCGAGTACTTCCTGATAGATGGACGCTCATCGTGCATATTGTAAAGGACGTAACGCTTTGCGGAGATTCCATAAAACCACAACGGTTCCAGATCCTTGCTACCTTCCTTGAAGTTCTCATTCTCTAGTTTGAATAACGGATCAGCGAACGAATACGGAGAAAGGTGCTGGAAATAGCTCTGAACCTCTTCCACCATATCAGGCGAAATCGCCATACTATCGGTATCACAAAAAGCGTAAGTCTCGCCATGCTTGGCCAGAATCGCTTCAGTAATCGCCAACACCAATCGGGATGCTGAGGTGATCAGGGTGGAAACAATAGGATTGAATTCCTGACCGAATAGCTCAACCATATCCTTGACATTGAGGAATGATTCTGACTGATTGCCGTAAACCCGAACCTGTGAATTCTCCTTCTTTGATGAATTGATTTCCACAAATATTCCGTAACTGGATGAGTTGGTTATGATCTTAATCACATTTTGAACGCTGTCCCAATGGCGGTATTCTTTGCTGCCCTTAGGAAAATTATCCCTTTTTCTCTTGATTTCACCCCGATATTCCATTAAAAAAACGAAGAAATCATCAGTGGCTGGATCAACTATTTTGTCTCCGATCATCTCAATCTTATTGAGGTCCGGCTGAACCCCTTCAGGCTCGAATCTAATCGCTTTCAGTATTGTCGGTGTTTTTCCAGTCAATAGTTTTGATCCGATGACATCAGCTAAGGAATACCAGATCGGTTCCTGGCTGGTCAGGTAATTCAAACCGATGTTGAAGGTGTTCTTATTGCCATACTTGCATCTTACAGGTAGAATGTCGTTATCAGGAACGATCTGACAAATAGCATTTAGTTTCTTCCAGTTACTTGGATCGGAGAAAGAATCTAATGATGATTTTTCAACAAATTTCCGCACTTCATCGGTATCTTCAAACTGTACGACATTCTTAGCAATAACGAACTTCCAGAGATCCTGGATAATGCACATGGTTGGGTACATGCTAAGAAAATCAATCAGATTGACTTCAACCGGGGTTTTTCTGATCCTAACTTCACTTCGTCCCCCGTAGTATGTAGCCATGATCCAACCAAGAACTTCTTTCGGAAAGTCGGGGTTCTTTTCCAAGAAAGACTTCAACCCCATTTTTCTAAAGTACGCTTTACCAATCGATGCTGGAGAATAGATCTTGGTTGGAGGTATGTCTAAATGATATTTTTCGAATTCTTCAATGGTTTTCTTATAAAGAGAGTAGGTGGCATTTACATCGTTGATGTTGTACTCCAGATATTCTTTTGTTACTTTCCCATGATCATCTGTTGCGGTCTTTCCAATCTCAGCCCCAAAATACCGACACGCACTATCGAGAGTATGTTTCTCGTTGGTTAAGGCGAATGAAAACGTTCTGAGGTCTAGAAAGTGGCCTCTAAAGCGATTTGACCCCTTTCTGCTCCGGGAGTTACCATCAGCCCTGGAAAACCCGTTGGTGAACTGTATGAACGCCTTGGTGCTGTCTAGATGTTTAATCACTAGGCGGGGGTATTGTGGATCTTCAGTTAATTTAAATGAGAACCCGCCCTCATTCTTTCCTCGAGCATTACCCCAGGAGATAGCCAATCGAGATAAATCAAAAGGAAGGTTGAAACCGACGCACAAAGTGCGATTACTATAAACTTCGGGAAGGAAAACCCGATCAACAAATTCTCTCACTTCCATGATGTGGATATTGTTTGTGTCAGCAAACTTCCTGATGATTGTGAGCTGTTTATCATTGACCTTATCGCTGTAAAAGAGGACTTGAAAAACTAGCTTATTTCTTTCATAAATATGGCACGTACCAAAGGTGAGATTCTGAAACTGATCAGTTGTCGTTTCAGTGTCAAATACTAAAACTCGGCGAAGATCAGGAGGATTGTCATGCCTTGGGTATGTACGATTACCCCCACTAACAGGCTCCATGTAGCATCTGATTGCCAGCTCGACAGATTCCACGCTCACTTCCCCAATTGAAACGTCCCGAGCATCTGCCTGAAAAAGTTACTTTTGATGCGGTTCATCTCATCAAATCCTCGTAGAAATAAGGCCGTTCTGATCTGAGTGGGGTTATTAGCCGAGATCCAGTCCTTTGGCCAAGATCGCTGCTTATTCGAGAGGATCCTATGGCAGTTGGGGCAAACTGGAATGGAAATGTCGCTGTTAATACGACCAGCAATGTGGTGGCGCTCGATAATCAACGGGTTCTCGTAGTAGCCACAAAGACAGCAAAAAGCCCCCGATTCAATGATATCATCAATTCTTCGACCTTCCTCAATCCTCCTCTTCCGTGTTAGAAAATATTCTGAAAAATCATCTGGAGTAGATGACATAGAATTCCTCATCTTCGCGTCGTTCGTTTATCTCATGTAGATTTTTCGGATTTGTTTCTAGAACATGCCAATCACCCTTGGCATCTCTGATCCTTTTTCGATGATATGGATCAAGAACAGAAATATTACCAGTGTGTAAAAATTCCCTCACTGCACTATGATATTTTCCTACTGATGAAGCGTGTCTAGAATCCTTTAGATGAACGATCAACTCCTTGCCATTCTCATTGATCTTCATCGTCCTGGAAATCCGATCTTGACTTTTTACAGCCCATTGATTACCATTTTTCTTCAGGGCGTTTGTATGGCGAATTACTGTTTCAGGAGAGATGCCCGCATCCTGTGATGCTTTGGCCAGAGAGTAATTTTTCTTCCTCATTAGGGATAGCGTTTTCAAACTCTTTTCCCGACGCTCCATCTCATACGGATTAAGGCCATCCCATTCTCTCTGGTAAATCGGCTTTTCTTTCATCTCGGAAAGGTACTTCTCACCTTTCTTGGGGTGTCCCCCGAGCTGCGAAAGAGAAGCGTCAGGGTACAATGCTTGGAGCCTCTGAATTCTTTTTTGGTACGATGATTGGGGTAAATTCTCTGGTATCTTCATTTCTCCTTTCTTTCGAGAGGTCAATGTTCTCCCCTCTTAACAAACCTGAGAACGAAAGTGCCATCTTCGTTGATTTCTGTCGAAACCAGATCACCTGTTTTCGCACCAACGCTATCTATCCACACCTTTGGAACGGTCACAATGTATGTGTAGTTCACCTTGCGAAGTACCCTGTTGCCTGTGTACAGCCTCATGTTATCAATCTAGAATGGTGTAGCAGCTTTATTGCGGCATTTATAAAGAGTAACACCATACAGTAATCCAGATAGCAATAACGTTGGGGTTATAATTTGGTTTATACCCCATAGGGTATAGGAAGGTATATCTTATAGAAAACAACTCCAATACTTGATGAAGAAGGCAAAGAAGAAACAGGGGGAGAAGGACCCTAATTTTCAAACAAAAACGAACATACTATTGTTTTTATCGGATGGTCAGAAAACGAGGGGCGAGATTAGAGACTATTTGAGAGATCAATATGGAATTCGTGAACCCACGACAATTGATGATCATCTGAACTATCTTCGATCCAATGGTTACATTGATAAAACATCAATATCGCGGGGTTTGGCAATTTCGTATTATTTATTCAATGACTATGCTTCATTCAACAAATTGTATCAGTTTCTTGCTGACCATAATAAAGATGAAGAATTTTTACAAAGTGGCTATGCACAGAATTTCATTGGTGAGGATTATCTAAGGAATTATTCAAAAGAAATGCTCCTCAATGAGATGACCTGGGATAACTACTTAATTTCGATGACGAAGGAACAAAGAGTTGGTTCCCCAGTGTATAAAGAAATGTTTGATAAGAAAGGGGGGAACCAATCCGCACTTTCCGAATTGTTCGATCAGATCTTAGATGATCCAGGGTTTAGACATTATACTGCTGAATTGCAAAAACAAGATGAATATAAAGATAAAATGAAATTAATGGAAAAAATTTCAGAAGGTCAGTTTGAAAAAGAATATGGTCCAGATGCACCGTTTCCGTCAAAATTTGAATGCAATCATATGGTTCATTTTCCACCAAAGGAAAGGAAAGAAATCATCTCAATTCTTAAATCGTCCCCTTCCGCGTTTTCCTTCCTTAGAAAGGCAATTCCTGGTCATGATAGAAAAATGAAATTGATATTCTATGGATATCTTTTAGGGAGTTTGTTAGCAATTAATATCGATGCTGAGAAAAATAGATACTTGGCAGATCAAGATAGAAGGGTATTGAACGATCAATTTCTTGATCGAATCGCATCAGAATTAAATTCTAGACAAGAACCGACAATGTTATTACAAGTCTTTAGAGGGATGCTGGTACTTGATATCAACAATGGAAAAGTAATTTCCAACGAATTTTCTAAACAATTTTTTTACCGACTGATCACTGGTAAAAAAGAGTGGGATATCGAATCATCAGAGGTGAACAACTCATGAACACCCTCTTCCTTTCTGGATATGGAATTACCCTAAGTGTCAATGCTGGCCGACTTCACGTGAAGGATGGCAGAGACGCCGATAAGGATGAATCGGAAAGCTATGTTTTCAGACCGAAGATGATTGATGTGGATAACATCGTTATCTATGGCCATAGTGGTAACATATCCTTGGATGCGATAAAATGGCTCAGTAAGCAGAATGTGCAGCTCACTGTGCTGAATTGGGATGGTCGGCTGCTGACCAACATTCTTATTCCCGAAGTCAAGCAGAACAACGTTCGCATGGCTCAGTACGATGCGGCCAGGGATGAAAGAAAGGTTGAGATCGCAAAATTTTTCATCGATGCCAAGATCAAGAATTCCATTTTGGTTTTAGATTGGTTAGCAGCTCGTTATCCTGAACTCAGAGAAACGAAGAAGGTGTGCTTTGATCAGATCGAAGGGGTTAAGGAAAAACTTCCTAAAGCTAAGAACACGGCTGAAGTAAGATCGGTCGAAGGCAACGTGGCCAATGCTTACTGGGAAATCGTTTCCTCTACCTTCGATGATAAGTTCGAATTCGAAGGTCGATTGATGGGTAAGACTGGACGCCCTTACGGTGCAGTTGATCCGATCAACGCCCTGTTCAATTACGGTTATACAATGCTCGAAGCACAATGCTGGAGAGCGATCAACGCCAATGGGTTAGACCCATACGTTGGATTCAATCATGAAATGGCTGTTGGAAAGGCTGCTTTGGCCTATGATCTCCAGGAACCCTACAGATGGCTAATCGATGTGGCTGTGATCGATGCCCTGGAACGCAAGATATTCGATAAGTCTGATTTTATGATCACTGAGAATTACAATATTCGATTGAGGCCGGTTGGAGTAAGAAAATTGGTTGATGTTGTGAACTCTCAATTCTCCTCCAAAGTGCAGTTCAAAGGAAAATCCTGGGAATGGGGTTATGTGATTTCTCAGAAGGCTGGTGAGCTGGCGAATTTCATTCTAAGTAAAAAGGCAAAGCTAGATTTCTCAGATCCAACTCCGATTTTAGTAAGGAATGATTCTGCTATCATCCGTGAAAAAATATTGAATGCTTCCTATTATGAATGGAAGAAAATGGGTTTCAGCAAAGGCTCCTTACACTATCTGAAACAGAATGCCAAGAAAGACGAGCCATTTCAGGTGTACGGGAAGGTTAAAGAGAGACTGTTAGCCGAGGATGGGGAATGATATCAAGATATTGATTTATCGGCCCTTGTCCTATTCATACAACACACCTTACAGGCATCACATATTCGACTGTCGGAGGTTCTATTCTCCTTTTTTCGTCTTTTGATATGATAGGATACCAACAATGATCAGAATTATTCCTGCAACAGCCAAAAGTATGCCGGGGGTGGCAAGATATCCATAGGGGTGAACTTCTGCAACCCCAGCCGGAATTTGATAACCCAAATACCAAGAATAAACCGCTTCAGTCTTGGTTTCCAATGAGTAATTATAAAATATCAAACCAATCGCAGTTAAAACCCCTCCAATAACAATGTTCTTGACATTTTTTTCCATGCTATTCGGCTCACAATTTAAATTGGTAAAATATTATTTATCATTATTGACTTAATTATTGAATCGTTACTCGTAAAATTATACAACATATTATAATATTTTATTTGTAACCCTCCAAAAATTTGTTGTTTTACCTAAAGGTTTCTAGAGGTTCGATAACAATTTGTGGTTCTGTTTAATCATCAGAATGGATAATTATGATTATCATATCTATCTACAATGGTGAAGATTTACTCAACAGCAGGAATTGACTTGATGGCCGAGATGGCTGAAGACAGTATAAATCAGCAGAAGATTGTTGATATGATAGAATCTACAATCGAAGAAATCTGCGGTGATTTCCATGATCATGGGTCTGAATATTTCACTGAGAATGACCTGGTGTGTAAATTTTATGATCTGCTCCCCTCACAATTAAAAGAAATTAGAATTCGGGATAAAAATAAAATTATACATTCTTTGGTACACATGGAATACCCCACTCCTTTTCGATGCGACATGAGAAAATCATCGTTCAGGATCGTGAACGATGATGAAAGGAAGATCGTTTCTGGAAAAGAAGGAGGCAAGTTCAAACGTGGGCACTATGATATCGTTGTGCTAAATCCATTAGCAATCCCTCAGTTTTCATATGAGGAAATACGATCTCAAAAATATAATCTGTTTACTAAGAATGTTAAAAACAAGATATCCCCATCAAATCCAATGATATGGTATGCTATAGAATTCCAATTGCACCGTAGCAATATGACGTCGAATCAAGCTGCAATAAACTTTCTCAATACTCTCTTTCAAGACCATGATAAATTAAAAGCTTCTAAAGTTACTATTATCAATGGACTGGGTTGCCCAGGGTTTGTTGATAAATTTAAAACCGTCGCCTTTTTTACAGATACAAGGCAGATGGAACGGCTTTTGGAAAAAACTCGAGACGACTCCTCCATAAAGCTTCAGCCATTAAATGGTAAATCACGTTCAGAGAGGTAATTCATGTCCGAATTTTTTAGGAAACCTAATACCGTTACCAGCTCATTTGGTAAACTCAAGGTCATTGGTAATCTTCGGGTCGTCAAAGGCCTTGAGGACACGTGTGCGGCATTTGAAAAGGTTGCCAATTCCGAGGATTCGGATAGTAAAGCCAACGATTATACTGCCTCTTTTGAAAAATTGATGAACGCTTTTGATAGCTTCATCCGGGAATTCTTTAAAAATTTTAAAGGGAAAGAATGTACACCTGGTAAAAAGGACATCTATGATCAAAAAAGTCCTATTGATTTGACGATAAGGCTGCTTTGGGAAATCCGCCACGCATCCACTCATCATGGAGGCATGGTCGATGATGAAGCCCAAAAGAAGTACGAAAACATTCTTCAAGAAGGGATTAGAAATGGTTTGAAACCAAGGCTTGATCTGCCAGACTCTCTCCCCCTTGGATTACAGTTCACAATTAAAAAAGAGGATTACTACTCATTCAAAAATGATCTTTTTTCATATATGGGAAGATTTGTTTCTAAAGAAGAACTCAATATTTTGCGAAAGAGGTCTGGGATCGCAAATGTCAATTTTGGGCCGCCAGTACTTACATTACACGAAGAAGGCGATTATTACGACTATTCGGTGCGAATCGATGATTTAGTCAACAATGGTATTGAAATCGACGGGACTGAATTCCCACCGGCTATACCGAATAATATGATTGACCGAGATGCAAAGCGGATTATTTTCCTTGATTCTGGTGTGGCTATTCCAGCAATTGAAACGCCCCATTTTAAATGGTCAGAGCGGGCTAGAATAAAAAATAAATGACCTCCCATCGTAAGCAGGATCGATTGGTAAGTATCATATTTATTCAAACCATAATATTTGATTATGTGAAATTTCGCATCACTCCATATATACCACAAACCTCATTCAAACTGCATGGTGGGCATGGAAGTCGATTCTCAATCCTATTCCGAGCAGCAGACTAGGAAACTGAGAATAGATTTTTTCCTGAATGAACAGGGTTGGGATGTTTCCGACCGCTCCCAAATCATCGAAGAAGTTGATACCAAGCAATCAGATTTTGTTGTGCATACTTATAGAACACATGGAGAAACATATGGCAACGGTGGCGAAAGCCGCTATGCTGATTATCTCCTCCTGGATTCCAACGGTGCAGCAATAGCTATTATTGAGGCCAAGAAGACATCTAAAGATCCCCGCATCGGCCAGAAGCAAGCGGAACAGTATGCTGACGATGTTAAAGTTCAAACGAGCAAGGATGTTTTTGTCTACTATACCAACGGCATCGACATTTGGTTCTGGGATAGGCAAAGATATCCTCCAAGAAAGGTAGCAGGATTCCATGCTCGAAAAGACCTGGAGCGTTTCCGATTCCAGATCGATTACGCTGAGAGTGGGCCAATGGATGTTACTTCTTCCATCGTAGACCGCCCTAAGAGCATTGAAAACGTCAAGCGTATTTTGGAGCACATTGAGAGTGGGCATCGTAAAAGCCTCATTGTCATGGCCACGGGCACAGGAAAAACCAGGGTGGCTATGGGCATTATCGATTCCCTACTGCGGCACAAGAGGGTACAGAAAGTATTGTTTCTGGCCGATAGGAAAGCGCTTCGAGATCAGGCCTGGTCCAAGGGGTTCCTGCAATTCTTTCCCAATGAATCACGTTCGAAGATTCTCGGTGGCGTTTTTGAAAAGGAGTCTCGCTTGTACGTTTCAACCATTCAAACCTTCATGGAGATATACAACCAGAAGGACGATGACGGACGATTCCTAACCTCCCCTGGTGAGTTTGATCTTATCATATCTGATGAAGCACATCGTTCCATCTACAACAAATGGAAAGATGTATTCGAGTACCTGGATGCCATTCAGATTGGATTGACGGCAACACCCGCGCAATTCATTGAACGAGATACCTTCCGCTTCTTCGATTGCCCTAGTGAAATGCCGACAGCCCTTTACGATTACAAGGATGCCGTGAATGACGGGATCCTTTGCGATTTCCGTGAGCATATTGTTAGTGCCAAAACGAAATTCCAAATTGACGGCATCACTCCTAAAGACCTGACGGAAGAGCAGAGGGAGAAGCTGATCGAAAAGGGGATTGACCCAGACGAGTTCAATTTCGAGGGCACTGATCTAGAAAGGAAAGTTGCTGTAAAGGGAACATCAGAAGCCATCGTCCAGGAGTTCATGGATAACTGCTTGACAGACGAATCGGGCATGCTTCCTACGAAAACCATTTTCTTTGCCATAAGCAAATCTCACGCATATCGTTTAGAGGAAGCGTTTAATACCCTCTATCCAGAGCATAGGGGGACGCTGGCCAAGGTCATAGTTTCCGAAGATTCTCGCGCTCAATCGCTTATTGAAGAATTCTCCAATAACGATTTGCCCCGAGTGGCCATATCTGTAGACATGCTGGATACTGGTATTGACGTTCCCGAAGTGTGCAATTTGGTATTCGCCAAGCCGGTATTCTCCTTTATAAAGTTCTGGCAAATGTTGGGAAGGGGAACCAGATCGAACGCTGCCTGCAAACGTAAGGATTGGTTACCCAACGGTACTAAAGAATTCTTCATGGTCCTGGACTTCTGGGGAAACTTCGACTACTGGAAGATGCACACGGAGAAGGAGGGTAGCGGGCAAGGAGAGGCGCTCACCACCAAGATCTTCATGACGCGCCTGAAGCAGCTTGAACTGCTCACGCGAATTAATGATTCAAGAGTTCCGGATCTCAGGCAGAAGATCATTGGCGACGTTAACAGAATTCCCAGAGATAACGTAACCGTGCGGAAGAGGGAGAATGAAATTGTTAACGTTCTCAAACCACGTTTCTGGGATAACGTTGGTATCGATCCAATCGATTACACTCGAAGGTTCATTGGTCCTCTGATGAGATACGTTCCTGGAGTGGATGCCGAGGAACATAAATTCGTTCTCAAGTGCGAAAGATTGGCGTTGGCGATACTGCAGAATGACAGGGAAGAGATAAGCAGGCAGATGAAGTCCATCGGCGCAATAATGAACGAACTGCCCAGTACCATCGAAGCGGTGGCAGAAAAAGAAAAGTTCATTGATGAAGTGAAGACGCCGGAGTTCTGGGAGAATATCAGCTTCGAGGATGCGCAGCGAATGATCAACGAGCTGGCACCGTTGATGCCTTACCGTTCACAAGAACCTCGTTCGACAATCGTCATCGACATGAGCGACTACGTTAAACAACGGACACTAGACAACTTCGACTTTGAAGATCCACCGTATGTTCGACTATTCAAAGAGCGTTATGAGGAACGCATAAGGACGATGTTAAGGAGCCACCCGGTCCTGCAGAAGATTGTTAGGAATGAGGGGTTAACCGAAGAAGATCTAATTCTATTGGAGACCGACCTGCAGGAACAAGGCATCGCCATTTCTGATGAGAAGGCACAATCAGAAGGTAAACACACTTTGGTGGAACTGATAAAGCTGGTTCTGAAGTTGAAAGGGGATGACCTGAAGCAAAGGGTAGAGAAAGCGTTCGATGATTACATCGCGCAGAATAGCAAGAAGTACAACGCTGAACAGTTGGTGTTCATCAAGACTATTCAAACTTACTTTGCCAGAAGAAAGCATGTGGAAATCAAGGATCTCTGGGGCGCTCCATTTACGAACTTAGGCACCAACGTCCCGGAACCGATGTTCGGAGAAAAGGACCTTAAGGACTTCATCAACATCTGTCATTCCATTGAGAATGATTTGTACCGGGGAGAGGTTTAGAATTGAAGAAATGGGATTTGCCGATAGGATGGGAGTGGAAAAAACTAGGGTCTATTTGTGAGAAGGCAGAATACGGATATACAACAAGCGCCTCACAATTTTGTTCTGGACCCAAGTTCCTTCGGACAACGGATATTTCTAGAGGTCAAATCAATTGGGACTCAGTACCTTATTGCTCTTCCCACCCCGATAATGAAGAGAGATATTCATTAGAATGTGGCGATATACTAATTTCAAGAGCTGGATCAGTTGGTGCATCAGTTGTTATTACTAACCCTCCAAGATCTGTATTTGCATCTTATCTCATACGTTTTAGGCCAATAAAAGGAATCGATTCTCATTATCTAGGTTATTTCTTAAAAAGTAAATTTTTCTTTAATCAATTGGTCATTGAATCCACTGGCACCACATTGAAAGGTGTTAATGCTACGAACTTATCTCGAATTGCGTTACCAGTCCCGCCTATCGAAACCCAACAGAAGATTGTCGCCATTCTCGACAAGGCCGAGGAGATCAAACGCCTTCGCACAGAGGCCAATTCTCAAACCCAGAAGCTGATTCAAAGCGTATTCCTAGATATGTTTGGGGACCCGGTAAAAAATCCGAAAAAATGGTCAATATCGCGAATTGGAAACATTTCGAGTAAAATATCAAGTGGATCCACTCCCCTTGGGGGAAGTGAAGTTTATCTGAAGAGTGGTGTACTCTTTATCAGAAGCCAGAATGTATTAAGGAGTCACTTAAGTTTGGAAGATGCCGCATTCATCAATAAGAAAACGCATGAAGATATGAAAAGAACTTGGGTGAATCATGGCGACGTACTATTGAATATTACAGGAGCTTCAATCGGGAGAGTCGCTTGGTATGATGGAGAAAACGGTTCTGCAAATGTGAACCAACACGTTTGTATAATTCGACCAGACCAGAAAAAAATTTTGCCAGAATTTTTAGCCTTTCAAATTTCTATACCATCATTCCAACAAAAAATCATGATGAGACAATCTGGTGCGACAAGGCAGGCGTTCAACTATGCTCAAATATCAGATTTTAATATAATCATGCCAGATATAACTATTCAGAAGCATTTTGTTGATATTATGAAGGCGATTGGAGAAGCTGGTCGACAGCAACATTTACTGGGATTACAATTATTATCGTGTCAAAATAATTTATTATCTCAAGCGTTTACTGGAGAACTGGTCGTATGAGACTCGCCCCCGAAATGAAATCGAGGATCGACGCCCTTTGGGACAAATTCTGGTCCGGAGGCATGTCCAATCCGCTGCAATCGATTGAACAGATGTCCTATCTGATCTTCATGAAGAGATTGGAAGATATGGATGTTCAAGAAGTAAAACGCGCCAAAGCTATCGGTTCAACCTACTCCTCCGTGTTTGAGGGTAAGGAAGATTGTCGCTGGTCAAACTGGAAACATTATCCTGCCGAGCAGATGCTGGAACATGTTCGAGATAAAGTATTCCCATTCATCAAGAACCTGCACGATGGGGAGAAAAGCCTCTTCGCTCAGCACATGAAGGATGCGGTGTTCATCATCCCCAAACCCTCTCTATTGCAAGAAGCTGTGAGTCTCATAGATGAGATGGAGATCACAAAGCAGAATGCAGACACACAGGGAGACATCTACGAATATCTACTATCTCAGCTCTCAACCGCTGGAAAGAATGGGCAGTTTAGGACTCCGCGCCACATCATCAATATGATGGTCAAGCTGGTTGATCCTGATATCAACGATAGGATTTGCGACCCCGCCTGTGGTACTGCCGGATTCTTAATCGGGGCTTATGAGCACATTCTGATCAAGTACACTAGCCCAGAAATGTTACAGATCGATGAGGATGGAGAATCTCACAATCTAATCGGGGATCATATCACAGATCCTAAGCACTGGCTGAAGTTGAAGAATGAGACATTCTATGGATACGATTTCGATTCTACCATGGCTAGGATCTCCTTCATGAACATGTTGCTTCACGGCATCAGTGCTCCGAAGATAGAACAAAAGGACACTTTATCAAAGCGTTTTGAAGAGGAGGGCAAATACACTGTTGTTCTGGCTAATCCCCCTTTCAAGGGCAGCATCGATAAGAGCGACATCAACGATAAGTTAACCTTGGGTACGACGAAAACAGAATTGCTTTTCGTTGAAAGAATGATGAGGTTATTGGTAACCGGAGGCAGGTGCGCGGTCATCGTTCCTGACGGGGTTCTCTTTGGCAGTACAAATGCCCATATGAAGCTGCGTAAGATGCTCATGGAGACTTGTCAGCTCGAGGGAATAGTATCTATGCCCTCGGGCGTGTTCAAGCCCTACGCAGGGGTTTCCACCGCGGCAATGGTCTTCACTAAGGGAGGGAGGACCGACAAAGTCTGGTTCTACGATATGAAATCTGATGGGTATTCATTGGATGATAAGAGGACCAGGATTGATGGCAAGGGGGATCTCCCGGATATCGTAGAGCGATTTAGGGCACGAAAGACCGAGAACCCTTCAGATCGCAAAGCGAAGTGCTTCTATGTGCCCGTCAAAGAGATAATCGAGAACAATTTTGATCTTTCGATATCAAAGTACAAGGAAATCGAATACGAAGAGGTCGAGTACGAGAAGCCTGAAGTTATACTTGACAGGATAGAAAACTTGGAAAACCAGATATTGAACAATGTTGCCGAGCTTAGGGAATTATTGATGAAGAAATGACGCCGAAAAGTGGAAATAATGAAGGCCCAAAGAAGAAACATTACAATCGTATTCAGTCGATGTTAAATGATGGAGATATTGACGAAATACTCGATCTGCTTAGTGAGGATCTGGGGCCAAGAAAAGCAATATGGACAGTAACTAGTTTTCGAGACACCTCTTTCCTTCAATATGAAAACGTTTTATCGAAAATATTAGAAAATCAATCCAATCCTAATAAAAATCCAATATTGATTTATCTTATGACTCAAGAATTGTTTTTTAAGGCTTTATTATTTGATTTTAATAAATATTTACAGGTATTGAATCAATTTCCAACAGCCAGTATCGTTGAAACAGTAAAAGAAATTCATCAAGAAACTAGAGATCAACAAATTAGTTTTGGTATCGATGCTAAAAAAGCAAAAAACGTATTTCTTTGTTATTTCGAATCTTATGAAAAAATACTGAAAACAATTAATCGAATTGCTGCCGTTGCTAGCAACGATCCAAAATGGAACAGCAATAAACTACCAATTCATTATCTTGAAATTAGTATGAATGGACGCTACAAGAAACTAATTCCAGATCAAAGACAACGTTCCATCAGAAACGCCTTAACCCACCGAGATGCCATCAAACAAAAAGATGGGAAATTCCTATTAACTGATAGAAACGAAAAAAAGAAAATATTGTCAGTGAAGACATTGGATGCCGAACTTAATTTTATCGCAGTTAGAACAAACCTCGCTATTGAGGGAATGTCGCTTCCTGGTGCGATTCATTATGAATTGGTTAGGATCGCATTATTAAATAGTGATAAGTGAAAACAAACTTACATCCATCAAATATTTTTTACATTCTCAAAAACGACGCCTCGTTTCATGTTAATGGAGACTTCGCTGAAAAATTGAATTAATCGGGGGATGATAATTTACCCACTAGCGTCGGGAGGTATCATTTTTCCAGTCTATCTATAACCCCTCAAGTAATGGTGCGGGGGAAGGGATTCGAACCCTTGAACCACTAAGGACAGAATCTTAAGTCCTGCGCCGTTGGCCAAGCTTGGCTACCCCCGCGCATCTCGGCCATGGTAGATTTGAGATAATAAATTTGCCGAAAAGGAACGGGATCGGCATCACTTGATGAACGTCCCGGCCTTCAGCTCGCTGAACGCCTGGTCCAGCTCCTCCCTGGTGTTCATGACGATCGGACCGCCCCAGGCGATGGGCTCCTTCAACGGTACGGCTGAAGCCAGTATGAACTTGGCCGCTCTCCTGCCCGTGCCCAGTCTATACATATTCCCAGGACCGAGCACTGCGACGCTCCCCGACTGGACCGTCTTCGGATGCTCGTTCCCGATTATCAGCTCCCCTTCGTAGACCATCACGAAACCGTTCCTCTCCGCGGGCATCTCATGCTCCAGGAAGGTCCGGGGACCGAGCGACATGTCGAGATACTTGACGTCGACCACCAGGTCCCTAACGGGACCAACGATGCCCTGCGATTCACCGGCGATGATCTTGAAAGATGAACCGTTCCCGAGGTCGAACACAGGGATATCCTCCTTCTTGATCTCCCTATAACGCGGAGGCATCATCTTGTTGGCACTGGGTAAATTCACCCAGAGCTGGAAACCTTGCATCCATCCTTTACCCTTTCGCGGCATCTCCTCATGCAGTATCCCGCTCCCGGCGGTCATCCATTGCACGTCCCCGGGACCTATGGTGCCACGGTTGCCCAAGGAATCCTGGTGATCGACGTATCCGTCCATCATGTAGGTGACCGTCTCGATGCCCCGGTGGGGGTGCATCGGAAAACCAGCGATATAATCCTCGGGGCGGTCGGAACCGAAATGGTCAAGCATCAGGAAGGGGTCCAGAAGCTCTGCCTCGTCCCGGCTGAACATCCTGGTCAGCTTCACTCCGGCCCCGTCGCGGGTAGGTTGGCCTTGAATTACCTTGGCCACCTCTCTGATCGATGCCATGAGGCCCATTATCGGTTCAGGTGGGATATGAATAAATCGATTGTTTACCATCCACCATACGATAGATGCCCAAGGAGAAGCGTAGGATAATCTGGCACTGCGTCGCCGGACACGACTTCGAGGTGGAGGACGAGCTTAAACGTTCCAGCTGCCCGGTCTGCGGTGGTAACGAGGTGGAAAGGGTTCTGAAGGACAAGGAGAAGGACAGATCGCGCCGAGGCTCGCTGAGGTCCTGGTTCTGGCGGTGAAGGATGAGCGAGAAAGGCGGCCGCCAGGAAGTTGAATTTTTCACCTTTACCTCGGTCAAGGAATGGAAGGAATGGCTCGCCAAGAACCACGACAGGTCCCCCGGCATACGCATCAGGTTCTTCAACAAGGGTGCTGGAAAGGAAGGGCTTGGACGAAGGGAGGCCCTGGAAACAGCTCTGATGTTCGGATGGATCGACAGCGTCCTGAACAATTACGACCGGGAGAGCTATCTACTGCGATTCACGCCACGTAAGAACGGCAGCCATTGGTCCCGGGTGAACCTGGAGATCGCGGAAAGACTGATCGCCGAGGGAAGGATGACCGAGTCGGGGATGCGAGCGCTTGGAAATCTGAAAGAGAGATACGAGTCCTTGAAGGACGAGGGCTCGATCGACCAAGATCTAGATTCTCTCTTTAAGGATGACCCGGAAACGTTGGCGGCCTTCAAAGTTCTTCCGCCGTCCCACCGCAAGACCTACGGAAGATACATACTGTCAGCGAAAAAATCGGAAACCCGCCTAAGAAGGATGAAGCGTGTGGCGCCCATGATCCGGGAGCGGAAACCGCCGCTGCTGTGAATCCTAAATAATTTATAGCTTAATTTCAATTAAATACCATGGACCAGGGTCCGAGGATCTTCTATCTACTTTACGACGGCTACGCTGGTTTCGAGCTGGTGTTCGCGGCGAATAACCTTATGCGTTTCAAGACCGCCACCGTTGGTTTTGGAAAGGCGCCATGTCGCTCCATGGAGAACCTCTGGACCGTGGTGGACATGGACGTGGAGGAGCTGGACCCAAAGAGCGTGGAGCTGCTCATCATCCCCGGAGGACATCCCTCCGACATCATCAACGATCCGATGATGAAGGGGAAGGTCGGGATCTTTCTGGAAAAGGTGAGGGAGATCGATCGCTTGGGCGGGAAGCTGGCGGCCATTTGCGGCGGACCGGGGTGGCTGGCCGCCGCCGGCGTTCTCGACGGACGCCGGTGCACACATAGCCAGGACCGTCCGGCCAAGGCCTTCGATAAGGCTATCTTCACCAATGAACACTTGACGATAGACGGGAACATCATCACCGCTCAAGGCCAAGCCTATGCGGAGTTCGCGGTGGAGATGGGACGGCAGACGGGCATCTACAAGAACGAGGAAGAGGCCAAGGCCGACCTGGATTGGCTACGAGATAGAAAGTAGCTCACATCACCTTGCAGGAATCGCCGTGGCAGGCGAAGAGAACCGGGCCAAGCTTCTCGTCCAGTATGTCCTCCAGGGTCGGTTTTCCTATCTCCGCGAGTTCGTACCTCACGCGAACGATCGGTTTATTGACGTTCATGACCCGGCGGAGATCAACAGGCGTTCCGGCGACGACCACGTCGCAGTCCGCCCTGTTTATGGTCTCCTCCATGTCCTTGATCTGCTCATCGGTGTAGCCCATGGCCGGAAGGATCGGCCCTAGGTGACGGTACTTTTCGTAAAGCTCTTTGATCGAGCCGACCGCGTAGGGACGCGGATCTACGATGTCCAGAGCGCCGTTGTCCTCCGCCGCTATCGTTCCCGCGCCGAAGGCCATCCCCCCGTGAGTCAGCGTCGGCCCGTCCTCCACCACCAACGCCCTCTTTCCTTTCACCAGGGATGGGTCATCTATCTTGATCGGCGAGGCGGCCTCGATCACGATGGCCTTGGGGTTGTACTTCAATATGTTCTCCTTGACCGTCAGGATGTTGCGGCGGTCGGCGGTCTGCACTTTGTTAATGATGACCACGTCCGCCAAGCGCAGGTTCACCTCGCCCGGGTGGTAAGATATCTCGTGCCCGGCCCGGTGCGGGTCGGCGATGACGATATGCAGATTGCTTTCAAAGAAAGGCAGGTCGTTGTTCCCCCCGTCCCAGACGATCACGTCCGCCTCCTTCTCCGCCTCCCGCAGGATGCGTTCGTAATCCACGCCGGCGTAGACCACTATGCCGTTGTCCAGCAGAGGCTCGTACTCCTCCCTCTCCTCGATGGTGCAATCGTGCTTGTCCAGGTCGGCGTACTCGCCGAAGCGCTGCACCGCCTGTTTCGTAAGATCGCCGTATGGCATCGGGTGGCGGACGGCCACGACCTTGAGGCCGCGGTCGTGAAGGATGCCACAGAGCTTCCTGGTGGTCTGCGATTTTCCGGCGCCGGTGCGCACCGCGCAGACGCTTATCACGGGCTTGTTGCTCCGGAGCGTTATGGCCGCGTTGCCCATGAGCCTGAAGTCAGCTCCGAGCGATAGGACCCAGGAGGCTTTATGCATCAGTTCGGTGTGCGATATGTCGCTGTAGGCGAACACCACCTGGTCCACCTTGTTCTTGCGGATGATGGACGGAAGATCGTCCTCGGACAGGATCGGAATGCCGGTGGGGTAGAGCGAACCGGCCAGGGTCGCCGGGTAGCATCGCCCCTCGATGTTCGGGATCTGAGCGGCGGTGAAGGCCACCACCTGGTACTTCTCATTGTTCCGGAAATAGGTGTTGAAGTTATGGAAATCGCGCCCCGCGGCGCCCATGATGACGACCTTGCTCTTCTTCATGTCCCGACCTTCTACCGCAATTGGGACCGGTGGTAATACAATTTTCTGCCCCGCTCGCGAGGGAGGGAGAAGTTGCGTTCCAAATCCTATCGATATGAGCAGACTTCAGACCGTATGAAGATACGGATATGACCTTGGAACGGATGGCGATGAGGAGGACGACATGAATGAAAGATTGCTATGTCCGAATTGCGGAAGCCGGCGATTGATGAGGATCTGTTACGGTTACATATCGTTCCCATGGTCGATTAAGAATGACAGCCAGGGGCGGGATAGGGTGAAACGAGATGATGTGCGCCATACCATGGACCGAACTAGGAACGGTGGATGTTGTGTTGATCTCGATGATACGTTCGAATGCGCCAGATGCCATTGCCACATCACCTTGGGAATGGACATCGCCCCTGACGACAAGATCGTTCCGAAGCTGTCGATCTACTGGAACCCTGAGGAGGGTTACGAACCTTAGCAAAGTATTGAGTATTCACCTTCCGATTCATTCCGGATGGCTTACCGCATACCCTCGGTCAAGGTACTTGAGGACTCCATCAGAAGGGTGATCCGGGAGCAGCAGAGCATCCCTTCTCAGCGCCGCTTCACCGAGCTGGTGCTGGACGACCTCCGCAAGAAGAACCCTGATTACAAGGTCGGCGAGGTGCGGTTGCGGCGCATGGCCTTGCACCGGAACCTAGCCAGGGTCACCATCTCTTATCGGGAGACGAAGGAGCCGAGTCGCAAAGGCCGCTGCCCGGTCTGCTGCTCGCCGATCGAAGAGCTGCACAACCTAACCCTGGACGACAAGAAGGTCGAACTGGGGTTCAAATGCACCAAATGCCCTTACTGGACAGGACCGCGAAGACGGGTGCCGGTGCGCTACAATTTCACCATTTTCGGGGCGATCGTCCCCCCGGGAAAGAAGAAAGGGAAGTACGCCCAGTGGAAGTTCGCCTAGGCACCGTATTTATTCTGCCATCGCGTTCCCCCAAGCATGTGCCGCTCGACGGTGTACATGTCCACCAAGGACGGGGTCCTGGAACTGGTGCAGAACGCTGTCCGATTGAACCTGGATGACGGACTTCTGATCATCATCGACGACGTCGGGGAACGCCTGGAGCTCCGCAACGTCCAGATAAAGGAGGTCAACCTCATCAGCAACAACATCGTGCTGGAGAAGGTGGAATAGGCCTCACCCGATCAACATTCGTAGCTGCTCCTCGTTCAGGCGCAGGGTGCCGTTGACGACGAGACGCGGAACCATGACCTTCCAGTTGGGGTTCCTCTTGAACGCTCTTCTGAAGAGCGGCGCGGCTTCCTTAATACGTCCATTGTTGGCCATCCCGACCGCGTGCCAGAACACCATCTCTTCGTTCCGGGGGAACAGCCTCTCCGCTTTAGAGTAATTTTTCAGAGCTGCGGCCATCTCGCCTCTCTCCAGCGCGGCGTCCCCGGCGTCCATGCTCTCGTAGGCCCGGTGCACCTTCAGCAGCCTTGCCAGTTCTTTAAGCGGATCGCGGTTGTCGTCCACTCTTAGATCGATAAGGCGGTCCTTCCAGACCTCGCCGGTGCTATTTGGCTTGACCACGACCAGGGCGGCGCTCTGCCTGCCCCGGGCGTCCCCGCCCTCCGCTTCCGCCGCCTCAAGGGCGAGCATGATCCTGTCGGCCAATTCCCCATCGGCGTTCTCGAACGCCTCGGCCATGGCTTCCCAGACGGTATCGTTGAGCATCATGTTCGCTTGAACGGAGAAGTTCTTACCGCAGATGTGCCCGGCCTCGGCCACGCACCTGCTGCCGGTGTAAGCGAAAGCCCTTCCTTTAGTATCTATGATAGCCAGCTGCCTGAAGTCCCTACCCTCGTCCTTGGAGACCATCTCCTCCACGGCCTTCCTGGGGGTCTTCCCCTCGGAGAGCAGCCTCAACCCCTCCGGCCCGAAGGCGGGATTGGTGAATGATTGCGTGACGACCGCTCCCACGCCCGCTGTGGCCCAGGGCACCACCGTTCCCACCGAGAACCAGTGAGATTGGACGCCAGCGCCGATCTCACCTGTCCTCTCGTCCCTGGCGACCACGGAGTAGGTATGAGCGAACGGTCCTTTCACGATATCATCTGGAACGAGCATGAATGCCACGGTCCAGTTGATGGGGATGATGAAGAATAAAGGTTGGTAAGGGGTTTAAAAATCGTTTGGAGGACCTAATCGCAATTCTCGAACTGGCTGTTGTACAGGTCGCTGTAGAAGCCGCCCTTCTCCAGCAGTTCGTCGTGCGTACCGCTCTCCACGATGCTGCCCTCCTTCATCACCAGGATGGTGTCGGCGTCCTTGATGGTGGACAGCCGATGCGCTATGATGAAGGACGTGCGTCCTACGGTCAGGTCCTGCATGGCCTTCTGGATGATCTTTTCCGTCCTGGTATCGACGGAACTGGTCGCCTCGTCCAATATCAACAGGGGAGCGTTCTGCACCACCGCCCGGGCGATGGTCATCTGCTGCCTCTGCCCCATGGATATCTTGGAATCGTCGTCCAGCTTGGTGTCGTAGCCGTCCGGGAGGGTGCTGATGAAGTGATGTATGCCTACGGCCTTGCAGGCTTCCTCGATCATCTCGTCCGTGACCCCCTCCTTCCGGTAGATTATGTTCTCCCGTATCGTCCCTTCGAACAGCCAGGTGTCCTGCAGCACCATGCAGAACATGTCGTGCACGTTCTCCCTGGTCAGCTCCTTGGTCGAAATGCCATCTATCAGAATGTCCCCTGAGTTCACCTCGTAGAAGCGCATCAGCAGGTTCACTATGGTCGTCTTCCCAGCGCCGGTGGGACCGACTATCGCCACCTTCTGTCCGGGATCGACGTGGAAGGAGAAGTGGTGGATGACCTCGCGCTCCGGCGAATAGCCGAACGAAACGTCGCGGAACTCCACCTCCCCGTTCACGTCGGTGTGGACGAGCGTCTTGCCGTCCTCGTTCTCCATCTCCGGCTCCTCAAGGAACTCGAACACACGTTCGGAGGCGGCCGCGACGGACTGCAGGCTGGTCATGGCTTGAGCCAGCTGCGTCAGCGGCTGGGTGAAGAGGCGGACGTACAACATGAAGGCCACGATGACCCCGATGGAAATGGCACCGTTGAGCACTTGCACCGCGCCAACGATGCACACCGCCACGTAACCGAAGTTGCCGATGAAGCCCATCAGAGGCATCATCAGGCCCGACAGGAAGAGCGACTTGAAGGCGCTGTCGAACAGCTCGTCGTTGATGGAGTCGAACTCCTTCTGGGCGGCCTTCTCGCCGTTGTACGCCTTCACGATCACGTGCCCGGTGTACATCTCCTCCACGTGGCCGTTCAATCGGCCCAAATGCTTCTGCTGGCGCTGGAAGTGCTTCTGCGACTTGATCATGATGAAGGCCATGAGCATAAAGCCGGCGAGGGCCGAAAGCACCGCGGCCGCGGTCATTATGATGTCGGTGAAGAGCATCATGACCAGTGAACCGATCAACAACGCGGCGGCGCTCATCAGCATGCCTACGCTCTGGTTCATGGACATTCCGACGGTGTCCACGTCGTTGGTCACCCGGCTCAGCACGTCACCGTAGCTGGTCTTATCGAAATACTTCAACGGCAGGCGGTTGATCTTTTCGGATATGTCCGTGCGCATCCGTTTTGACAACTTCTGCACGATGGTGGCCACTATGAATCCCTGGCCGTACGTGAGCACGGCCGAGAGCAGGTAGATGATGACCAGGAACGTCCCTATTGCCGTTACCCCGTCCAGATCGATAGTTCCGGACATCATGCCGCGGGCGATCAGGTCCGTCAGCTCGCGCAGCTTGTCCGGACCTATGACCGTGAAGATCGTGCCGATTATGACCAGTACGGAAGCCACGATCAGCGCCGGGATGTACTGGCGCATATATCTCAGCATCTTCTTCCAGGCCGTCTTGAAGCTTTTAGGCTTGCCGGCCATCATCGGGCCGTGCCCGGGACCGAATCCGCCCGGTCCTCTCGGACCTCTTGGTCTGCTATCGGATCCGCTCATCTTCTCATGTCCTCCTCGGTCAGCTGGGATTCAACTATCTCCCGGTACACCGGGCAGGTGTCCAGAAGCTCGCGGTGCTTGCCTATTCCAGCCACGGAGCCGTTGTCCAGCACCACTATCCTGTCGGCGTCCATTATCGTCCCCACCCTCTGCGCCACGATGACACTGGTGACATCGGTGGTCTCCTTCTTCAGAGCGCTCCTGAGACAGCGATCGGTACGATAGTCCAGGGCCGAGAAGGAATCGTCGAAGATGTAGATCTCCGGGCGGCGGCATACCGCCCTGGCGATGGACAGACGCTGCTTCTGCCCGCCGGAGACGTTGGTACCCCCTTGCGCTATCGAAGCGTGGTAGGTGCCGTCCATGGCCTCCACGAACTCCGTCCCTTGGGCGATGGCGACGGCGGTACGGACGTCCGCCTCCGTTCGCTCCGAGGACATGTCGCCGTAAGCGACGTTCGAGAACACCGTCCCGGAGAACAGCGTAGCCTTCTGCGGCACGTAGCCCATCTTCTGGTGCAGCGCTTCTTGTGTGTAGTCGCGCACATCCACACCGTCCACCAGGACCTTGCCTTCCGTGACGTCGTACGAACGGAGCAGCAAGTTCACTATGGTGCTCTTCCCGCTGCCGGTGGAACCGATGAAGGCCACGGTCTCACCTTTGTCCGCCTTGAAGCTAATGTCCTTGAGCACATAGTCCGCTGCGCCGGGGTATTTGAAGCTGACCTTGTCGAACACGATCTCCCCGTTGCCAGGCATGCCGGCGACGGTCCCGTCCTTTATCGACGGCGCCGTTTCGATTATCTCCTCGATCCTCCGGGCGGACACCATGGCGCGGGGCAAGATGAAGAACACGATGACCAGCATCATGAAGCCCATGACCACCTGCATGGCGTATGCCAGATACACGATCATGTCCGAGAACAGGGCGATCTGCGCCGGAAGCCCGGAGGCGGAGTCGATGAGGAACGCCCCTATCCAGTAGATGGACAGCGACAGCAGTCCGATCACGGACGACATCACCGGCATCATCAGGGCCATGGCCCGTCCGGTGAACAGGTTGTTGGCCGTCAGGTCCTCATTGGCCTTCTCGAACTTATCCTCCTGGTATCGTTCAGCGTTGTACGCCCTTATGACCCGGATCCCTTTCAGGTTCTCGCGCATGTGGCGGTTGACGTCGTCGGTCAGCCACTGGATCTTCTTGAAACGGGGGATGACGAAGTACATCAGGATGCCGATCAAGGTGAGCATCACGATGATGGCGACGGCGGTGGCGGAGGTCCACTGCCAGCTCTTGCCTGATATCTTTATGATGGCCCAGCCGGCCATTATCGGGGCCTTGACGATCACCTGCATTCCGATGGCCACGGCCATCTGCACCTGGGTGACGTCGTTCGTGGCCCTGGTGATCAAACTGGCCGTGGAGAACTTGTTTATCTCGTTGGCGGAGAAGGACTGCACCTTCTGGAACTGCAAAGAACGGATGCGCTTGGCCAGGGACGTCGCCACGTACGCCGCTATATAGCCGATCATGAGCGCCGTACCCAGGCTTCCTAAGGCCAGACCGAGCATGGGCCAGCCCTCGCCCATCACCTGCTCCACCGTGCCGCCGGTCTGCAGCAGGTTGGTGATCTCGTACATGTAATCGGGGATCTCCAGGTCCAGCCAGACCTGCAGAACGATGAAGCCCGTGCAGGCCACGATGAGAGCCCATTCCTTCGCCTTTAGATGCTTCAGTATCATTGCTCCAGCTCCTTCTCCAGCTCAGCTATGTGCGAATCGATCATGCGGAGGTTGTTCTGCACGGCGTCCCGGACCTCCCGGAGGTGCTTGAGCCGCTCCTCGGGAGACCTCTCGTCCAGGGGGATGAAGTTCTCCACCTCCCCCTTCCGTTCCAAGTAGGCCCGGCCCATGACCTCCATGGTGCGGGCCATGAACAATATACCGGAGGTCATGGTGGCCAGGGTCTCGTCCAACCAGGCCTCCCCCTCCGGGGTGAGGGCGTAATTGTCCTTGCCCTCCTTGTTCTCCACGGAGAGGAGCCCGTGCTCCTGCAGGCGACGGAGAGCGGGATACACCGCACCGGTCTGAGGGTCCCATACCCCCTGGTAGTCCTCGCGAAGGGCCTTCAGCAGCTCATAGCCGTACATGGGCCGGACCGCCAACTTGATCAGCATTATCAGCTGCGACGGGCTTATGCGGTTGCCCTTGTACATGTGTGGTTTTCCCATCATGTCCGTGCACCTCTTAGGTAGATATCTACTAGGTAGCGCGGTACCTCATAGCCTGTATTTCAATCTATCAGGCCTTCCACGGGATTAGTTTAAATCGGCGGAGCCTTTTGGAGAGAGCATGGACATGACCTACGAGGAGATCCCAGAGGACCTGTGGGACGACTGGGTCTGGCTGGTGTCTCCTCCGGGGCTTATGCGGGCTGTGGAGGAAGAGACGCAGCCGCTGCTGAACAGCCCTTACCAACTTACCTCGACCTATACCATGAACCTGCCGAAGGTGGTGCTCCTCCACATGGCCTGGAGCTGCCGGGTGGATGTGGACGGGGAAGGCGAGATAGGTTCGGACAACCTGCATGTCCCGGTGCAGATGGACACCGACACCGCCCTGAAGGGCCTCCTGTTCCTGCTCCGGAACTACCCGCTGGTGCTCCGCTGGAAGCTGGACCCGGACCGCCGGGCGGAGCTCGCTCCGAACCTCTGGGACGACGTGCAGGAACCGCCTGAGCTGCTCTGGCACGTCCCGCAGGAACTGGAAGGCCAGGCGCTGGACCTGGACAGCCTGGCCATCGAGTTCTTCAACCCCTTCGTTCCCGCCCTGCGCCTGGCCGGGGTGCACCGTTCCGTGATCGGCGTCATCTCGCCGGTCAGGAGCCTGGACCTGGCGGCGTCATCCCTCATCCCTGGCGTAGAGAGCGACTGGCGGGACGCTATGTCCCTGGCCCTCGACGAGCTGGAGCGGAGGAAGCTCATAGAGATGGCGGAGGACGGCCGCCGCCGCTTCACTGAAAGAGGGATGCGCATGGTCGTCACCGAGCCCCTGGAGGACTGCCTGAGCTGCCGCTGCCGGATCGAGGAGGTCATGGAGTACGAGCTGGGCGGGGACGACGACTGAGCGGCGTTATGTCATTCTTCCGTGAGAATGAACGGCAGATCGCCATCAAAAACATCCTTGCGAGTTCACAATCATTGGGAATATTTTGAATCCTGGGAAGATTCGCATGCCAAGCTTTATCAGGGATTAGAATATTTGGCGCATGGGTCAGCAGATGAAGCTCTGGGATTTCGGCAGGGTCAAGGACGGCAAGGTCAAGATAGGCGACAAGATCCGCAGGCGCTTGGGCCTGGAGGACGGAAGCCAGGTCTATTCCACCCTCTTCCGCTACGAGCAGAACGGCTCCCGCGGACACGAGATGGTCCTTTCCACCTTCGGACCAGAGAACTACCGCGAGCTATGCAACCTTACCTTCTACATGATCGACGCTCCAGGCGCCTGCGCCCAGGCCGCCAAGTTCCTGGCGGACCGCAACGTGGACATCCTGAACTCGGTTTCGGTGAGCATGACCTGCGGCATATCCATGGTCTGGAAGATGCTGGTGGACCTCTCCTACTACGGAGATTCGACCCAGCTCATGGAGGACTTCGCCTCCCTCCGCCGGACGAGCCCCGCGGCCCTGTCCAAGGTGGAAGGGCTGGAGATCAATCACTCCCACATCAGCGACCGCTACACCAAGGGCATGACCGGTCCGACCTCCGGACGCATCAAGGTCAAGCCGCTGCGCAAGGTGGCTCGTTCGCCATCCCTGATAAGCGATGGCAGCTTCGCCATCCCGAAGGACTACCTGGAACATCTGGACGAGGTCAAGGAGGGAACCCCGGTGATGATGGTGGGGGACGTGGACTCCTGGGTGCTCTCGATGTCCTTCCTGCCGGAGGATTGCCGGCTGGCGGAGATGTCCTTCGAGATACCAGACAAACCGGGTGCAATATTCAAGGCCACGGAAGCTCTGGCCGCCCAGGAGGTCAATCTCCTGGCGGTGCAGTCCCGGGTGGTCGTCTACGGGCAGATAATGGCCCTGGACCTGGTGGCCGACCTACGCAAGGCCGGGGACCTGGACCAGGTGGTGGCCAAGGTCTTGGACGCCCTGGGCGGGGAGTTCAAGCTCCGCAGCAAGGGGCCGGTGACCTTCTGAGGTCTGCCAGATGCTCATAGGCCGCAAGGTGCTGGTCAAGGACGAGGTGGATTCCACCAACAATGCCGCCAAAGCGCTCGCCATCGACGGGGAGCCGGAGGGCACGGTCATAACCGCCTTGAGACAAACGGGCGGGAGGGGCCGGACCGGCCGCCGGTGGGAATCCCCCGAGGGCGGTCTTTACATTTCCATCATCCTGCGGCCGGAACTTCCGGCCCAGGACCTGACGCTCCTTACCGTGCTGTCCTGCCTGCCTGTCGCCCAGGCGATAGAGGAGGTGTGCAAGGTGGTGCCGCGGATCAAGTGGCCGAACGACGTCCGGGTCGGCGACAAGAAGGTCGCCGGCATACTTACCGAGGTATGCTACCGTGGTGGTGAGCCGCGGTTCATGGTCCTCGGCATCGGCATCAACCTGAACACCGACCCGACCCTGCTCAGCGTCCCGGAGGCTGGAAGCCTTAGGGACATCTGCGGGCGGGACGTGGACGCGGAGCACTTCATGAACGTCCTGCTGTTCAAGCTGGACGATCTCTATGCCAAGTTCAGGAAGGGCGAGAGGGACCTGGACCTGTATGCCAGGTACTCCGAGTCCCTCGGCCAGGACATCGAGGTGCGCCTGGGCGACCAGAAGGTGCGGGGACGCGGCATGCACCTGGACCCCGACGGCGCTCTCGTGTTCCGTTCGGAGGACGGAATGATATATCGCGCCACCTCGGTGCACGACGTGGTGCCTTTGGACCGCGGTCAGGTGAGGTTCGAAACGGGTAACGTTCATTAGCTATGAGCGCGAATAAGAGGGGAACAACATGGGCGAGGACAAGGTCAAGGAACTCCGGGACATGAAGAAGAGGTCCAGGGCGGGAGGGGGAGCGGAAAGGGTGGAAGCGCACCGTTCGCAGGGCAAGATGACCGCCCGCGAACGCGTTGAGGCTCTATTAGATCCGGGCTCGTTCTCCGAGCTGGACACCTTCGTATCGCATCAGGCCTATCATTTCGGCATGGAGAAGCAGAAGCTCCCTGGAGATGGCGTCGTCACCGGAAGGGGGACCATAGAGGGAAGGCAGGTGTT
>ENA-ORXD01000910-ORXD01000910.1-sediment-metagenome-genome-assembly--contig:-NODE-910-length-30221-cov-21.453589_pt1 | contig 30221 bp, 23 predicted proteins | sample MGYA00237862_ERZ511471 | MGnify/ENA metagenome assembly ERZ511471 | reverse complement strand
TATCGTCAGCCACAAATTGTAGTTGTTCTCAAGCATAATTCCGACCAGACCACCGGCCACATACATTGCAGCCCCAACAGACAAGTCGATTCCGCCGGTTAACAATACAAAAGTCATTCCTACCGCAATGATTCCGACAAAGGCAGAAGATCTCAAAATATTATCAAAATTTTGGAGTGTAAAAAATCGCTGATCTAATACACTGAAACCGATGAATATGACCAGAAATAGAATCACTGGCATGTTCTTTAGGATTAACAGAATTAATCGATTATTCGTTTTTGATACCATTGTTATGCTCCCTGAAAGCCATCCTTAAGATCTCTTCACGGTCAAAATATTCCCGCTCGACAGATCCTACTATTTCTCCATAAGACATGATCAATATTCGATCACACATTCCCATCAATTCTTCAATTTCTGAGGAGATAAACAATATACCCGCACCATTGGACGCAATTTCATTGAGGATGTGATAGATTTCTGATTTTGCTCCTACATCTACACCCCGAGTAGGCTCATCAACAACCAGAACTTTGGGCTCAGTTAATAACCATTTACCTATTACCACCTTCTGCTGATTCCCACCTGACAAGCCCTTCGCTAAATGCTTTTGGATATTCGTGCTCTTAATCCTTAATTTATCTGCAATCCCATTGACTGCCTGGTCAAGGGAAGAACGAATGACAGTGTTTAGAGGACCTTTATGAGAATCCAAGGCGACTAATCCAAGGTTTTCTGCTACCGAAGCAGTCATCATTAATCCCTCTTCACGTCGGTTTTCGGTTACAAAACCCATTTTCTTCTGGATTTTCTCTCGCGGCGAAAAATGGTTAGTGGATTCTTGCTTAAAGAGAATTTCGCCCTCTTCACATGCTTCCAGCCCAAAGATAATCTGCGCCAATTCTGAACGACCAGATCCCATCAACCCAAATACACCCAGGATTTCTTCATTGTGAAGGGTGAAATTAATATCTTTTACAATCCCGGCTCGGGAGAGATTTTTTATCTCTAACAAAGGCTCTTGGCCTGTTGGAGTGATTCGATCAGGATAAATTTGATTAATTTCTCGCCCTACCATTTGGGTAATCATCCGATTGATCGAAAATTCCTTGCAAGGTCCATGATCGATTAATTCACCATCTCGTAATACAGCAATATCATCTGCTAAACGCATTACATCCCCTAAGATATGAGAGATATAAATGATCGTCCGGCCAGAATCATGAAGACGCCTAATTATTTCAAATAATCGTTCTGTTTCTCGATTGGTAAGAGAAGTGGTTGGTTCATCAAATATGATTATGGAAGCGTCTGTGCTTAATGCTTTTGCCACCTCAACTAATTGTCGCTCACCAGGAGAAAGCTGTTCAACCATTGTGTCGGGCGAAAGAGGTAAATCTACCAATTTTAGGAATTCACTGGTTTTCTTTACCATCTCGCGCCGGTTAATTAAGGGTGCTTTTCCTAAGGTTGGAAAATTTGTAATTAACAAATTTTCTGCAATCGATAGATTGGTGAACAAGTTTAATTCTTGATGAATAAAGGAAATACCATGTTTTGTAGCGTCTTCTGGGTTATGAGGAGTATAGAGCTGCCCATCGAGGTAAATTTCACCATTTTCAAATGGAACAACACCGCCTAAGATATTCATTAAAGTAGATTTTCCGGCTCCATTCTCACCGATCAATCCCAAAATATGACCGCGTTTTATATCAATATTGATATCTCTTAAAACCGGTACTCCAAAAAAACTTTTATGGACATGCTGAAAGCTTAATGCAATTTCACCCATCGGTTCCTCCAACCTATGCGTTCCGTGCCAGGAAGCGTGTGCGGGTAACATCAATCAGGGCAGCCAACAATATTACTGAGCCTTTCACGATTTCCGTTGTAAAGAAAGAAACATTTAAAAGGCGAAGACTGTTTCCCAATAATTGTAAAAATATTACGCCAAACAGGGTCCACATTACCTTCCCTTTTCCGCCAGAAAGGCTGGAACCACCAATCACCGCAGCACCTACGATGTCCAACAAAAAAGAACCGCCCAAAGTTGGACGCCCCATCATCATTCGTGAGGAATACAAAATTGACGCTACCGCAGCACAAAAACCGCTGAAGGTATAAGCCAAAATAATCACCCGTTGTGTTGGTATTCCCGAAACCAGAGATGCCCGAATATTCGTTCCAACGGCATATAGCCAACGACCAAAAACAGTTCGCGAAAGGATGAACTGGGAAATGATCGCCAGAATCACTGTAATGATCAATGCATAACTGATAATTCCAAATCCACCTGTACCAATTGAAATAAATGATTCTGGTAAGTTTATAATATTTTCGGACTTGACAATAAAAATGGCTGCTGCTCCAAACAACATTTGCGAAACCAAAGTAACCATAAAAGCGGGGATTTTAAAATAAGCAATCACTGTCCCATTTAATAAACCAATGAGTATCCCTGTTAGCAACATCGCGATCAAAGCTATCGGAATACCATATGGAGAATGGGCAAATATTGCGCCATTTTCAAACAAAATTGAACCCCAAATAGGAGACTTGTCAAAAACAATTGGATCAGCCTTTTGGGCAATAAACATTGCTCCCACTACACTAGTAATGGAGATAATCGCTCCTTGCGAAAGATCGATTCCGGCAATGATCAAGACAAAAGTTTGCCCAATTGCTACAGCAAACAACGGCCAGATATTAGATAAAAGATTTTCTAGATTGGTCTGACTCGCAATATTAGGTACAAAAGGAATCAAAATCAAAAAATAAAAAATACTTAAATAGAGAATGAAATTCTCTGATAAAAGGATGTTGCGAAAAAACTGCCTGGCAGAATGCCGTGAGACTTGTTTTCCGATCATTTCATTCCTTCCCATCAAAACAGAATTTGCAATTCACACCCATTTGCGAAATTCTTGATCTTAACCGATATAGATTTTTGAAATAGTACTTGTCGGCAGCCTTTGATCCAATTGATTCGATGAATCATTTCAAATCATAAATCAAAGGCAATTAATAAACATCTTTGATCAGGGATCAAGCGACTATATTCTCGCCGCTTGATCCCCAGTGAAATTGGTCGATTATTGACCGTTGTACAGTTTACAGCCCCACATATCGTTTTCACGCGTGTCCAGGTTGCCCTGAGTCAACGCAAAACCCGGATCCGGGATCCAATTATCAGGATTGGTTTCGTTGAGTGCAATTGACGCAAGAAGTGCTTGCATCAAGGATTCTGCCTCAAAATACAGGTCCTGAACACCAGTTGCCTCAATGTAACCATCTTTTAGCAAACCACAAGCAGTTTTATCGCCATCCAAACCACCCATGATCACATGACCTTCTTCACCAACTTTCTTCCATTTTCCAAGCGGTTCCAAAACACCCTGGATCAGCGGGAACATGAAGTCCGATGAAGTGAACAGGAAATCAACATCTGGATTGGCGGTCATCGCATCACGCAGACCTGCTTCAGCTACGGCAGCATCCCACTTGGTTTGAACTTCGATAGGAGTGTTGAACAAATCAGGGTTCTTTTCGATGACATCATAGAAACCTTGTTTGCGGCCAATCGCGTTCGGGTCACCCAAATCACCAACCATGATGAGGGGGGTCATTTTCTTACCGGTCGCTGCAACTTGTTCCTTCGCCTGTTCAGCCATATACTCTACTGCTTGCCGGGCGATCGAGCGATTGTCAGCTACCACAACCAGGGCGTCGCCGTCTTCACTTTGGGGAGGACGATTGAAGATTCCAATCGGGATCCCAGCTTTGTTTGCTTCAGAGATCAGAGTGAGGGCAATGGACCCATCAACTGGGATAACCATAATGCCAGAAACATCCTGAGCAATACAATCTTTGACCTGTTCGAGTTGCTTGTTCGCATCTTCATTCGAGTTGACCTCAATTACTTTGATGCCCTTTGAAGTCAGCGTTTCAGTGATCGCTTTATAGCCAGCCTGCCAAAATTCAGTTTCCAGATCCTGGAATGCAAAACAAATTGTTAATTCTTTTTCTGGGGCGGGTTCAGCCGTAACCAGTTTTTCAACTTCAACAACTTTGGTTTCAACGATCTTTTCAGGCTCTGGAGCGGCTGCTGGAGCACACGCACTCAATAAAACACTGATCAGAATTGCTATGCTAAGCAAACGAAACATTGTTTTCATCGTATCTCCTCACAAATTTATCAGGTAAAATAAGGATGTGTGGTTTATTCCACATGCCAATGGGTACAGAATGTCGATCCTCAAGAAGATATTCTGTACCTGTTTTTAACCAAAATGCTGCAACAGATCACCTCCTTCAATATAAGATGGTATTGCTTTCACGATTGAATTAAGATTTTCACCATTAGGACAGATGACGGTAAACATCCCAACCAAAATAGGTATCAAACGCTTCTTCTAAAATATCAGCGGAATGAGAAGCATTCATCGCACAATGATGCTCAAAGCCATTCTTGCAGATATAACGCATCAGCTTCTGTAATCCGGGTGTGTGGATCACAGCTCTTGCACCAAATGTATCCAACGGATCATCAGTGAATTCACCTTCTCCAACATAGGTACGGATCATACCTATATTGTCATCAGTACTGATGCGCGCATAGGTCATTGGGCCAGCTGGAACCCGCCCTGCGACTGCTCCATACGTATTCTCTGTGCCAAGTGTGGTCGCCAGAATTTCCGCGTTCTTGATCTCAATTTCCGGCAAGAAGCTTTTCGCCCAGTTGCCACAGTGGAATAAAACGCATTTATCAGGATCACCGCCATAATTGTTATTCCAATCAACCAGCGCACTCGGTGTCCCGGACGCCAACTGTAAAGCATACATGGAAGCCACCCCGGTAATATCCACCTCACATGCCGACGGCATTAACTGCTCGCTCATCATACTCATCAACGTACAGACATTGATGTGATAATTCTGCTGAAGTGAGGTCCAACATTGAATCGCGCTGGCATCCAGATCATAGGCAGTCATCCAATCATCAATAACCAATCCTAATTTGGCCATGCGTAAGAGCGCGGGGGAAGGCACGCCATCCGATTTGGCATAAGTCCGTATCCCTTCCAGCTTGGCTTTTACTTTGGGATCATCATCACCCAGACGGCTGGCATTGCCCAAGATTTCAGAAAAATCTACCGTTACCACGCTGATTCCATACGATTGCAGCATCTTCTCGCTATAGCGCATGGTATTGAAATTTCCTGGGCGAGCTCCGATGGCGCCAAAGCGAGCATTTTTTAATCCCTTGACTACCCGACATACACCTGCAAATTTCTTTAGATCCGCCTTGAAACTTTCAGAAGCTGGATGAACTGTATGAAGGTCTGTCAGGGAATAGGCATACCCATATTGGCGTAAGTCATTGCAAACCGAGATTTTTCCGCAAAATCCGTCTCGTCTCCGCTCTACGGTCAATTGGTTCAAATCATCCGGATATGCCTGGACCAAAATCGGAACTTGTAGGCCGGAGAGCTTGATCGTATCGGCTACTCCTTTTTCGTCTCCAAAGTTGGGTAAAACAACCAAAATACCATCAATCCGGTCAGCATTCTTTTTGAATAAATCAGCACAAGCTTTGGCATGCGCCCAGGTTTCTACCCCGCCCAGCTTGGTTGCATTTTCATCAAGAATGACAGGATCGATACCCATTTCTTCGAATAATGCCAGGATATCAGCCCGGGCTTCAGTAACCAATCTGTCGGGAAAGAAATCTCGATTGCCAATAATCACGCCTAAAGTCACTTTTGACATCTTCACTTCTCCTTGTTTCATTTTGATCAGTAGAGTATAGAACTCAAACCTTTGATTGTGATCTCAGGACTATTCTGTGGCCAATTTATCCACAGCGCTTAATAAATCCTCTTCATTGATCGTTTTTTCAAACCACTGTTCCTGCAGTTGCCGCAAATTGTATATGGTTGAAGGCTGGATCTCAACATCCGCACAGGTGATTGGTGTATCTACAGACACCGGGCGGATCACTTTCGCTCCTTTTGCCAATCCTATAGGAAGCAGACACTCCGCTTTGGCAGTTTCATACGTATCAATCAAACTGTAATACGTAGTACCTCCGATAGCATCCAATGTATCCCCAGGGACAAGGTCCTTCTTAGCCACCGCAAAAACTTCCGATACCAAACGATCTAATGGCACCATGTTCGATTTCTTGCGAATATTCAACATGGCGCAGGTCAATGGGACTTCGATGCTGCATAAATGGTACGGACGGAATAATGTATAATATGGACCGTTGCCCATATCTCGCAAGACCATTGCCTCCTGTAACCGTGGATGATCGGTGCGAACGATCAGGAATACTCCTGGCGCAACCCGCCCTATCCCATAATCTACAACGCCCATTTGGTTGAGCACACCCCCATCTTCTTTCAGGGCAAAAACTTCATTTAGGTGGTCACGATCTGTCGTCGGTCCATGCATTCCGCGCACATCCGGCACCAATCCAGTTGCATTGGATACGGCCGCCATTTCAATCATGGTCTTACTGCCATCCACAAATTCAATCAGCATGTTTGGACTCAGACCACGCCGGGCAGCTTCCTTAATTACAGCAGGATCTTCTGGTGTGGAATGTCGATCCAGAGGATTATTCTTTCCCTTACCGGCAGCTACAACCGTGAAGCCTAAAGAATCTGCAAAATCATACAATTCTTTACAGGCAGCCGGTTCGTCTCCGGCAGCCAGCGCATACAAAACACCTTTTTGCTTTGCGTACCAATGCAACAACGGCCCAACGGTAATATCGGTTTCCACATTCATCATTGCCAGGTCTTGACCAGTTCGTGCGGCGCGTAATGCAGCCCGGGTACCCACTTCGGGAAATCCGGTTGCTTCCAGCATTACATCCACATTTTTCATATCCGTAACCACACGATAATCTCTGGCAGCAACGCGATATCCCTGCTCAACCGCTTGATCTGCTTCTTCTGCTGTATCGACTACCACCACCTTACCTTCCATTTGGGCAATTTCAAAAGCCCGTTTGGCGCGTTCAAGGTCGAGATCGGCGGTAACCACAACATCAATGCCTTTCATCATTTTAATTTCCGCCACTACATCGGTACCCATTTGCCCGGCGCCGATAACACCAACCCGCACTGGTTTTCCCAGGCGCTCTCGGTCTTCTAATTCTTCATGCAATCCGATCATAATAATTATTTCCTTGCCATCTAAAATGTAATAATAACTTTCAAAGCTTCACCACTACTGGCAGCTTCAAATGCGTCATTGATTTGATCTAATGCAAAGCGATGTGTAATGAATTTATCAGCGGGAATGAGGCCACGATGGATCACATCCAGTGCCATTTGATGATAGGTTGGGTGATACGAAAATGAACCTACCACCTCGATCTCACCGTAATGAATGCGATTGCCATCTAAAGAGGTTATTGGGTTTGCTTTAGGTAGACCCCCAAACAAGACCACCCGGCCACCTTTTCGTACTACTTCAACTGCCTGGGTTTGGGTAGCGGCTATGGGATTGGCACACACAACAATATCCACTCCCACGCCATTGGTGATCTCCCGAATGCGGGCCTGCAAATCCTCTCTCAAAGGGTCAATAATCGCTACGGGCTGAAACTCTTTCGCAATCTCCTGGCGCACCTTGCTAGGTTCAGACAGGATCACTTGTGCTCCACGCGCGCGCGCCACCGCCATGTGCAAACAGCCAATTGGACCACCACCCATCACCAGAACCGTGTGTCCTAAATCGGTACCAGCATGATCATGAGCCGAAAGCACAGAGCTGCACGGCTCTGCTAATGCTGCATCAGCAAAATCAAGTCCAGATGGAATATGGTGAACAATCCCTCTTTCAAGAATTTCGGCAGTCAAAACCATTTTTTCTGTTAAACCACCGTCATAGCCTGGGGTGATGCCAATTAAATTCAATTGATCACATAAATTGAACTGGCCATGCTGGCAAAAATAGCATTTTCCACAATGCACATCGGGAGCCAGCGCCAGACGATCACCGACGGAATAACCTTTTACCATTGATCCTACAGCTTCAACCACGCCAGCGACTTCGTGACCACCTACAACCAGTTCCTCTCCAGGTCCTTCTTTCCAGCGCCGCAGATCAGATCCGCAAATTCCACAGGCCTTCACCGTTAATATCAAACCATCCACCGGACAAGCCGGGTCGGCAACTTCACGCAACTCAATTTTTTGAACACCAGATAAATAAGCTGATTTCATATAATCCTCAGGATAATTCTTTAATTTTTTTTCCAACCGCTCCACCCGGATGCGTTTGACTAAATGCTTCTAATGAATAACCTCGTAATTTTAGAAGCGCAACACAAAGAGCATCTCCGAAACCGGAGTTAACCAATGAGCTACCAGTAGCGATCATCCCATAAGGATCCACTTCTGGTGGGGCTACCACTTTCAGGCAAATATCACTCATCGTACCCAGAGTTGACTCTGGTTTTTCCGTCAGCGCAATGACCCGTGCACCGCGACTTTTTGCAATTTCTGCCAAATAATTCACTTCTGTTGTTTCGCCGCCTTTGGACAAAGCGATCAGAATGTCTTCTTCTCGCACAGCGCCCGCAAGCCCGTGCTGACTATCACCGGGATGAATGAATAAAGCCGGAGTCCCACAGCAACTGAGTAAATGTGCCAGCCGCTCTCCAACCGCGCGAGAAGTACCGGACCCCGCTACCAAGACGTGGCCTTTGCAAGCAAGCAATGCTTTCACCGCAAGAACAAAATTCTCATCGAGCTGATTTGCTATTGCCTCAACCGCTTTGCTTTCCAAATAAATAGTATCTTTGGCAATTGTTAATATCTCTTGATCCATCATGTTTTCTACCTTGAAATTAAGTGATCTGTCGCTTCCAATAATCTGGCCGCGGTAATGTGGTCGGTAATCAGTACATTGATTAAGTGACCGCGTAACGCGCCAAGAATAACCTCATCTTTTTGTGGGCCACCGGCAATACCCACTACCCGTTCTATTTTGGATAATTCAAATAAATCCATGCCGATCACTCGCTCATCGATCTCTGATCGAACTGCCTGTCCGTATGCGTCGAAATACCTTAGGGCAATATCCCCCACAGCCCCACTATTTTGGAGAATGTTCATCTCATCCGAAGTGATGATCGATCCATCCCGCATCACCAAAGAGTCAAATGAAGGAGCACCAATTCCTACAAAAGCGACACTGATTTTTGAAAACAACTGAAGGGCATGTTGGACATGGCTATCAGAAAGAAAAGCGATTCTCGTAGCTTGATTCTCTACAATCCCAGGTGCCGGCAGCAGAGTCATCTGGCAGTTCAAACGTCTCGCCATGCGACGACAAAGATCCGTAGCATGCAATTCGGATTCTGGACGGCCTAACCCACCAATTATCTGAACAACCTGAATATTGGGAAAATCCATCGGCAGTAAACCCTCAACCATTTCATGTAAAGTCGAGCCCCAGGAAATCCCGATCGTATCATCTGGACGAATCGTTCGGGTTAAGTATTCAGCAGCCGCTAAACCAATCTCTCGCGAAACCACCGATTGCAATTCGGGCTGACGGGCTTCCACCACCACAGCTTCCTGCAAACGATAACGGTTTTCAAGCCTGGTCTCTAGGTCTGTAAAAATGCCAGAAGGCTCGAAAACCGTTATTCGGACAATTCCTTCATCCCGTGCCTTTTGCAACATTCGCGATACCTTTGAACGAGAAATATTTAACCTGGTTACAATCTCATCCTGGCGCAAACCTTCCTCGTAATAAAGCTTACTAACCTTGGTAAGCAAGCGAATTTCTTCAGCTGTCGCGAGATTAGGCATATAACCACCTTTTAGGGGTTGAAAATAATCTCATCTTTGAAATTATTATGAAAATATTTTCATTATTGAAAATATTTTCATATAGATATTAGCATTTTTATTCCTTCATGTCAATAATCATTTTTCAAAAAATAAAAATTCTAATGAATCCCCTGCGATTGCCCCAAAAAAAGACCGGGGTCTTGTTGCCCCGGTCTTTTGCGTTTATTCATTCAAAAGGATTTCTGCTGTATATTTATCGGTGATCAGCACATCTAAAATTTTTCCCCGTAGTGCTGCTCGAATTGCTTCAACCTTACTGGGTCCGCCTGCCACCCCAACAACTCGCGAGATTTTATGTAAATCTTCAAGTGCAATCCCAATTACGCGCTTATCCATTTCCGAAGGCACCAGCGTACCTTTACCATCTATAAAATGCAATGCAATATCACCCACTGCTCCCCGCGATAAGACCTCATTCAGGTCTTCTTGGGTTAATATGGAAGAATCTCTCGATAAAATCGTTTGTGAAGATGGCGATCCAACACCGACAAAAGCCAAAGAAATTTTTGAGAACAATCCCATCGCTGTTTGAATATGTTTATCAGAAAGATACACTCCTCGCATGTTTTCATCGCCGACCACCCCAGGCGCAGGTAGGAGAACCAGCTGACAAGAAAGCGTGCGCGCCATGCGATGACATAATTCTGTTGCATATGTTTCTGATTCTGGTTTGCCAATACCGCCCGTCATCTGAACAATTTTTACATCTGGAAATGTTTTGGCTTCCAACGCTGAAACCATCCCGCTGATCGTTTGACCCCAGGAAATTCCAATGACCTCGTCATCCGAAATCACCCTCATCAGATAACTTGCTGCTACAGATCCAAGTTCTCTCGAGAGGATCTCCGGCGAATTCCAATCCCGTACATCTGCCACAACCGCTTCTTGAATATGAAACCTGGCTTCGAGCTTACTCTCAAGATCAGAATAAATTCCTGGTGGAGGAACCACTACAATTTTCACTATCCCCTCATCCCTGGCTTGCTGCAATAAACGAGATACCTTTGAACGTGATAAGTGCAAACGGGCTACAATTTCATCTTGTTTAAGCTCATCGTCATAATACATTCTGCTTACTTTGGTTAACATGCGTAAATCTTCAGTAGATCGAGATCTTGACAAGTCTCACCTCCCAGACATTTTTATATAATCCAATACAACTTATACCTGAAGGTGGAAATGTCCACCCAATTTTGCGATTTAACAGGAACCATTATTTGAAATAGCGATGATTCATGGAATGAAAACGAACGAGAATTTCTTCTTCTGAAGATCATATGAAAATTTTAAAATAAACCTATCCTGAAAATTTTACCAGAAATGAACCATGCCAAGTAATAATAAATTGGTAAATAATCCAACAGATGATTTACAAGTAATTCTGAATACAAAATGTGGGTACAAGCTGCCCAATGAAAACCTGGCTTTTTTGGCTAATCAAATTATAAAATTAAAGAATTAAGAAAATCACAATAAATAAGAGTGGCCTCCACACCAATCCTGATGTGGAGGCCTGGAAAAATGGGGGAATTCAACCTATTTTTCGCGAATCTGTTCAAATTTCGAGGGGGTTGTCTTTGTTTAAATATGTTTCTACACAATTCGGATCTATGTGGCATTCTTCATTCTGCAATAATTTGATTGCGTGGTAAACAATATGATCTACTGAGAATCCGAATTTTTCGAACAAAACAGGGGCGGGCGCAGAAGCGCCAAAGCGATCCAATCCTAAAGAGACACCTTTTCCACCAGTAAATTGGCCCCACCCAAATGTGCGTCCTGCTTCTATTGAAATACAGGGAATTCCGGCCGGAATCACAGACTCCTTGTACGCTTCACTTTGGGTGGCGAATAATTCCCAAGACGGCATAGAAACCACCCTTGCCGGCACACCACATTGTTGCAGCACTTGTTTTGCTTCCAATGCCAGGAAAACCTCGGATCCAGTCGCCAGAAATACAAGTTTAGGAGCAACAGATTGTTCTGGATCGGACAGCACATACGCGCCACGGGTTACTTGATGATACTCCTGGACAATAATCGGCAATGCCTGCCGGGTAAGGATTAACGCGGTAGGTCCATCGGTACGTGTTAAAGCTGTTTTCCAGGCCGCTTTTGTTTCAATTGCATCAGCCGGTCGAATTACATTCAAGTTGGGAATAGACCGCAACGAAGCCAAATGTTCGACGGGTTGGTGAGTAGGTCCATCCTCCCCCAAACCAATGCTATCATGGGTAAATACATAAATCACTGGCAGATTCATCAACGCAGCGAGCCGGATCGCCGGGCGCATATAATCTGAAAATACCAGGAAGGTTCCCCCATACGGGCGCAATCCATGCAATGCCAACCCATTCATAATTGAGCCCATCGCGTGTTCGCGAATACCAAAACGAATATAACGTCCATTGTAATCAGGAGGTAGGATATCCGTGGAATCAGATGGGCGAGTATTATTGCTGGGAGTTAGATCCGCTGATCCACCCAACAATATTGGAATAGATCTCGAGAGCGAATTTATAACCTGGCCGGATGCTGATCGAGTTGCAATTGGTTTGTTAGGATCAAACAAAGGCAGATTCAACTCCCAGCCAGCAGGGAGAGATCCGCTTTGCCATTGATCCCACTCTTTGGCCAATTCCGGATACACTGTCCGGTAATTATCCATCATTTGATTCCATTGAGCGTTGCGTTCGTGCCCACATTGGTTTAAAGTCTGAATATAAAGTGGCACCTCATTTGGGACAAAGAAAGACGGTTCTAAAGGCCAATCGAGCGTTTGTTTTGTGCGAATCAAATCTTCCAGCCCCAATGGTTCGCCATGCGCTTTTGAGCTATCCTGGCGTGGGCTGCCCCAACCGATATGCGTTCTGCAAACAATGATTGTCGGGCGCTCTGTTTCTTTCTGTGCATCGCCTATTCCGGCGGCAATTTCTTCCATATTATGACCGTTGACATGCAGAACCTGCCAACCATACGACTCAAACCTACCACTCACGTCATCCGAGCAACTTAGAGAAGTAGGACCATCAATTGATATCCGGTTGTCATCATACAGCACAATCAGTTTTCCCAATTTCCAATGGCCAGCCAGTGAAGCCGCCTCATGTGAGACGCCTTCCATAAGGTCCCCATCCGATGCCAAAACATAGGTGAAATGGTTTATTAGTGGATAATCTTCACGATTAAACCGGGACGCCAACCAACGCTCTGCCAGAGCCATCCCAACCGAAGTTGCAAATCCCTGACCTAATGGTCCGGTAGTAATTTCTATTCCCAGGCTGGGGTGATGCTCAGGATGACCTGGCGTGATACTTCCCCATTGTCGGAATTGCTTTAGATCTTCGATCCCCAAGGGGTAACCAAACACGTGAAGCAGCGCATAGAGCAGCGCAGAACCATGTCCTGCTGAGAGGATAAACCGGTCACGATCAACCCAGGTCGGATTTTCAGGATTGTGCTTTAGAAACCGTGACCAAAGAACCGTAGCGATATCAGCCGTTCCCAGTGGAAGACCGGGATGTCCCGAGTTGGCAGCTTGAACTGCATCAGCTGCCAGCATTCTCAATGTATTCGCAACCAGTCGGTCCTGTTGAGAAAAGCTAAATTGATCAGGCATTATTGTAGCCTCCCCATTTGTAATTTCTTCCATACTAAACCACCTATTTATCAAAATCTATACATATAATTGTTAAAACCACCAGCTTCCTCGAAACGAATAGAAGCTGGGGTGTTTGTTTTTAAGCTCTTTGAGTAGCAATCATACGTTCTTTTACAAAATCGACCATTTTTTGCGTAGCGTTTGAAAACTCTTTTGCCGTGCTGAGCAAAGCGGGTATAGAATTGAACTCATCGAGTGTAAGCCCATAGGGTTCATAGGATTGTTTAAAATACGGGATCTGTTGCAGTTTTTGCATTACCTCCGCTGGGATATCTTCCCAAATGCGTGATTCAAAATGCAAATGATCACCCTTTGTGAATAGCTCAGATAAGAAATTGGGAGGAAGGGTAAATACTGCACTTGCGCCAGCTGTTTCTTCCAGATGTAAGCAGCGCATACTACCGTTCATTTCGGGTCCCATCCGCACCGAACAAATAAGCATTTTGCTGGGATAAGCTTTTTCACGGAAAATTTGGTGAGCCTTCTTGAATTTCGCCACTCCCGCCCAACGGATATCTTCAGCTGATAGTTCAATACCCATTTCCTTGGCCTGATTGGCAAACTCAGGCGCGTTTTCCCAGCGGGCACTCATATCAGTTACTACTGAACGCCATCTGCTCAAATTGATCCCACGAGAGCGAGCCATGTCCAAGCCATCTTGCACCGCCTCAGCCACTGCCACAAACTGGGGAATGGTGAAACCGGAGGTTAGATTAGTAGAGATTCCACGTGAGGTCAACTCGCGGATGACAGCAACACCTTCTTTTGTGCCTGGGATTTTAACCATTACATTCGGTCGTAATGCAGCTAATTCCAAGCCTTGTTTCAACATCTTTTCACCGTCAAAACAATTGCGCGGATCCACCTGCCCGGAGAGGTAACCGTGATTATAAACAGATGACTCAAATAACGGAAAAAATGCATCAGCCCCCAGGCGAACAATTTCTTTATAAAGTTCCCAGAACACTTCTTCATGATCCGCTTCGGGATGATCTTTCTGGTAATTCGCAATCCATCCAGCCCATCGTTCCGGATCATTTTTCATCGCATTCAAGGAAAGCGGAGGATTAGTCGTCACGCCGGTAAACAATGTGGCAGTTGGGTTTTCAGGATCATATAATCTGCGCAATTGTTCAGTTATATCAGCCTGTTTATCCATCGGATATTGGTTAATTAATTCATTTGCCCAATTCTGATACACTAAAGGAGATGAATCCCACCATACTTCCAATGCCGGGGATGTTTTTAAGAGTCGTTCGAGCACACTCTCGGGCGCAGCGCCCGAAGCGTTCGTAATTTGCGAAGCCATTTTCAATTTCCTTTCAGACTATTAAATTGTTAGGGAATGAAACCTTTTTTGGTGGGAGAGGCTTGGGGAAGCCTCTCCCATTGAGCCACAACAGCAGTATTATTTATGCAGACTGAACCTTTGCGAGTTGGTCAAAGGCACCACTTGAAGCTAAACCTTCGTAGGTTTTCACATAAGCCTGGTACATCTCTTCATATATCTTGTGATTGGCCATATTCGGTTCCACTTTGCCAGTCACCTCAACCATTTCATCTACACCTTCCGCAATTGAGCTGAATACTCCAGCGCCAACGCCGCCCAAGATAGCCGCACCTAACACTGTGGATTCGCTCGTCTTCAGAGTCTCAACTGGACGGCCATATACGTCCGCTTGAATCTGATTCCAAAGCGGAGATTTGGTTGCGCCTCCACCCAATCTCAGGGTAGTGATCTCAACACCCGCATTCAACCAACCATCCATCATATCGCGCACTTCCAAAGCAACACCTTCCAATACCGCGCGCACCATTTCAGGACGTCCATGCGCAAAAGACATACCAACGAAAGCCGAACGTGCATTGGCATTCCAGCGCGGGGTAGCCGCAGTGCCTAAGTAAGGAAGATATAACAAACCTTTAGAACCTGAGGAAGCCTGAGCCGCTAAATCATTGAGGTACTCATAAGCATCCCGCCCAGAAGATTTCCCTAATTCCTTTTCCTGGGTGCCAATCACATCTCGGAACCAACGGTATGAACTGGCAGCTGCGTTGGAAAGACCTTCCATTTCCCACATTCCAGGTACCGCATGATTGGTAATCATCATTCCACCAAAACCAGGGATGCGTTTGTCCAGTGACAGAATGGCTAATCCTGCAGTCCCAAGCGTTACAGTAGCCATGCCACTCTTAATTGAGCCCATACCGACTACACCACAGTTCTGGTCTCCAGCACCCACGCAGATAGGAGTGCCAATTGCAAAACCGGATTTTTCAGAGACAGAAGCTGATACTTCAGCCACCTTGGTGCCAGGAGCGGTTGGCTTACCAAACATCTCAGGAGTTACTTCAAATAAATCACACAGTTCCTTGCTCCAGGTCAGGTTAGCCACATCCCATACACCGTAAAATGCCATATCACTGGTATCGGTATAGAAGTCATCGGCGCCAAAGGCTTTTAGAACCGCATCCTGATTTTGTACAAACTTGTAGGTCTTTTTGTACAATTCAGGTTCATTCTTCCGCATCCACAACATTTTGGTGATATTCCAGGTGGTTCCCATTGGCATACCTGAGATATCGTAATACTTTCCAGCATCGATCAACTTTGACATATCAGCAACTTCTGCGCCTGTTCGAGCATCCTGCCATGAAATCATTGGGCGAACTTTGCTTCCATTTTCATAAACAGGAACTGTAACCGAGCGTTGCGTAGAAAAGCCAATAGAGGCAATTTCTTTAGGATTGATGCCAGATTTCGCGATGGCTGCCTTACAGGCTTCCATGGTCATCGCAATCATTTCATCCAAGTCCTGCTCAACCCAACCTGGTTTTGGATAAGTTGAACCATATTCGCGATATTCACTGACGATGATATTGCCCTTCAGATCGATCAATGCACAGCGCGCCCCGGTCGTCCCAACATCAATACCTGCCAAATACTTCGCCATGTTGTTTCTCCTTATCAACAGAAAATTATTAATTTGGATAAAGTGTTTTTTGTACTTCTGGAAGTGCCTCGATGATTTGAATCGCACTTCTGGTTCCAAGTAGAGCAGCCCCCATACGAATGAACCCGTAAGCGTTGATCACTCGTGGTTCAACAATTCCAGAAACTTTCAATTTGCAAGTTGAATTCATTTCAGCCAGTGTATCTAGCATAATTTTTGCGTCATTGAAATTTGGTCTTCCGCTGGGGCCGGTTCCAGTTGCCGTTTTTACATATTCCGCTCCCGAATCAGCCACAATCTTTGTTGCAGTACAAATTTCTTCATCGGTCAAATAACCTACTTTGATAATGACCTTTGCAATCACACCAGCATCATGGCACAACTTTACAAATTGACTGCATTCCTGAGCATAAAGGTCATATTTTTTGTCCTTCAGCCAGGCAATATTGGCAACCATATCCAAGACAGTACATCCGATGTTGATCTGATCTTCCGACTCAGCTAATTTCGCTTTAGTGGTCATCGATCCATAAGGGAATGAAATTCCTGTTCCAATCAACACATTGTTTTCTCGCGCAAAGGTGCCAATCTCGCTGACCACCAACGGAGTCCAGTGAGGCAGTACATAATAAGCAGCAAACTTATACTTGCGAACTTCCTCACAATATTCCAGCTGTTGTTTATCTTGCCAATCAGGGGCAAGAATGGCAAGATCGATCATGCGAGCCACATCCTGCTTGGTTAATTTACTGATATCTACAGGCATAAGGTCCTCTTTCTTCTCTCTCTTGAACGAAAATATTCTTATTCAATGAAAATTCTAATAATCGACTTTTTCGGAATTGCCATTTTTGGTAAGCGCCGCATCAGTCGATACCTCACCGGGAATCATGCCAATGCTGCGCAGTAAGTCGAGCGAGTCAATGATTGCCGGTGCGTCGCGTGTGCCGATCCGATCTGCCCCAGCCAGTAAAAATGTGTAGGCATTTTGTGGGCGTGGGAATTTCACACCTGCCACTTTCAATTTCACCGAAGTGCCTTCAAGGGTTCGGCGCATCACCATAAATTGCTCCAGCGATGGACCTTCAAATTGTCCCGAGGATGTTTTGGCATATTGCACACCGGTCTCAAGGATCAGCTTGCAAGCAGCCGCAATTTCATCATCAGTAAGGAAATTGACTTCCATGATGCACTTGGTGACCGCGCTGCCCGCCGCCTGGACAAAAAGACTCAATTCTTCTCTTACCACATCGTAGCGCTTGTCTTTTAATGCGCCGATATTCATCACCATGTCAACCGCTGTACAGCCACGGCGAACCGCATCTTCCGTCTCAAAAGCTTTGACACTCGCCGGGACTGAGCCCCATGGAAACGCGATTCCTGTTCCAATCTCAATATCGGGATAATCAGCCAGTTCCGCTTTTACTACCGGTGTCCAATAAGCACTGCTTGAATAGAACGCTGCGAATTGATATTTACGAGTGGTTTCACAACCCTTCAGAATGGAGGCTTCATTCGTATCCTTTGGCAACACAGAGTAGTCAAACACTTTGGCCAGTGATACTTTATCCATCTTGCTCAAATCAATCATTTCATCTCCCTTTTTAACTAGTCAACCATTTCTTTAGCAAGTCGCCCCAACGCATCAGCCTTCACCATGGCACTGAATAAATCGTACCCAGTAACCGGAAATACATGATTGTGAACAAAATTTCCTGGTTCGGTTAACGTATTGGCAGCTGCCATCAACTCACCTTTGGATAGCTTTTCCATTCCTATCTCAGCAAAAGTGACGGGAAGCCCTACCTTGATCATGAATTTAATCACTCTCATTCTTTCATCCGGATCCATATCATCATCCAGACATAATTGTGTAACCAGTCCAAACGCTACTTTTTCACCATGAGAATAGTGGTGGGTGCAATCCAGAATTGACAAGCCATTACCGAGTGTATGAGCCGTTGCCAAACCACCGCTTTCCCAACCCAAGCCTGAGAGCAAAGTATTGGCTTCAATTACCTTCTCCAAAGCCGGAGTTACAATTTTATTCTCTGCGTCCATCTTGGCATCAACACCGTACTGCATCAATGTCTCATAGCAAAGGTTCGCTAAACTCATCGCAGTTAAAGTTGGGATGCCACCAGAAAATGCTGGCCGGCGCCCCTTGAATGCAGCTTGTGCCTCAAACCAAGTTGCCAGGGCATCACCAATACCGGAAATAAGCCAGCGAATTGGGGCATTTGCAATGATCTGGGTATCAACGATCACCATATCAGGGTTACGCGGCCATATATCATAACCATCCAACACACCATCATCCGTGTAATAGACGGTACAACCGCTGGTGGGAGCATCATTGCTGGCAATGGTGGGCATAGAGACAACGCTAGCATTGATGTTAAATGCAATTGCTTTTGCCAGATCAATGGCTTTTCCGCCCCCAGCTCCAACTACAACATCTGCTTTGACTTCTTGCGCTTGCTTAATACCAAGTTCTCGCTGATTCTTGCTGCATTCACCCGAAAAAACAAACGAGGATAATTCCGCATTTTGTTCTTTAAAGCTAGCAAGCAACCTTTCTGAAATCATATTGGATACAAAGGCATCCCATACTACCAGGATCTTTTTTCCTAACGGCGCTATGAATTTTCCTGCTTCATCCAAAGCACCCGCCCCTTGCACGTACCGACCGGGAAATACTATCGCCTTTATCATGTTGCCTCTCCTCTTTTTTTGACAAGAATACTCAACTCTTGAGAAAACCTATTTCAAAAATTGGATAAACTCCTCTATGGTCAACCCTCTCTCACCAATTGTGCGCGGATTCTTTACACCTTTTTTGTGATCAGCATGGTAATCAGAGCCGCCACTTAAAATCCGCACTCGACCTGCATACATCTCACGGGTTTCGATTTCTATCTCCTCTGGTGATAATGACCCTTTATAAGTCGTCTTATCATAGCTATAACGAACTTCGATACCATCCAACCCAGCGGTGATCAACCGGTCAATATAGTCTGTGCGACTCATCGCGATCTGGCCATAAACCATTACGTTTTCATCGATTAAGTATGGATGTGCCAAGATGGCTACACCACCGCAACGGTGAATTAATTGAATGGCATACATTGGATCTATCTTCCGCCGGCGCACATTCAAATCCGGGTTGTCTCTCACCATCAACTTAGCCTCACTCCAGGTCTGCGCGTAACCCTTGGCAGCAATGGCTTCGAAAATATGTTTGCGTTGCACTTCCTCCGGTTTGCGGACTGCAGCCATTCCTTCTAGTGTTGAGTAATGCAAAATATCGGCTTCCCAATCAACTTTTATTCCCAAGTTAACTAAACGTTCGCAAAGTTCTTTATATGCGTCCGACTTGCTCCGCGCAGCCAGGTTTACTTCTTCTATAAGATGTGGATGAGTCCAATCGAGGTTGTAGCCACAAATATGTACCTCATCCACCCAGGTATCAGTGGAAAACTCGTATCCAGGCACAAGAATGACGCCCTTTTGATCCGCGTATTTCGTAATTTCAATTTTCTGCCCATCTGCAAGCTCTACTTCATTGGGAGGATTGATATCATGGTCCGTTATAGCTATGGCGTACATGCCTCGTTCCGCCGCATTGTCAATCAATTCTTTCGGGCTGTCAGAACCATCCGAACGGGTAGTGTGACAATGCAAATCGCATGGGTATTTTGGAGCAATTCTCTCGACAGACATTTTTAGCCTCTGATCATTTATCTCAAAGTGCTTATTCAAACCATTCCAGCATCTTTCCCAATTCACCCAAGACGACGTCTGGTTGAGCAGCAATAATTACATCTTCTGAACCATATCCGTATAAGATTCCACAAGTCAAAGTTCCAGCAGATTTTCCCGCCTGAATATCTGAAGCCATATCGCCGACCATTACAGCTCTTTCCGCAGAGGCTCCAAATCTGTCAAGAATATTCAACACCGATTCAGGGTGAGGTTTGCGATTCTTTACTGACTCTGGCCCAATAACAACTTCAAAGTAAGTTGCAATTTCCAGTTTCTTCAAGATTTCGTGTGTAGCGGATTCTTTTTTCTGTGTTGCCAGAGCCATTTTTTTTCCAACGGCATGATAATGCTCCAACACCGTCCTCACTTCGGGGTATAGATAAGATTCAACACAGCAGAAATCACTGTAGCGCTGATTGAATATTGGCAGTGCCAATTGAATTAACTCATCTGCCCGTTCCCCCAGGCAGCGGCGCAGAAGTACTTCCGCGCCACCGCCTATACTGTTCACAATCGTCTCCAACGGCAATTCTGGAATTCCGAAAGAGTGCAAAGTAAAATTTGTTGCCGCAGCAATATCAGGGCCTGTGTCAACTAATGTCCCATCGAGATCAAAAATGATTGTGTCAACCGAGTATTTCATGACAGGGACTCACTTTCTTCATTAATACGGCCCTTGCTTCCCAGAACTTCCAAATAATCACTGACAGTATTCATCAATTCCCCGCGAGTATATTTCAGCATCTTGATCGGGTCATATTCACCTGGATGTGTTTTGATATAGCTTCCAAGTGAGTCAATAAATACCTTTTTGATTTGCGTGGAGATATTTAATTTGGAGGCACCAGCAGACACCAAAGCACTTAATATACTCATGCTTAGGCCGGTGCCTCCATGAATAACCAGTGGGAATTCGACACTTTCGTGCAAAACTCGAAGGGTTTCAATATCCAGGCGCGGTTCAACTTTATAAAAGCCATGGGCTGTGCCAATTGCAACTGCCAAAAAATCTACACCCGACTCGGCCTGAAATTGAATGGCCTCTTCGGGGGTTGTGTAGATGGCTTTGTCTTGTTGAACCACTAGATCATCTTCAACCCCAGCCAAAATACCGATTTCGCCTTCAACTGCAACTCCTTTTTCATGCGCATTTTCTACCACCATACGTGTGCGCAACACGTTCTCCACAAAGGGAAAATGAGAAGCATCAATCATTACTGATGTGTAACCTGCATCAATGCACTCCTGAATAAGCTCCATTTCAGTTCCATGATCCAGATGCAGGCCAACTGGAATAGAGAGGTCATCGGATAATGTGCGGGTCATAGCGACCAATTGTTTCGCACCAAAGCGGCGTACTGTCCCGCTCGACGTTTGAATAATCACTGGTGCAAGAAAGTCTTGCGCAGCATTGATTACCGATTCCAGTGATAGATGGTCGAAGACGTTGAAAGCACCTACACAATACCCCGCCTTTCGGGCTGCATCCAGAATTTGACCTGTATTTTCCAGTGGCATTTTTCACCTCACATCAAGATTTAATTTCGCATTACTCTATTATTACTTCTTGCGGGGCAGAAATAATTAGGAGTTGCTAAGTATTTCTTAGGAAACTACTACAGGTTCGGTTACATCTGCGCCCGTATTTTTTCCAGCTTTCATCGCGGTCAAAATTCCATAACCAGCTACGCCGACAACCAGAGCGATGACCAATGATCCCACACCCGAGATGGCAAACACACCGGCAACCTTCAGCAACGCCATGATGGTGTAAGTGGTGAACAAAGTCGCCGAGGGCGGGTCGATATGGCTGTCTCCATGAGCTGTAAACAGCATCGCGTAGAATTCACCTAAAAATACTGCCAGCAGTGCGAAAGCAACACCCCACCAGATGTCTCCACCAGCCGCGGCGATCACCAATTCAGCTGATAATGCAATGTGATGCCAAACAGGAACTTTCACACCAAATTGCAGGAAGAAAAGGGAAACAGTGGCGACACCAAACCACAAACCGGCCAGTGCAGGAGCTTCAACCGTAGAGTAGGAAATTACTATGCCAAATCCCAGACCAACTACCAACAGTTGCAACGGAGCGCTCAACCAGGGCAACCATGCACCAACTTCACTGGCACGCCAGCGGTTGTCACCTTGACGAACTTTGCCAAATACACCAGTCTTGCCAAACAAAACCCGAGCGATGATCGCATTCACGACGATCGATAACGCAATCGGATTGGTAAAGCCAAGATCACCAATCGCCGGCAAGTTGGCAAAAGCCCACTGCAGTACATAACCCAGGGCACCAAAAACGCCACCCACCAGCAACACATCCGGGCTATTTAAACCTAGAAGTGCCGAAGCAATATCACGACCACTGGCCAGTTTGCCTTTTTTCATTGCGTAAACTGCTGCCGCAGCGCCACCTGCAAAAGAAACTTGCGGACCAAGCACTGGACCCCAAGCAACTAGGTTTGAAAATGTGGCATCACCAGTTGCAGCCGCAATACCTGCGCCAATAACCGCAGCAACACCGCACAAAATGAACACGGGCAAACCACCGATTGCGGCACCTAAAATACCACCGCCAAAAGCTGCTACCAAATACAGAATTGAGAAAGCCATGATTTCCTCCAGATTTGTTTATAGGTTTTGAGTTGCCAAATTATTTACAACAAATTCAAATGAATAAGACTTACTTCGATAAACACCTCCTGATACTTACTTTTTTAGATGCGTAAATTTGCATTTATTGAAAAAAATTTTTGTAGTATAATTAAATAAATTACCGCTGTCTTGCGCGACACACTTTGTGATCCGCTTGTTAGATCAGAAAGTGGCGCAAAACGTGGATTTGCTGCTGGTACAGCAAACTCAGGTAATACAGCGTAATTTTTCCATCTGAGGTCGGGTTTTACTCGACCTCAGGTCCGTTAATCATCTGCAATAAAACTGCTGGTACAATTTTATGCAGCGGTCTAGCGTGTAAGCACAACAGTCAACGAATACCGATCCCCTCGATTGTAACAATAGGTAAATTCTACCGGCGTGCCGTCTTCAGCGAATACAGTTCTCTCCTTATACAGAATCGGAGAACCAATTTCAATTTCCAACAAACTTGCAATTTCTTCTTCGGCTTCATGGGCTTCCAAACGTTGCACGGCTTTCTTTACCGGGAACCCGTATTGTTCCATATATTCCCACAGGTGATGGGACTCAAGATCTTCTTGTAATAACTTTGAGAAATGCGAGTAGGGAACATAAGCATCATGAACTGTCACAGGAATGCCATCGGCAAATCGAAGGGTTTTGATGTGAACAGTTAGTTCTCCCTCTTTTAATCCCAATGCCTTGGCTACTTTTTGCCGGGCAGGTAAAATATCCGCCACTAATACCCGCATCGTGCCTTCAATATTATTCGCCTTTGCGCTCTCAAAGAAGTTAGTCAGGCTGGTATGATCGCGGCTGACTTGGGGCTGAGCAACAAAAGTACCCACGCCATGTCTTCTATATAGCAACCCCTCATCTAGCAGATCAGAAATACCCTGCCGCACTGTCATTCGACTTACCCCGAATTGGGTTGCGAACTCATCTTCGGAAGGCAGCTTCTGACCTGGCGAAAGCCTTTTTGCGCGAATCTCCTCGCGAAGCGCCTCACGAATTTGAACATATAATGGAATGCCTTCAGTTTTCTTTATCGTTGCCATAACCTTTTTTCTTGCTTCGACGTATAGACGTTTTATCATTTAACGTATAGACGTCTATATAGTAGCATTTTAAAATACAAATGTCAATAATCTATTGTTAACAATTACAAGTAAATTTCCAATTTCACTCCCCCAACCCACACCCATCCCAAACCCGGTGAGGTGGATTTGCAATCAGTTTGTCATCATTTAAAACAATATATGGATAAGCATATGCCTCCGCGTCATATTGCAGCGACTCAGGCGGCTTATCTCCATGATATGCGGCGATCATCAGACTGAATTCTTGAACCTTCCCATTATAGGAGGGAGCTAGTGGTTTTAAATGATCAGCCCCTGAAAATGTAGAAGCCAGTAAATTTCCCAGATTGGTTGTTGCAGTAGCATAATGATACTGCCGGCCTGAATAGCTTCCAAATGGGTTCATGTAGACCTTTAATTGATTCCCAACTCGCCGGGTTCGCAATGGACAAAATGCCACATTACTGCACACATCCCCGTTTTGTGCCACCAACAGGCCCTTGTCACCATTTGAGATCGCCAACCAGGCATGAGTGATCTGATTATTAACACTGTCCAACGCTTTGTTCGCCGAAAAACGCCCATAGTCCAGTTCAAAGGTACTGATGTGATCACAGTAATTGTGCTTCCAAACCTTTAATGAATTTTCTGAGTTTCCACTCAATGCAGGGAAGATTTGCAATGGCATAACCTCTTGCCAGGATTCATCCCACCCCTGCTGTAAACGTTCAGCTTTAGCCGGATTGAAACCTTTATTCGGTGTGCACGGGTAGACTACACGCATATTAACAGAAATATAGGGTAAACTTGCAGCGAGGATGATTTCTCGCTCGAAGACTACCTGATGACCACCGGTAATTTCCAACGCGCCGCGCATGCGGGTGATCCCGACAACCTTGTTTGAATAAATGCCCACATTTTCCCAGCGATTAACATTGTAAGTCTGTCCGCCATATGTCACTCCGCTTGAAAAAAAACAACCATCATTGACTTTCAAGCCATCAATGAGACAAGAGTCCACCTGGCCATTTTCGTCAAATATAATTTGCACAGACTCATTTCGCATTCCATCTGAAGCGACCTTGATTGAGGTTTCTGCGGAAACAGTTGCCCATTCACCTGGTTCGATGATGTATTTTTTTTCTTCTCCTGCTAAGAATTGGTCAGTGAACATCAATTGTCTACCAAAAAGGCCGTCAACAACCGCGCAAGGAATGGTTATGCCGGAGTCAGTTTTAACCTGTATATCATTAGGCATCTCTTGCTTCAAAAGCAAGCAAGTTAAACTTCTGGAAGGATGCGCTTTGTATTGAATTCGATCCGTTGAAATACCGCGAACATAATCCAGCAGGTGAAAGGTACCCTGTGTCACTGATGGTTTTGCCAGCTCAAAAGCCAACGCGGCTTGATCCACCGCCTGCCCCACCAAATCCCTTGCGCTACGCTCTCTGGTCAGATTCATCACCGGCGCGGCCATACCGAAATGTGTGGTGGAAAGGACTTTTAAACGTGTTTCAAAGGATTCCTCTAACAAGTCTTTGATTGAAGCTGCAAATGTATTCTGCGTCAGGCGGCGCGTCTGCAAATCCAGGATCCGCGCCCGCTCCAACCCGGTGAACAGACGGTGATTAGACCATTTTTCCACCCAGCTGGCTAGTCCATCATAACTGCCATCTGCTGTATCCTGCCCGAATGAAATAGTTTTCACCGGCTTGTGTTCTTCTAGATACCGCCCTGGAGTGGTAAATTGAACATAGTCAAGGTCGAACACATTATTAATAAGTCCAGCAAGTCCTTGAATGCTCTTAAATCTTTTCTTAATCCAGGCTGGAGCATCGAACCCAAACCAGAACTGGTCGTCCGCGTCCTGATCAAGCAATAAAAGAAAATCACAGGGTTCATTCATACTGAGTTGCTGGCGGCGCATTAGTTTCACCCAGCGTCGGAGAGTGATGTGATCGGCCAGATCTCCCACATTATAGGCGGGGAGCAGCGTCATCGTTTCTTCGATCCCAGGATAGGTGAGCGTAAGAGGATTATATTGTTCGTTCGCTGAAAGGCGGGGAATAAAATTACTGAAACCATTAAAGGGAATCGCAGAATAATACAGGCTGATCGAATCAATACCCAAAGCTTTGTATAATTTTAGATGAACAGGTGTGTACATCATTTCTTGAGGACGCACCATGTTTTGGTATCTTTCTCCAAACAGATCTTGTAAACCTGATCCAGCTTGATTGGTGATCGATCTTCGCATTGCGGCTTCAAACTCTATTGCAGTATGGGCATTGATCAGGCCGTTATTGTATGACATGAATTGGATTTCATCTAAACCCTGGCTTACCCTCCGCTTTAAAGCCTCGATAACATCCGGGCAATGTTGCGGCATAATCGTTTCCAGTGAAAAATAATTCTCAAAATCCCAGGTGCCCATGACCGGTATATCTTGTTGATTAAAGTCATCCAACACATTCAGAATATGTCGGATAATGCGAATATCCTTACCAAAACCAAGTTCATCTGCGGTATCCCCGCGATAAGAATGATAGAAATTTCCGTGAAAACGAAATGCAATATGTATCTTGGGGGCCATGGAATTATCTCCCGATGAATGGATGGTTATTTACATAACCAATAAAGAAAGCAATAAATCAATTAATCTCAAGTTTACTTGACACAGCTTCTCGGCTTATATATAGTACAAAAGAACAAACATGACTTGATTATAGAATATATCCATTTCAATTATGGATTCGCCGGTGAAATAGCAGGAAACGATTTCTCTCAGAAAAAGGGTACCCGTGTCTCAAAAGAATTCTTCAGATCGCTTCTTTTCTCCAGATCTAACTATTCGAAAGTTGGCGAGAGATCTTTTTGCCAGTGTAAACGAGCTTCCGATCATTTCTCCGCACGGGCATGTGAATCCAGCTATATTCAGTGATGCGGATGCTCATTTTGGCTCACCGGTAGATCTATTGATCATACCGGACCATTATATAACCCGCCTACTGCACTCCCAAGGAGTACCACTAGAAGAATTGGGACTCTCTCGCCGCGATTCGCTTTCGTCTGTACCAGACCATCGACACATTTGGAAAATTTTTTGCGATAAATTTCACCTTTTTCGCGGCACGCCTTCGGGAATTTGGTTGCAATTAGAACTGGAGGGAGTCTTTGGACTCGACCAAAAACCAACCTCTCAAAATGCCGATTGGATGTATGACCAGCTCACCGAAATGTTAGGTTCGCCTGATTTCTCTCCCCGCGCGCTGTTTGAAAGGTTTCATATAGAAATACTATGCACTACAGACGCTTCCACAGATATGCTTCAACACCACAGAGCTATTCGTGATTCTGGTTGGAATGGAAAGATCTATCCAACATTCCGCCCAGACGGTGTTATCAAGCTGGATGATCCCAATTGGTTGGAGAATATTAATTTATTATCTGAGGCTAGTGGAATTTCGATCTCCGATTTCGATTCATTTATCAAAGCTCTGGAAGAACGCCGTCTGTTCTTTAAATCCATGGGGGCTTTAGCCAGCGATCATGATGTATTAACCCCGTTCACAATGGAACTAACCTGCACCGAAGCAAACCAGATTTTTCGCCGCGCATTGAAAGGCGATTTACTAAAAGACGATGTGCAACAATTCAGAGCGCACATGCTGATGGAAATGGCCCGGATGAGCTGTGAGGATGGCCTCGTCATGCAACTGCATTGTGGCTCTTGGCGCAATCATAGCCAGCTTGTTTATCATGATTTTGGCATCGACCGCGGTGCGGATATCCCCATTCAGTCCGAATTTACACGCAACCTTTTTGCGTTACTCAATCAATATGGAAATGATCCACGCTTCAACCTGATCGTTTTTACCTTAGATGAAAGCACATACGCCCGAGAACTCGCTCCGCTGGCAGGCTTCTACCCTGCCCTCAAACTGGGGCCACCCTGGTGGTTTCATGATAGTCTCAATGGCATTGCGCGTTACTTTGATCAGGTATCGGAAACCGCTGGGCTGTATAACACAGCTGGCTTTAATGACGACACACGCGCTTTTTGTTCGATACCTGCCAGACATGAAGTCTGGCGGAGATCCTCCGCGAATTGGCTGGCGGAATTGCAAGCCAGGGGCATTATCGATCGAAACGATGCGGAAGGAATGATGTATGAACTGGCAGTGGGACTGGCTAAACGCGCATACAAAATACAAACTTGATTGATTAAGGAAATTCATGATTTACTCAAAATTTGAGCTTCAGAATCAAACCGCGGTCATCACGGGCGGAAGCGGGGCACTTTGTTCTGCAATGTGCCGGGCATTAGCCGAATGTGGGGTCAATGTCGCCGTTTTAGCACTGCACATTGACAAAGCCGAATCCTTGGCCGAAGAAATCCGTTTGAAGGGGGGGCAAGCCATCGGTTTATTCTGTGATGTGCTGGAAAGAAAAAGCGTACAGACCGCGTGCGACGAAATCCTTAATCAGTTTGGAAAAGTAGACATCCTGGTAAATGGCGCGGGTGGAAACCGGCCACAGGCTACAACTAATCCTCAACAAGGTTTTTTCGATTTACCCTTAGATGGGCTGCACTCCGTGCTGGACTTAAATTTAATGGGCACCATTCTCCCAAGCCAAATATTCGGCAAAGTTATGGCGCAACAAAAAAGTGGAGTCATTATTAATATTTCTTCGATGAATGCATACCGCCCGCTAACGCGCATCCCAGCGTATTCTGCAGCCAAAGCCGGGGTAAGCAACTTTACTCAATGGCTGGCTGTTCATATGGCGCAGGAATATAGCCCAAACATCCGCGTGAATGCAATTGCACCTGGATTCTTTGTAGGTGAACAAAACAAACATCTGCTTGTTAATGAAGACGGAACACTCACTCATCGTGGACAACAGATCGTCTCCCACACTCCCTTGGGACGTTTTGGGCTGCCTGAAGATCTCTTAGGCACTTTAATCTGGTTGGTTTCTCCGGCGTCAGCCTTTGTTACTGGAATAGTAATTCCAGTTGATGGCGGTTTTTCTGCTTATAGTGGTGTATAAGTTTTTTGATAATCCAAAGATAATGATCACTGCACAAAATACAGCTAATCCGGGAGATTATCTTTCGGAGAACGAAATTTTTCAAACCCTGTCATCCGGTCTGGCTGGGAAGTTTACCGGTCAGAAAGTATTGGTGCTCATCCCGGACCATACGCGCAGCTTACCGCTACCCCTTCTGTTTCGATTCTTAGTTGAAATCCTCAGCGATACTCGTAAGCTTGACTTCATGCTCGCTCTAGGAACACATCCTCCTCTTTCACTAGATAAAATAAATCTACTGTTGGGCATTAGCGATAAAGAAAGAAAAGAACACTACCGACGTATCAGAGTTCTGAATCACTCCTGGAATAATCCATCCTCATTAGCCACATCAGGAACGCTCAATGTGGATCAAATAAAGGAAATCGCTGGTCATTGTTGGCACCCCACCTTACCCGAACAAATAGAAGTAACAATCAACAAATCCGCATTGGAATATGATCAGATTCTGATCCTCGGACCTACATTTCCTCACGAAGTGGCTGGTTTTTCAGGTGGCGCAAAATATCTTTTTCCGGGAATATCTGGACCAGAAATGATCGATGCCACCCATTGGTTGGGTGCGTTGGCAGGTGTGGTTAATACAATTGGAATAGAAAATACACCGGTGCGAGCCATGATCCACACCGCTGCTAAATTACTACCCACCCCAATAACCCTCATTGCATTGGTTGTGGCCGACCACAAACTGTGCGGGGTATACATCGGCGATTATCTATCCGCCTGGCGGGAATCTATTAATTTATCCTCACAACGTCATATTCTCTGGTGTCAAAAACCTTTCCACACCGTGCTATCTTGCGCGCCAATCATGTATGATGAGCTTTGGACAGCGGCAAAAGCCATGTATAAACTGGAACCGGTGGTTGCACAGGGTGGCAAAGTGATCATTTACGCACCTCATTTGGAAACTATCAGTAAAGTGCATGGGCGTTATCTATACGAAATTGGATATCATATTCTTCCTTATTTCTTGGAAAACTGGGACCAATACCGGCATATCCCTCTCGGTGTGCTGGCCCATAGCACCCATTTACGAGGTTCCGGGATCATTCGAAATGGGGAGGAAAAACCCAATATTCATGTGGTTTTGGCTAGCAGAATTCCAGCTGAAGATTGCGCCAGATTGAACCTGGGATAT
>ENA-ORXD01000909-ORXD01000909.1-sediment-metagenome-genome-assembly--contig:-NODE-909-length-30222-cov-4.110101_pt1 | contig 30222 bp, 25 predicted proteins | sample MGYA00237862_ERZ511471 | MGnify/ENA metagenome assembly ERZ511471 | reverse complement strand
TGTGACAGGCGGAATGCTCTGGAACGCGGCCACGGAGCCCTCGGGCGCCGCAGCACCTGCGAGAGCCTCGAACTGAGCGAAGGAGAACGACAGGCCCACCCGCTCGCCGGCCCCGACCAGGGCGTCCGTCGTCTGCTCGGCCGCGCCGACGCCCGACCCCATGAGGACGACCACGCGCTCCGCGTCCCGCGCGCCCACGTACTCGACGAGGCCGTAGCGGCGCCCGACGCGCTCGGCGAAGGCCTCCATGGTCGCCTCGACGATCCCCGGTGTCGCGAGGTAGAAGGGGTTGCCGGCTTCGCGGCCCTGGAAGAACGCGTCCGGGTTCTGGGCGGTCCCCCGCACGAGCGGCGCGTCCGGGGTGAGGGCCCGGGCGCGGAAGGCGAGGATGTCGCGCTCGGAGATCAGCGCCCTCAGGTCGTCGTCGCTCAGCAGGCGGATGCTGTGGATCTCGTGCGAGGTGCGAAACCCGTCGAAGAAGTGGATGAAGGGCACGCGTGCGCGGAGCGTGGCGGCATGGGCGATCAGCGCCAGGTCCTGCGCCTCCTGCACCGACGACGAGGCGAGCATCGCCCAGCCCGTCGTTCGTGCGTGCATGACGTCGCTGTGGTCACCGAAGATCGACAGCGCGTGCGTGGCCACGGTGCGGGCGGCGACGTGGATGACCGCCGGGGTGAGCTCGCCGGCGATCTTGAACATGTTGGGCACCATGAGCAGCAGGCCCTGCGAGGCGGTGAAGCTCGCCGCGAGGGCGCCGCGCTGCAGGGCCCCGTGCAGGGCCCCCGCCGCGCCGGCCTCGGACTGCATCTCGACGATGTCGGGCACCGTGCCCCAGAGATTGGGCTTGCCCGCCGCCGCCCAGCCGTCGACGGCCTCGCCCATCGGCGAGGACGGCGTGATGGGGTAGATGGGCAGGACTTCGGTCAGTGCGTAGGCGACGCGAGCCGCCGCCTCGTTGCCGTCGATGCAGGTCCATTCCCGGGACACGGGTCCCCCTCTCCCAGATCGGCAGGCTTGCGCCGGCGCGACCGCGGCGGACCGCGGTTCGATAGGCTGTTCTACCCCGCCGGGCGATGGGCAACCGCCGGGCGGGTGTTGCCGCGCCGGCCTCGAGGCTTGCCGGGGGCACGGCGTGGGAATGGTCAGGGGCGCGGCCGGCGCGCCGGCCGCGCCCCTGACCATGGACGACACGACGCGCATCACCTACGTGGGGCACGGCACCGCGCTCATCGAGAGCGCGGGTCGCCGGCTGCTCACCGACCCGCTGCTGCGCCGCTGGGCCGGGCCCCTGCGGCGCTACGCGCCCCTGCCCGGCCCCGACGTCACGGGGAACCTCGACGCCATCCTCCTGTCTCACCTGCACATCGACCACGTCGACGTCGGCTCGCTGCGCCTGCTCGACCGGCGCACGCCGGTCATCGTGCCGGCGCCCGGCGCGACGACGCTGGGCCGTCTCGGCTTCAGTGACGTGCGCGAGGTGGAGACGGGCGACCTCATCAGGTTCGGCCCGGTGACGGTGGAGGCCACCGCCGCACGTCACGTCGTCAAGCGCTACCCGCTGCTGCCGGTGAGCGACGGCGTCGGCTTCCTCGTGAGCGGCGGGCGCTCGGTCTACTACGCGGGGGACACAGGGCCGTTCGCCGAGATGGCCGACATCGCCCACCGGCTCGACGTCGCCCTGCTGCCGATCTCGGGCTGGGGCCCCACGCTCAACGCCGACGAGCACCTGAACCCCCTGGCCGCGGCGCGCTGTCTTGGTCTGCTGCGACCGGCGCTGACCGTGCCGGTGCACTGGGGGACGTACTACCCGCCGGCGATGTCGCGCCTCTGGCGCGGCGATCCGCGCCGCCCGGCGCTCTCCTTCGCGCGCTACGCGCGCGTGCTGGCGCCGGGCGTCACCGTGCGCATCCTCGAGCCGGGTGGCGCCGTCGAGTTGGGCCCGGACGCGCTCGGGTCGGGCCCGGACGCGCGCGGGCCGGGCCCCGACCCGCCTACAGGAACCAGACCAGAAGAAGGATGAGAATGAGTACGGCGACCACTCCGCCGATGCCGCGCCACATGGTGACCTCCCGCGTCGCGTCACTCACCGCGACGTCTATTGCATGATCTCGTACCCGGTGCGTTCCCCCCGCGCTCAGGCGTAATCGGCGACGGTGTTGCCGCGCGGCGGCCGGGGCGTCACCCAGGCTGTTGCCGCGCAGCGGCCGGGGTGCCGCTCGGGCTGTGGCCGCGTGGCGACCGCGCCCGCGCGGGCGCGTGCTGCGCGCGGCGCCCATCTTGTGCTAACCTACGTGCTTCCGGCACGTGTGCGGCAGCGGCGTGCGCCGCTGCAGAAGACGAAGAGAGGCCCCGGCGTCGCCGAGGCGACGTACGAGAGAGGAAGCTGGATGCCCGCCACCAAGAGCAAGCCGCGCGAGAAGAAGAGGGGCAAGCCCTTCGACCCGACGCGTCGTCGCTTCTGTCACTTCTGCAAGGAGAAGATCGACGAGGTCGACTACAAGGACTACACGTCCTTCCGCCGCTTCATCAGCGACCGGGGCAAGATCAAGTCGCCGCGCACCACGGGCACCTGCCGCCGTCACCAGCGCCAGCTCGCCACCGCGATCAAGCGCGCCCGCGAGATGGCGCTGCTGCCGTACGTCGCCGAGCCCAAGCCCACCGAGGGCGGCCGCGGCGGGCGTCGCGGCGGGCGTCGCGACCGCGACCGCGATCGCGACTAGCGCGGTCGGCGCCGCGAGGCGCCGGAGCGCGCACTGCGGGCGGCAGCGCACGGCTGTGACCTGAGAACGAGAACGAGACGGCGGGGGCCGGGCTCATGCCCGGCCCCCGCCGTCTCGTTCTGCGACCAGGTGTGACGCCACCGCGGGCCCCCCGCGCCGGCGTCACCCGGCGAGGCGTCGGTCAGACGCCGCCGCCCATCATGCCGCCTCCCTGGCCGGTGCAGGTGCCGTCGCCGCGGCCGCCGAACCCGCCGCCGGCCTTGTCGCCGAAGCCGCCGCCGTTCATGCGGCCGCCGTCGGTGCCGAAGCGTTCATCATGGCCGGCGCACTCCGACGCGTCGATGCCGTACTTGTCGAGCAAGGCGGTCATCTCCGCGCGATACCACTCGCGAAGCTGCTCCAGCTCGGCCTGTGCCTCGTCGCTGCGGCGGTCGGTGCCCCACTTGTCGAACCAGGCCTGCCACTTCTCCCGCTTCTCGGCGCGAAGGGCCTCGAGCTCGGCGAGAGCCGCGGGGTCGTCGATCGCGGCGAGGCCGTCGCAGGAGTCGGTGGCCGCGGTCGCGGCGTCCGGGGTGGTCGCCGGGCCCGGCGTCGTCGCCGCGCTCGCGACGGCGACGGCGGCGAGCGCGGCGAGGGCCACGACCGCCAGGAGGGCGAACGTCTTGAGGTGTCGTTTCATCGCGGGACTCCTTGCTCCCTTGCGTAGCGGCCGGTCTCTGCCTTCGGCCGTGCGACCGTCGTCGGGGCGGTCGCGTGCGTTTCTGTGTCTCACGGTACCCGACCGGTGTGAAGAACCCTTGAAGGCGCTCTGCCCATGTTGTGAAGTCGCCGGCCCTCTGACTGGCGGCGCCGGCGGATGACGCGATTCGCGTTGAGGGGAGGTCCTCCCCGCTCGGTGCTGCCGTCGCTGGCTTCTGCCCGCGGCTCAAGCGGCTTCAGGATCGGCAGCGCCCCGCCGCTCAGGTTCCAGCGTTTCGTCGGGAGCGGCGAGTCGGTCGCCTGCATGAGCCCGGCCCTCTCGCTCGCCAGGCTCGGCGACGATGACTGGGGCGAGGAGCTCACGCCGGCGTCGACACGGCCGCCGCGCACGAGTGACGTGTTCAGCTGCAGAGCCGGCACTCACGTGTACGGCCTCGACTCCGAGGGGCTCACGGCCGGCACCTGCCGGGCGCGCATCGCGATCGGCGCCGGGGGACAGCTCTACGCGGAGTCTTCGCTGCGGTAGAGGGGCGCGCATCTGCGGCGGCATGGGCCCGGGTCGGACGCTCGCGCCGCTGCGGCCACGAGCCCCGTGCGACCGCGGACGAGGCGGAGGCTCGAGAGCGAGGCGGCGGGGGCGGGGCGTCAGCCCGGCCTCCGCCGCCTCACGGTCCTCCCTTGCGCGAGTCGCTCCCGTGGCCGCCCCGGGGCAGCCGCCGGTCCTCGGTCAGTCCGATGCGATGCGCTCGGCCATCGCTCGCGTCGTTGCGAACTCCCAGGACACGCCGTCGTCCGACCACCAGACCATGCGGTAGCGGAAGCGGCGTAGCTGGCGGTAGATCAGCGGTGTGTCGACGTGGCGGTAGACGTTGAACGAGACGTAGAGGCGACCGCCCCGATCGAGGGTGAGCTTCTGGTAGTAGTTCGTGTACTCGGGGCCGTCGGCCGGGTACGCGAGCATGCGGGCCTTGCTCCACCCGCCGCCGGGGGGCCGTGTCTGGTACGAGAGGGCATGGAAGCCCTGGTAGGGGTAGGGGCCGCTCCGCGAGCGCCGCGTCTGGCGGAAGGCAAGGTGCAGCGTGTCGTCGGGGCCACAGACGAGCGAGGCGTAGGTCTGCTTCCCGACGCCATCCCTGTCCGTCTCCGTCGTCCAGTAACCGCTGTCGAGCACCTTGACCTCCGGCGCCCATGCGCTGATGTCGAGCGGGCGGACACTGTGCGTGTATCGGAAGGGGCGCCCGTGGGCGCCGGCGATGAGGTGGAGGAGCCCGGTGCTGTCGATCGCAAGGGCCGGCGTGCAGTGGCTGTCGTTGATGGGGTGACCGAAGGCGGCGCGGATGCGCTGGGTCACCGTGCCGGTCGCGTGGTCGTAGACGCCCACGTAGGTCGGCGTCCCCCGCGTGAGGAGGCTGCGGACCTGAGTCCACGTGAAGTAGGTCTTGTCGCCCACGGTGGTGGCGAAGGAGGTGCCGCCGACGCTCTGGATCATGCCGAGGAAGCGGGAGGTCACGAGTGTGGGCGCGGGGACGACGATGCTGTCGCCCTGCCAGTACGGCTTCGTCACGTAGAGCTCGTTCTGCGTGGCGTAGCCGCCGGGCCAGTCGGCGATCTCGCGCCACGCGGCGATGAACGGGGGCCCGTGGATCTCCTGCTGCCCGGTCGGCATCTCACAGGCGAGGTTGCCGCGGTTGGCGTTGTCCATGAACGGCTGCTCTTCGCCGAACGGGAGCTCGACGACGCCCCAGTTCGCGCCGCCGTCCGCCGAGTAGAGCATGACGTTGCGGAAGTCACCCTCTTCGAGGCGGATGGTAAGGACGGTGTAGAGGCGGCCGGCCTTGTCGACCACGACGCGGTCCGAGGCGAAGCCGCCGGCGCCCATGTAGCCGGCGAAGTCAGGGTAGACCGCGCGCAGCGCGTCGCTGAGGCTGCTCTGCCGCCAGACGCCGTCTTCGAGCAGTGCGGCGTAGAGCGTGTCGTGCTGCGACGCCGTGCGGCTGCGGATGACCGGCCGGTTGGCCGCGTCGAAGACGACCACGTTGCGCTGGTAGTCCGGGGAATAGCCGAACTGGTCGAACAGGCTCTCCGTCGTGCTGATCGGCACGGGGAGGAGGAGTGGTTCGGCGCCGGCGCCGGGGGCGAGAGCGAGCAGCCCGAGCGCGGCGAGCGCGGCGAGCAGGGTGCCGCGTAGGGCTCGAACAGGGCTGCGCCGGCCCGCCGGCGGGCCGGCCCTGCGGCTACCGAGGTTGGTGAACGTCAAGGTCATCGTCGGCCCCCTCGGTCGCATCTTTCTTCCGGCCCGGCGTCAACGTGCTGTGCCGGCGTCGGCGGGGGTGAGCCCTCCGGGTGGCACGTACGAGTTCGCCGGTGACGACGACGCCCCTGTCCGACGCCCCTGTCCGACGCCCCTGTCCGGTTGTAGCCCCGCGTCTTTCGGGGCGAGAGTGAGTCACGATGATACAGCCCCGCAGCCGCGGTCTCAACGAGCGAGGTCGTCGCACATGCGTTCAGACACTTCGGTGCAGGGCGGAGCCGGCGGCCCGGGTGGCCCGGTGCGGCGCCGTCGGTCAGGCGCCGGCGCCGCCCTGGATCTCGGCGACCGTCGCGTCGCTCGGCAGGCCGCTCGAGAGCGTGACGACCATGACGGTCGGCCCGAACGAGCGCGCCGCGGCGAAAGCCTCGCGTACGGCCGCGAAGACGGCATCTTCGTCGGCCTGCCCGAAGGTGCTGAGGCGGCCGACCGCCACCTCGACGCCGACCCCGGCGGCCGCCCGCACTGCGGCCTCGACGGCCGGGCGCAGGTGGGCCTGGCGCAGCGGGTAGACCGAGAACTGCAGGCCGATCTCGGCCTCGGCCGGGGCTCCGTCGGGCGTCGTCATCGCGTGCCTCCTTGGCTCGGCGCTGCGTCTCCGGAGCCTCGCGGCTCCCGGCAGCCGTGACACTCTATCGCGAAGGCCTACCGGCGGGGTGTGGCGGCCCGTTGTCGGGCCCGGGGCCGGCGGTCGGGCCTGTGTCTCCCGATGCTCCGGCTGTCGATGCTCCGCTGACGACGGGGGGTTTGACAGGCAGTCGTTCGCGGGTAGCATGAGTGAGCGCTCACTCACATTGCACTGGAGGCACTCGTGTCCGTCATTCACACCGACAAGCTCACCCGTCGCTTCGGCGACATCGTGGCGGTGCGCGACTTGGATCTGGAGATCGGCGCCGGAGGTGTCGTCGGCCTCGTCGGGCCGAACGGGTCCGGCAAGTCGACGCTCATCCGCGTGCTGCTCGGCCTGCTCAAGCCGAGTGGGGGAGAGGCGACCGTCTTCGACGCGCCGATCTCTCACCCGTCGGCCTACGCTGCCCGCATCGGCGCCCTGATCGAGAGCCCCGCCTTCATCCCCTCACTGTCGGCACGGACGAACCTGCGCTCTCTGGCGCGCTTGCGCGGCATCTCGAACGCGCGCGTCGACGAGGTGCTCGAGGTGGTCGGCCTGCGGGATCGCGCCAGGGAGCCCTCGAAGCGCTTCTCCCTGGGGATGAAGCAGCGTCTCGGTATCGCCGCGGCGCTGCTCCCCGACCCGGAGCTCCTCATGCTGGACGAGCCCACGAACGGTCTCGACCCCGCCGGCATCGTCGAGATCCGCGACCTCCTGAGAAGACTGGGGGACGAGGGGCGCACCGTCGTCGTGTCGTCGCACCTGCTGAGTGAGATCGAGGCCGCGTGCGACACGCTGGTGATGATCCGCTACGGCGAGCTCCTGTTCTCGGGCCCCCTGCGCGAGCTGGTCGCCCAGGCGGGAGAGTGCATCGCGGCCGTGCCGGAGCACCTCGAGGACGTCGAGCGCCTCGCGGCGGTGTTCTCTTCTACCGGCTGGCCGGCGCGTGTCGGTGACGGCCGTGTGGTGGTCACCGCGCCGGCTTCGACATCGGCCGAGGTCAACCGCGCCGCAGCGCAGGCGGGCATCACGCTCAGCGCACTGCGCCCGCACGAGGTGAGCCTCGAAGAGGTGTTCCTGCGCATGACCGGCGAACAGTCGGGCGACAACGGGCGATCGGCCGAGTCGGGCGACGGCGGGAGCCCGGCGAGGGCGCCCGGCTCACAGAGTCCTACGACAGCGGGGAATTCCGCGAAAGCGAAGGTGTCGGCATGATCCGCGCGCTCCGCAGCGAGCTCATCCGCCTGAGGAACCCGTCGACGCTGCTCAGCGGCATCGGTCTTATGGTCTTCCTCGGGCTCCTGGCGACGACGATCGTGCTCGTCACGGCGACCAGCGGCGAGGCTGGGGGGCCGCCCCATGCGAACCAGGTGACCCTGGCCATGCTCGAGGCCGGCGACGGCATGTTCGTCGGTCTGCAGAACTTCGTCGGCCTGCTGGGGATCGTCGCCCTCACCGTCTGGGCGATCGCCGTCACCTCGGACTACTCCAGCGGGCTCATCCGGCTGCTCGTGCAGGCCGAGCCCCGCCGCTGGCGCCTGCTCGCCGGCAAGGTCGTGGCGCTGACCGGCTTCACGAGTCTGGCGACGTTGGTCACGACGGCGGTCGTGCTCGTCGTTGCACGCCCGATCGCCGAGATGGCGGGAGTCAGCACCGACGCCTGGACGACCGATCTGCTGCGGACGGTCGTCGAGGGCTACGTCCAGCTGACCCTCTCAGTACTGCTGTGGGGCGTCGTCGGCCTGTTCGTCGGCATGATCACGCGCAGCACGGGCATCGCCATCGCCATCGGCATCGGGTATCTGCTCGTGTTCGAGGGAGTGCTCGGCCTTCTCCTCGACAGCGCCGCCAGGTGGCTGCCCGGGGCCGCGTTCGGCGCCATCGCCACGGGGGGGACCGCCGACATGGCCCTCGGTACGGCCGTCGTCGTCTCCCTCGCGTACGTCATTGTCGCCTTCGCGGTGACGGTGATCACGTTCTGGCGCCGCGACATCACCGCGTGAGCGGGGGCGCGGCGTGAGCGGGGACGGCGTGGAGCGGGCGGGGGTGGCAGCGGTGGGTCGCCCCGTCGCAGCCGGGGGCGACCTTCGCGAGGAGGATCGATGAGCGCCGGCGGAGCGGAGAAGACGCCACGCAGGGCGGACACCCGCCGGGTCTTGATCGACGCCGCCGCACGCGTGTTCCTCGAGCGCGGGTTCGCGCGCGCGACGACGAAGGAGATCGCGCAGGCGGCCGGCGTGGCCGAGGGCACGATCTACCGGCACTTCGACGACAAGTACGCGCTCTTCCACGAGGTCTTCCTCGCGGTCGCCGGCGACACCGCCCAGGAGCTCGCGCACTTCCACGAGAGGGCCGGCCGGGGCACGGTGCGCGAGAACCTCGAGCGTCTGCTGCAACTCCTGAGCGGCATGATCGAGCACACCACGTCGCTGACGGCGTCGATCTGGGCCGACCCCGAGATGGCGCGGCGCTTCGAGGCCTACATCCGCGAGCGCATGCCGATGGGCTTGCAGGGAGGCCCGGTCGCGGTCGCCGCCGCCTATCTTCGGGCGGAGCAGGAATGCGGCAGGGTCAGGGATGACGTCGACGCGCTCGAGGCCGCCGCGGTGGTCGTCTCGGTGCCGTTCGCGAGCGGCATGCAGCGCGCCCTGCACCAGCATCTGCCCGGCCCCGGCGACTTCCCGGCGCCGGGCGCGGCCGCTCTCGAGATCCTGGCGCGGGGCCTGGAGCCGGGCGGCGGCGAGCGACCGGGCGGCGACTGAAGCGGCGGCGCCCGCGGCGCCGCCGCACGGCACGCCGACGCCCGGGCGCCCGCGCGACGCTTGAGACGACGGCGTCCGACCTCCCGCGCCGCGGGTGCCGGCGCGTCCGGCTACGACGTCTGACCCTCCGGCGCCGTCGCGGCCGGAGGCGCCATGGGCGGTCGTGTCTCGGGAGGCGACTGGGGCGCCGTGGTGCCTGGAGCGGGTGGCGGCGCCTCCGGCTCGGTGCCCGGAGTCGGCGGCGCCGCAGAAGGTGCCGGCGTCGGCAGCGCGATGCCGCGCGCCCGCAGGTCGGCCTCGGCCTCCTCGTGCGGGAGGCGCGGGTCGGCGCCGCACTCGGGGCAGTGCGCGATCCGCACGTTCACCTCGGCGCCGCACGTGCGACAGTCCATCACCTTCTGACGGTGTGACACGAGATGGTGGGAGGGCATCGGGTCCGGTGCGCGGCCACCCAGCGGGGGCCGCGACACGAGCCGCCCTCGCCGACGCGCCAGGAGCAGCGCCCCGAGGATCGCGGCACCCTCCAGCATCAGGATGAGCTCGTACGTGGCGGACCACCACATCTCCGGTTGCGTCCATGCCCAGAGGGCGAGGTTGTACCCGGTGTGCACACCGGTCGACAGCCAGACCCGGCGCGTCAGCAGGAAGAGTGCCCCGAACAGCGCACCCGCCATGGTCAGGTCGAGGAAGGCGTAGTAATCCCACCGCCAGTGCCACACCGCGAACGTCAACGCGGTGACGACCAGGGCCAGCCCGCTCCCCAGCCGGGTCTCGATCGACCGCAGCAGGAGCCCCCGCCAGATGACCTCCTCGCAGAGGGCCCAGAGCAATGTGGCGACGACAAGCTCGGCGGTAAGGGCGTCGGGCGCCAGGAACCCCCCCTCTGCGAACGGGCCCGTCTCCGGCAGCCACGTGAGCACGCTGAGGACGAACCCGGCAGCCGCGCCGGCGACGATCGCCAGCGTGGCTCGCGGGAGCCCGCCGCCGAGCTCGACGCTGGTCCGCCGCTCGACGAAGTGGACGTAGGCCAGGTACGTGAGCGGCACGGCGGGCGCCAGCCAGAACCAGTCTCCGCCGGTGTACCAGTAGATGCCGTCGAGGAGCCCTGCGCAGCCGAGCGCCGCCCAGAGGCCGACCCGCGGCCACGGCACGGCTGCCCAGCCCTGAGAGGTGAGGGGGCGCCTCGTCTGGGCGTGCCAGGCGCCGCGCCGGCCGACGAAGGCGCCGCGCCGGAGGGCGATGACGAGCATGACGAGGGCGGCGCCCCCGAGGAGGGCGAGGTGCAGGGTCGCGTCCGGGCCCACGATGTCGGGCCTCGCGACCTTGACGAGGTCGAGGCTGAAGACGGGCGCGTCGGTGACGAGGAGCGCGGCGCCGGTGCGGAGCCCGATCGGCAGCCAGAGACGGCGGGTCGACAGGTAGGCGAGGGCGTACACGAGCGCCGCGAGCGCCATCCACGCGACGCCGAAGAGGGTGACCCCTTGCGCGGCGACGATGCCCGCGGTCACGTAGGCCGCCGTCACCAGGGCGAGCGCCCACCAGCTCCCGGCACGCAGCTCCAGGTAGCGGAAGACGAGGCCGAAGAGCAGCGGCACGAAGACGCCGGCGACGAGGGCCAGCTCGAGCAGCGCGCCGCCGGAGAGCTGGCGGTAGAAGATCACCGTCGCGTCGAAGAGCGAGTGACTGAGTGCGGCCGGCAGCACCACCCCCATGACGCCGGCCGCAAGGCCCAGCAGGAGCTGCAGCCCGCCTTCGACGTCGACCGCGAGCTCGCGACAGCGGCGGTGCTCGGCGGTGCTCACGAAGAGCGGGTACACGAGGAGGAGGGCGAGGGCGAGCCACAGCGGTAGCGCTTCAAGGCCCCACAGGGTGAAGAGGGTGGCGCCGATCACCGTCGGCCGCGCTGCCGGGCCTGCGGTGACGGAGGGCGGCGGCGACAGCAGTGCCCGGAGTGCCGCCGCCCGACCCGGGGGTGCTCCCGGGCGGCCGGTGGCGGCTCCCGCCCGACAGGGCGGCGCCCCCGCCGCCGGCGGGCCGGGCGCGGCGCCCGTCGCCCATCGGCTCGGCTCGGCTTCCGCTTCGGGCAGGGGGATACCGCGCTCCCGCAGGTCGGCCTCGGCCTCCTCGCGCGGGAGGCGCGGGTCGGCGCCGCACTCCGGGCAGTGGTGCACGAGTGCGTTCACCTTCGAACCGCAGACCGGACAGTCGATGACTCGCATGGGCTCCCGCGTCGTGTGCCTGCTCCAGCGCGCCCGCACGGCAGGCGCGGCACGATTACCCTATCGGCATCGTCCACCGCAGAGTAGACCGCATCCCGGCTCGGTGAGTCTCAAGCCCTCGAGCCGGAGACCCACGCGCCGTGCCATGGGGCGCTTCCTTCAGTTCGTTCGCGACTGGTGTCAGAATGCGATTCGGTGAACCGAGCTCGACGAGCCGCGCGGGACCCGTGCGGCAGGAGGGGGGAGGCGTGGGCGTTCCGTTCGATCCTCTGGAGGTCGCCGGGTCCTACCGCGAGATCGGCCGGCAGATCGGCGAGGGTGCTCGTGTGCTCATCGAGCGCCGCGTCGCGCTCTTCGAGGCCGACTTCGAGCGCTTCGCCGATGGCGTGTCGCTGTCGACGGCGGAGGCGCTGACCCAGCCGCTCCTGGCCGCCGCGGAGCGGCGTTTGCCCCAGTACGTGGAGGAGCTCCGCGGCCTGGCCGAAGGCGCCGCCGCCCCGTTCGCACGGATCCTGCTGATGAACTGCGGCGAGGAGCTGACCTGCACGCTGCCCCCGGAACCGGGCCACTGCACGTCCCTGGCGCTGGCCGGGGCGGGCCGCACGGTGGTCGCGCACAACGAGGACTGGGAGGAGCAGGACATCGCGCATCAGGTGCTCCTGCGGATCGCGGCGCCGGACGGCACGCGGATCCTGGCCATGACGACGGCGGGTCTCCTGGCGATGACGGGGCTCAACTCGCACGGCCTGGCCTTCGGTGCGAACACGGTCTATGCACGGGAGGAGGGGACGGACGCGCCGGCGGGAGACGCGCCGGCGGGAGACGTGCCGGCGGGCGACGTACCGGCCGGCGCGCCGCCCGGCGCGCCAGGCGAGGCCTCAGGCGCCGCGTCGGGCGGCACACTACACGGCGCGCCGCTGGCGGCTCTGCGGCCCGGCGTGCCCAACGCGTTCGTCTGCCGCTGGATGCTCGAAGCGCCGACCAGGGGCGAGGCGACGGCGCGCGCCGTGCTCCCCGAGCGCGCGCGCGGCTCGAACCACCTCTGCGGGCAGGCCGGCGGGCGCATCTGGGATGTCGAGACGTCGGCTGCGCGGGCGGCCGTCATCGAGGGCGGTGCCGTGACCGACGGCTGGGAGTGGCTCGCGCACACGAACCACTACCTCGCGGACGAGATGCTCGAGCTCGAAGGCTCGACATCGGTCGGGTCGCGGCTCCGTCACGCACGAGAGTGCCGGCTGCTGAGAGAGAGCCTGGGACGGGACACCGACCCCGTCGAGCTGGCCGGAGGGGTGCTGCGCGACCATGCCAACGCGCCGACGTCGATCTGCGGCCACGGGGGAGAGGGGCCGGACGCGCCGTCGCCGACGACGGCGAGCATGGTCTGGGAGCTCGAGGAGCGGCGCATGCATATCTGCGCCGGACCGCCCTGCGAGAACCCGTACCGCGTCGTCGCGCTCGACTGAGGCGTCCGGGCCGCCGGCCCCCCCGGGGGGGCGTCGGGCGCCGTTCTGCGGCGCCGCAGCTCCTCAGTCGAGCGTGCAGCGCATCATCTGCGCGCCGAAGACCTCCTCCGAGGAGCAGGCGTCGCAGCGCGTGCAGGTCGCTTCCTGCTGCCCGGCGGCGAGCTTCTTCACGAGGTCGGGCTCGCGGATGAACGGTCGGCAGAGGCTCACGAGGTCGGCGAGGCCCGAGTCGACGACGGCCTGCATGCCCGCCAGGCTCCGCAGGCCGTCGACGAGGGCCAGCGGGGTCGACCCGGTCGCCTCGCGGATGCGGGCGCAGTGGCCGGCGAAGCTCGCCTCCGCGAGGGCGGGATGCGCAGCGAGGGTGGCCTCCGCGAGGGCAGGGTGCGTGGCGAGGGCGGGCTCGGTGGCGCGGGCGCGTGCCTGGTACTGAGCCTCCATGCCGAACCCGCCGCCGCTCACCTCGATGAAGTCGATGCCGAGCCGCGCGAGCTCGTGCGCGACCTCGGCCGACTCGTCGATCGTGAAGCCGCTCTCGCTGAAGTCGTCGCAGTTCAGCTTCGCGCCGATGGGGGTGTCGGCCCCGAGGCGTGCGCGCAGCTCGAGGTAGACCTCGCAGAGGAGGCGCATGCGGCCCTCGAGGCTGCCACCCCACTCGTCGTTCCTTCGGTTGGCGAGTCTGCTGAGGAATTGGCTGAGGAGGTAGCCGTGGGCGGCGTGGAGCTGGACGCCGTCGAAGCCGGCGTCCACGGCACGCCGCCCAGCCTCGCCGAAGGCGCGAACCACATCGCGGATCTCACGCGCGTCCATGGCCCGGGCGCGCCACTCCGGCGTCTCGAGGTCGCTCGGGCCCATGCGCTCGCCGGCCTCCGCCTCGCAGCCGGCGTGGTTGATCTGGGCGACGATGACGCCGCCGTTGCGGTGCACGCCGCCGACCAGATCGGCGAGGGCGGGAACGTGCCCATCGTCGCTGATGCCCGCCATGCCCGCGTGCGCCTTGCCCCTCGGGTCGACGTAGAGGTGCCCCTTGATGATGAGGCCCACCTCGCCCGCGGCGAGCTCCTCGTACCGCCCGATGATCTCGGGGCCGACCACGCCGCGCTCGTCGGCCCAGGCGCTCGTCGTGGCGCTGCGCACGAACCGGTTGCGGAGGTGCAGGCGCCCCAGGGCGTAGGGTCTGAACAGGTCGACCATGTGTGTCTCCGTCTCCGTCGGCGGGTCCTTCGGGCGCGACGCGCCGTCCCAGGGCCTGATCACGGCCATGCTACAGGAGAGCGTGCAGGATCGACCGGATCGTGCGCTGGGCCTCCCGCCGCCTCACCCGAGACGCCCGCCGGTCACAGCTTCAGGGCGTCTAATGCCCCGTAGATGAGGAACGCCGGCCACAACAGGGCCTGGATGACGCCCCAGACGCCGTCCCAGAACCCAGTGGCGCTCTGGATGTAGTAGACGAGCGCTCCGATCATGCCGAGGCCGTAGACCGCCCCGGCGCCGGCTCCGCCCGCGTTCTTCACGTTGCTCTCTGCCATGTCCACTCCTTGGTCGGGTCGGCTCCGGTAGCGTCAGCGTCATAGCATACGACCACCGACCGCCGGTACGACGGCTGCGTTATGGTACCCACGTACGACCGGGATGAAGTGAGGGGGGCGAGATCGAGGAACGAGACACAGCGGGCGAGGCAGGTCTCACGCCTGCCGGCGTGAGCGGCGCAGACCACGCCGTGCGGGACGGTGACAGCGGCGGTGCCCATGGCGGGCTCTGGGAGTACGGCGCGACGGCGCTTGCCGACATGTTGCGTGGCGGCGCCGTCTCGGCGCGAGAGGTCGTCGCGTCGTTCCTGCAGCGCATCGACGACGTCGACGGCGTGGTCAACGCCGTGCCGACGCTGGTCCCGGAGCGCGCCCTCGCCGACGCCGACGAGGCCGCCCGCCGGCGGGCGCGCGGCGACGACCTCGGCTCGCTCCACGGCCTGCCGATCGCGGTGAAGGACCTCGTGGACACGGCGGGGATCAGGACGACGTACGGCTCGCCGATCTACCGCGATCACGTGCCCGCCGAGGACGCGCTGCTCGTGCAGCGTCTGCGGCGGGCGGGCGCCATCGTCATCGGCAAGACGAACACGCCCGAGTTCGGGGCCGGGTCGCAGACCTTCAACCCGGTCTTCGGCGCCACGCGGAACCCCTACGACACCTCGCGCACGGCCGGCGGGAGCACCGGCGGCGGCGCTGCCGCCGTCGCGGCCGGCATGCTGCCGTTCGCCGACGGCTCCGACATGGGCGGGAGGCTGCGGAACCCCGCCGGCTTCTGCAACGTCATCGGGCTGCGCCCTACGCCCGGGCGCGTGCCCGAGCTGCCGACCGACGACGCCTGGGACCCGCTCTCGGTCTCGGGCCCGATCGCGCGGACCGTCGCCGACCTCGCCTTGCTGATGAGCGCCCTGGCGGGGCCGGACCCGCGCGCGCCGCTGTCGCTGGCGGCGTTGCCTGCGCTGACAACGCTGCCGTCACCGGCGGCCCCGTTACGCTCGCCGCCGACGGGGCTGCCGTCGCCGGCGCGCGTCCGCGTCGCCTGGAGCCGGGACCTCGGCGGTCTTCCCATCGCGCCCGAGGTGACCGCGGTGCTCGAGGAGGGGCGCCGCGCGCTCGACGGGCTCGGCTGGCAGGTCGAGGAGGCCGAGCCCGACCTGCGCGGCGCCGACGAGGTGTTCGAGGTGTTGAGGGCGCTCAGCTTCGTGCGCGCCCTGCACCACGAGTACGAGGCGCACCGGGACCTGCTCAAAAGCACGGTGGTACAGAACATCGAGGCCGGCCTGCGGCTGACGCCGTTGCGGATCGCCGCAGCCCAGGCCGAGCAGGCCGCCATCTTCGCGCGCACGGTCGACTTCTTCGCGCGCTTCGACGTGCTGGCCGCCCCGGCGACGCAGGTCGCGCCCTTCCCGGTCGAGAAGGAGTGGGTCGATGAGATCGACGGCCACCGCCTCTCGACCTACACCGACTGGATGCGCTCGTGCTCGCGCATCACGGTCACCGCGCACCCGGCCATGTCCGTGCCGTGCGGTTTCACCGCCGACGGGTTGCCGGTCGGTCTGCAGCTCGTCGGCCGCTACGGCGACGAGGCCGGCCTCCTCAGCATCGCCGAGCTCGTCGTGGCCGCCACCGGTGCGTTGGCGCGTCGTCCCGTGGTGACGGCGTGAGACCGCGCGACGCGCGCTTCTGGGCGCTGGTCGTCGCGATCGGCCTGGCGTCGGGCTTCCTCGCCGGGCTCTTCGGCGTGGGCGGGGGGATCCTCATGGTCCCCGCCCTCGTGCTGCTGCTCGGCGTCGACCAGCGGCGGGCCCACGGTACGTCGCTGACGGCGATCATCCCGATGGCGCTCGTCGGCGTGACCGGCTACGCGCTGGGCGACTCGGTCGACTGGCTGGCCGCCGCCCTGTTGACGCTGGGCGCGGCGGGCGGCGCGATCATCGGCACCGCCGCGCTGCACCGGCTGCCGGAGCGCGCCCTCAGGCTCGCCTTCGCCGTGTTCCTGATCCTGACCGCCACGCGCATGTTCTTCGAGGTGGGGGAGCCGGCCGGCGACCCGCATCTCGGTCTCGCGAGCGCCGCGCTCCTCGTGCTGGTCGGTCTCTTCTCGGGGATCACGGCGGGTCTCTTCGGCGTGGGCGGCGGCCTGATCATGGTGCCGGCCATGGTGCTGCTGCTCTCGCTGCCCGACGCGCTGGCCAAGGGGACGTCGCTGGCGGTGATCGTGCCGACGGCCCTGATCGGCACCTACCGCAACGCACGCGCGAAGAACACTGACCTCACGCTCGCCGCGGTGCTCGGGGTCTCGGGGATGCTCACCGCGTTCGCGGCGTCGCAGTGGTCGGTGACGATGGATCCCGAACTCTCCCGCATCCTCTTCGCCTGCCTGATGCTCGTCGTCGCGGCGCTGATGGTCTTCAGGAAGCGCACCGAGGCTGAGCCCGGGCTGGAGGCGTAAGACACGCCGGCGACCACCAGGCCTCCGTTGACCCTGCGCTAGAGTCCGTCTATCTGTCAGCGGGAGGCGCGCGCAGGGCACGTGCGCCGGTGCGGAGGGCGCTCGCAGGGGGTGATGCAGGCGGCGCCTTTCGCGGTCTGCACACGATCTGGAGGTCCACGCGATGAGACGTTCCCATCCCCCGAAGACGCTTCTCGTTCTCCTCCTCCTCGCCGCCATCGCCACCGCCCTGCTCGGCCTGTCGGGCGTCGCGCTCGCCGCCGGCCTGTCCGCTGGGGGCGACTGGTGGAAGGTGACCCCCGAGGCGGAGAACCCGTCCCCCTACTACGACTCCATCCTCTACTCCGAGATCGCCCCGCGGCTGAGGGAGATCGCACAAGCCAGCAACCGGGTCCAGGTCGAAGTGATCGGCCAGTCGGCGGGCGGCCGCGACCTCTTCCTGGTGACGATCTCAGATCCCCAGAGCCGCGGCCGCTTCGGGCAGTACAAGGCCATCCGGCAGACGATGATCCGGGACCCGGAGCACGCCCAGGAGCTCATCGAGAAGTTCGGCGACTTCAAGGTGCCGGTGTTCATCAACGGCAGCATCCACGGTAACGAGTACACCGGCACCGACGCCGCGATGAGGCTCATCGAGGAGTTCGCCTTCAGCGACTCGCCCGAAGTCATGCAGGTCCTCGAGAACGAGATCCTGCTGGTCAACGTCTGCCAGAACCCGGACGGTCGCGTCATGGGCACGAGGGCCAACGCCAACGGCTTCGACGTCAACCGCGACTTCATCACCCAGTCGCAGCCGGAGACGCGCGCGACGGTGCAGGTGCTCACCGAATGGAACCCGATGGTCTTCCTCGACCTGCACGGCTTCGTGAACCCGATGCTGCTCGAGCCGTGCACGCCGCCCCACAACCCCAACTACGAGTACGACCTCTACATCAAGTGGGCGCTGGCCGAGGCCGAGGCGATGGAGGCCTCTCTGCTCGCCAACACGGGCTTCCTCGCGCAGATCCCCTTCCGCGACTTCGATGAGGGCTGGGACGACTGGCCGCCGATCTTCGCGCCGATGTACGCCATGTACCACGGCGCCTACGGCCACACGATGGAGACGCCGTACCGCGACGAGCGCGGCGTCGACGCCCACTACTGGGCCACGTGGGGCGCGTTGACGTTCATCGCCGAGAACCGTGAGGAGATGGTCTACGACCAGGTCGAGATCTTCAGGCGCGGCTTCCTCGGGGAGCTGCAGGTCCCGATCCCGGACGAGATCCTGCTCGAGACTCCGTGGGAGCAGTACAACGACCTGACCACGATCGAGTTCGCCGAGGCGTACGTGATCCCGCGCGACGCGCCTCTGCAGCAGGACCCGCACGCCGCCCGCCGCCTCGTCGACTTCCTGATCTTCAACGACGTGCAGGTGGAGAAGGCGCGCGGCGCCTTCGCGCTGAACGGGGCGATCTACCCCAAGGGTACGTACGTGGTCTGGCTGGAGCAGCCGAAGCGCGGGTTGGCCAACACGATCCTGTGGGACGGCTGGGACATCTCGTACGTCCCCGGCCTGACCATGTACGACATCTCGGGCTGGAGCCACCCGCTGCTCTGGGGCGTCACGCGGGCCGTCGCCGACGACGCGCTCTCCGCCGCCACCACCGGCATCGACCGCGCCGACCCGGTCGCCGGCGCCGTGACGTCGGCGCCGAGGCCGGCCGCCTACGCTTACCTGCCGACCAGCAACGAGGCGGTCGTAGCGACCAACGCCCTCCTCGACCGCGGTGTCACGCTGTACCGCTCGGAGGAGCCCTTCACCGTCGATGGCCTCGACCTGGGCGCCGGGACCTTCGTGCTGCCCGCCGACCAGGCCAACGCCGTCGCGCTCGCCAACGAGCTCGCGAACGGCTACGGCCTGGAGGTCGTGGGGTTGCCGACGTGGCCGGCCGGCCTGGTGTCGCTCGAGAAACAGAAGGTCGCCGTGCTCGCGAGCGAGGGCGCGCGCTTCGTGCTCGGCGAGCTCGGGTTCGACCGGACGGCGGTGACGAGGGCCGACCTCGACGCCGGCGTCCTCGAGACGGGCGGGTACGACGTGTTCGTGAACTCGTCCCAGCCGTGGGATTCCTCCGGTTGGGTGACGGGCCTCAGTGACGAGGGCAAGGCCTCCGTCGCCGCCTTCGTGGCGGCCGGTGGTGACTATGTGGGCATCGGCGGTACCGGCGTGGGCTTCGGCATCGATGCGGGGCTCATGACCGCCACGTACGCCGGCGGTACGGGCAGGGCCAACGGCGTCGTCCGGGCCGTGTACGCGCCCGCCGACCCGGTCGCCGCCCAGTACCCGGCCGACAGCCATGGCTTCGTCTACAGTCCGTTGTGGTTCACCTCGCTCGGGGGCGGCGTGACGACGTCGGTCTCGGTCGCTCTCGATGACTTCTTCGTGAGCGGCTACTGGCCGGGGTGGGACACGGGGACCGCCGCCGGCAGCCCGATCGTCGTCCACACGGCGACGGGGCCGGCCGACGCCGAGGTCACGCTGATGGGTCTCGATCCGACGTTCCGCGCGCACCCGCGGCTGACCTACCGTCTGCTGGCCAACGGCATCTACAACGGGCTCGACTGAGCGATCCCGTGTGACGCGAAGCGCCGGTCTGCGGCGCACGAAGGAGGGGGCGGTCTCCGAGGGAGACCGCCCCCTCCTTCACGACGGTGTGGGGCCGCCGACGCTCGCGTCGGTCGTCGCCGTCGCCGCGCCCGCCCGGTTCAGTCGTCGAGACCGCCCGCGGCGGACGGCTCAGTCGTCGAAGTCGCCCTTCGCGCCCTTGTCGGCGTCAAGCGTCTTCGCCCGCTCGACGATCTTCTCGTCGGTCCACTCGGCCGGGTCCTCGATGCGCCCGGCCTTGGGGCCGAGGTCGTGGGACCCCGCGGCGAGGATCGCCTCGACGCCGAGCTGCGCCGTGCCCTCGGCGTTGAAGACCTCGGTCATCATCTTGTAGGCGAAGTCCTCGACGCGGCGGCTCATGCGCTCGCGGACCTCCCTGGGCTGCGCGAGGAGCTTGCTCTCGAAGGGGAGGTTGAGCTTCTTGTAGTCGCCCTTCTTCCAGCCCTTCTCGTCGGCGTAGGCGACCATCTCGGCCCACAGCTCCTCGGTCACGCCTTCGCCCTCGACCTTGATGAACCGGCCGTCGGCGTCGAGCTGCGCGTTGCCGTAGTCGTTGACCTCGAGGCCCCAGGAGATCATCTGCAGCGCCGTGGCGACGTTGGCCTTGGTGGTGTGAGTCTTCGCGGCGATCTCGCGCAGGCGCTCGGAACTGTTGCCCGAGGTGCCGTGCTGGGCGCCGCTGACCTCGTACGGCCTGAGGGCCTCGTGCACCGCGGCGGTCAGCTCCACCTGGATGCCGGCGTCGGAGGCCTCGATGCCGTGTGTCGTGCCGTTGTTCAAGGCGATCCAGTCGGCGAAGATGCCGCGCGCGTTCAGCCCCTGGATGAGGAACAGCGCCTCCTCAGGCGTGGACAATCCGGTGGCGCCCTTGATCTCTCCCACCTCGGTCTCCAGCCCGACCCACGTCGGGATGTGCGAATTGACGGCGAGGTTGGCGAGCAGGTTACGGTCGTTGGGCTGGTGTGAGGCGTCGATGGCGATCGAGGTGATGCCCGCCTCGAGCATCGTGGGGATCTCGACGTGCGCCTGCGCGAGATCGGCGTCGTTCTTGATGCCGTAGTGGTCGGCGTGGATGGCCACGGGGACGGTGATGCCCATCTCGTTGCAGAGCGCGTCGACGATGCGCGCGATGTTCCAGTAGTTGACGGCGCAGTAGGCCTTTTGGCCGCCCTCGGACTTGGCGATCTCGACGATGAGGGCGGCGTTCGCACGCTGCGCCGCCGCCAGCGCCCCCCGGATCGCGAAGTAGTTGCGCCCGTTGGCCGCCATGGCGATGGCATCGCCCTTCGCCCGCATCGCCCGGTCGACGACCTTGCCGCTGACGATCAGCGCCCTGGAGTTGGGGAAGAGGGAGGTGACGTTGGGGGGACGGCCCACCTGGAGGGCTTTGTCGAAGTCCTGTGCATACGCCATGGAGGTCTCCTTCAGGAGGTTCCGGGTCCGCCGCCAAGGATTCTCGCCGGTCTGCGCGGCGGCGGCAAGCACGGAGGCGCGACGGAGCGGACAGGCCGACGGGCGCGGGGTGGACGGAGTGGGAGGGTTGTCGGCGAGGAACCGTCTCGCGCACGGCTCGCCGGAGCCGGGTCAGCCCTCTGGCTCGCCCGCCGTGTGCTCCAGGCCCTCCTCGCCCCACTCAAGATCATCCTCGTCCTCCGCCGCCTCGACGAGGTACTTCAGCTTGCAGAGCGCGTGGTTCCAGAGCACGTCGTGCACGAACCCGGGGAAGGTGAGGCGGAAGAGCCACCAGGCGAACCGCTTGAAGGGGTTCCTGGGTCTGGGGAAGTCGAAGGCCAGGTAGATCGTCAGGAGGCTCCGGGCTGGCCCTTCCGCGGCGACGTCGAAGGCCAGGATGCCGTCGCGCGGGAAGCCGTCGAGCGCCCGGTACAGCAGGCAGTGCCCCGGCACGATCCTCTCGAGGGCGACCGAGAAGGAGTACCAGGGCGGGGTCACGTTGTAGCGGATCGTGGTGCCCGCCTCGGTCGGCGCTCCGGCCGTCCGTCGCACGCGGATGAGGCGCGGCGTGAAGTACTCGCGCTCCTCGTCGCCGAACTTCTCGAGCTCGCGGAGGATCGCCGCGCCGTCGCTGCGGACGCGGATCGAGAACATGCTCTCCATCTGCGGCCGCTCGCCGAACGGCCGGTAGCCGAGCGAGGAGATGAGGTCGGCCCGCCGCCCCTCGACGTTCTGCCGGGAGACGCCCGTCTGGTAGCGGCCGATGCCCTTCCAGCTCAGGCCGAAGACCTTCTCCGTCACCCAGTTCCTCGCCGTGACCAGCGCCCCGCCGACGACGAACCGCCAGAGCGCCACGGGGCGGAACATGCCGGCGAGGCAGCGCGCGTAGCTGTCGTCGCCGCTGGCGATGCGCCACAGCACGTCGCCGAGCCGGCGCGACTCCTCGGGCTGGTTGCGGCGCTCGGTCAGCACGGCCTGGTAGACGACGCGGCTGAGCATCGGGCGGGAGAAGACGACGTGCGTCAGGGCGAACACCGCGTGCCCCGAGCGGTTGTCGCGGTCGACGCGCGTCACCGCCGGCCAGTAGCCGCGCTCGAGGCTGCGGCGGTCGATGCCCCGGTCGAGCACGCACTCGGCGAGCGCGGCGGAGGTGAGGAAGGCCGAGTACAGGCCGTCCTTGTAGAGGCGCGAGACGGCCAGGTCGCCGATGACCGCCAGGCGCTCGCCGACGCCGCCGCGCGCCGCCCCGACCGTCATGTTCGGGTGGCACACGCAGACAGGGTGGAACCCGGCACGTTGGGGGAGGGCGCGCTTGATGTGCGGCAGGTCGAGGAAGCGCTCCACGACCTCCAGGTACTGCGACAGCGGCGCCCGGTCGATGCTCTTGCCGAGCAGGACCACGGTCGTCCATCTCCCCTTCGGGATGAGGGACGCGAGCTCGATGCGCAGGCCCTTCGAGCCGTACGGGACGAAGTGCATCTCCCCGCGCATCGCGTCGCCGAGCTCCTCCTCGGTCTCCATCTCGACGATGAAGGCTTTGCGGACGCGCGGCGGGCGGAATCCAGGAAGCGCGTCGGCCAGCGCGGTCAGCAGCGGGTCGGCGGCCACCTCCATGTCCGTCGCGCGGTTGACGCCGGCAGCGAAAACGGCGAGATCCGCCTCCACGGTCTCGTCGCGTCTCTCGCTCGAGCCCGGGTGGCGATACGAGATCACGGGTCTGCCGCCGGCCGAGTAGCGGATGTCGCTGACGTCGGCATCGACGACCTGCACGCCCTCTTCAGCGGCGCGCTCGAGCAGGAACGAGTCGAGGTTCAGGTGCGCGTCGGGGCGTCGCTCGGGGCGCGAGCCGCGGAAGACGCTGAGCATCTCCCTGCCCGGCGGCACGGGGAGCTCGATGCTCTTCCAGTCCCCGTGCACGGTGATCTGGCTCGTCCGCCCCTGGACGATGCCCTCGGGCAGCTCGAGCCCGTGCTCCTTGAGGGCGTCGGTGAGACGAGGCGAGATGCCGCCGGCGCAGTGGTTGCAGCCCTTCCAGGCGCTGTCGGCCGGGCAGCCGTCGTGGGAGGCCTCCATCTTGCGCTCGAAGACGAGGAGCCGGACGTCCTTGCCACGCTCACGTGCCCCTCTCAGCGCCTGGATGCTGAAGAAGGCCGCCGCCGGCCCGCCGCCCACGACCGCGACCGTGCCCCCGTCGGGCAGGGCCGTGGACCCGTCGCGAGGGCTGTGGAGTGAGCGCATCCGCGTCACCGGCGCGTGGGTCGGCGGCCGCGTCGGCGGCCGCCGACCGCCTGCCCGCGCCCCCCGGCGCTCAGCTCGGCGGCGCCGCGTCCCAGTCGCCGCCGCCCTCGACGGGCGTGTCGGGCACGTCGGTCGGTTCGAGGTCGTCGGCGCACTTCGCCGGCCCGTAGTAGACCATCCCGCAGGCGCCGCAGCGGTACTGCAGTTGCTACTCGGTCTGGGTCAGCGGCTGGTTCTCGCGCCCGCAGGACGGGCAGTCGAGCTTGATCATCTCCATGTCGCGCTCCTTGCGGTCGCGGGCTCGTCGCCGACGGCGGCAGCGGCCGGCGGCGTCTCGCGCACCGGGTCGCCGTCGAGTACCCGGCACACCTCGGCGAGGATCTCGTCGCGCAGCTCGTCGTAGGCGGACGCCAGCACCGGGCTCAGCTCCTCGCTGAAGTTCACGTTGTCGTCGATCTCGACGGCGAGGATGTGGATCGCGTTGTCGTCGGGCAGGTGCATGCCGACCGAGCGGCCGAGCGCCATCGCCGTGGCGAAGTTGGCGTCGTGCACGTTGCGCAGGTTCATCGTCTCGCGCAGGTCGGTGGCGTCGAAGCGGTACCAGGTGCCGGGCACGCCGTCGCGGGTCTTGATCGAGTCGAGGACGACGACCCTGTCGTACCCGGTCACGAGGTCGAGCAGGTTGAGCCCCCCGATGGAGCACTCGTCGATGACGTCGACGTCGGGGCGCGGCCCGAGGGCCGCGCCCGCGTCGCGCGCCAGCATGATCCCCACCGCATCGTCGGTGATGATCGGGTTGCCCATGCCGATGAGCAGTGTCTTCATCGGCTAGCAGTTGCGCCTGAACTCGCGGTACGGCTTGCCGCCCTTGACGATCTGTACCTCCAGGGGCATCTCGCCGGGCAGGCTGTGCGTCGCGCAGCTGTAGCAGGGATCGAAGGCCCTGAACGCCATCTCCACCATGTTGAGGATGCCCTGGTCGGGCTCGACGCCCGGCTTGATGAGGTGCTGGGCGACCCTCCTCGTGACCATGTGGATCGGGGCGTTGTTGTTGGTCGTGCCGACGATGAGGTTGGCGCTCGTGCACATGCCGTTCTCGTCGCAGGTGTAGTGGTGGGTCAGGGTGCCGCGCATGGCCTCGACGATGCCGAAGCCCTCGCCGGTGATCTGCTCGGGGACGACCCGGTAGCCGTCACCCGTGATCTCCGGGTCGTCGCAGTACTTCTGCAGGGTCTCGGCGTTCTGCACCATCTCGACGAGGCGCGCCCAGTGTTGGGCGAGCTGCGCCTTGACCGGCTTGCCACCGAGCGTCGTGAACATCTCGTCGTGGGCCTCCTGCGCCTTGGGCGTCGCCATGCGGTCGGCGACGTTGAGGCGCGAGAGCGGGGTGGCGCAGTAGAGGCTCGTGTCGATGCCCTCGACGAAGCCCTTCCAGCCGCGCTCCTTGAGGTACGGGAACTTGAGGTAGGACCACGGCTCGACGTGCTCGGCGACCACGTTCATGTACTCTCTGGGCGCGTACTTGACGATCTCGTTGCCCTCGTAGTCGACGACGCGCACCTTGCCGTCGTAGAAGTTGGGGGCGTTGTTCTCGTCGACCAGGCCCATGTTGTGCACGTCGAGCGTGTACGGGCCGTTGACGATGAGGTCGACGTAGCCCTCGTTGCCGAGCACGACGTCGCGGAAGAGCTGCAGCGAGAACTGCGTGAAGTCGTAGAGCTCGGCGACCATGGGCTTGATCTTCTCGAGGTCCTCCTTGGAGCAGCCCTTGGCGACGCCGCCCGGCAGGCACCACACGAGGTGGGTGAAGCGCCCGCCGAGGATCATCTGGATCTCCTGCGCCATCGCCCGCGCCTTGATGACCGCGCCGCCGATCTCGAGCCCGACCTTGTCGACCACGCCGAGGATGTTGCGCATGGCGGGCTCGGAGTCGGGGCCGCAGACGAAGTCGGGGGCGGCCAGGGCGTAGAAGTGGGCGATGTGGCTGTGGATGTAGTGCGCGTTGTAGTACATGTCGCGCAGCTTGTGGGCCAGCTCCGGGCACTCGTTGCCGAAGCAGCCGTCGACCGCCTTGGCGCTGGCCATGTGGTGGCTCGCCGGGCAGACGCCGCAGATGCGGGTCACGATGCGTGGCAGCTCCTCGATCGGCCGGCCCTCGACGAAGCGCTCGAAGCCGCGCAGCTCGGGGATCTGGAAGTGGCAGTCCTCGACCGCGCCGTCGTCGTCGAGGAAGATCTCGATCTTGCCGTGGCCCTCGAGCCGGGTGATGGGGTCGATGCTGATGCGTCGGGTCATGGCGTGACCTTCCTCTGGAGCAGGGAGGCCGGCAGTCCGAAGCGGTAGCTCAGGCCGGCGATGTCGGGGATGTCGGCGATGATCTGCTCGATCTCGTCCGGGTCCTTGCTGTCGATGATCGAGCCCAGCGCGCTGACGAACTTGGCGCCCTGGTCGGTCACGTTGGGCAGCGGGCCGTAGCAGCCCCGGCAGGGCATGTTGGTGTTGGGGCAGCGCACCCCGCAGCCGGAGCGCGTGACGATGCCCGCGCAGGGGATGCCCTGCTCGAGCAGGCAGCGCTCCGGATCCTGGATGATCTGCCACGGACGGTAGAACTTGGTGACCTTCTTCTCCTCGCGCGTGCGCGGGCAGTCCTCGCAGACGGCGACCTCGGAGGCGCCGACGACGGCGCCCTTGGGCGGCGCCTCGGCCTGCCCGGTCAGCGCTGCCACCAGCACCTGCACGACCGCCTTGACCTGCGTCGGCGCCGGCGGGCAGCCGGGGAGGTAGTAGTCGACGTCGACCACGTCGTCGAGCTTGTAGACCCGCTCGTAGAAGGCCGGGATCTCGAGCTCGTAGCCGTCGTCGGTGCTCTCCGGCAGCGGCACCGTCTCGTTACCGCTCTGGATCGACGGGTTGTGCAGGTAGGCGCGGTCGAAGATCTCGTCCTTGCTGGCGAGATTGGCGAGCCCCGGGATGCCCCCGAGGTGGGCGCACGAGCCGTAGGCCACCAGCAGCTTGCTCTTCTGGCGCATCAGCTTGGCGACGTGCTCGTTCTCGCTGTTGCGCACGGCGCCGTTGTAGAAGGAGACATCGAGCTCGCCGTCGTCCATCGCCTCGAGGTCGGAGTACTTGCCGTCGACAGCGATCGGCCAGAAGCGGATGTCGGCGGCGGCGGCGATGTCGAGGATGAACTCGTTGGTGTCGAGCAGCGACACGTCACAGCCGCCGCAAGCGGCTCCCCAGTACTTCGCGATCTGCAGCTTCTCGGCCACCACTCACCTCCCCGCCGCGTCGGCCTGCAAGGCCGGGCGGATCGTGCTGGGCCCCAGCTCGCGGACGCGCTCGGTCATGTCGTTGACGATGTCGGCGAAGCGCTGCCCCTCGCTGGCGCTCACCCACTCGAGCCGCACGCGGTCGTTCTCGATGCCGTACTCCTCGAGCAGCTTCTTGAGCAGCGGGTAGCGCCGCATGAGCTTGTAGTTGCCCTCGGAGTAGTGGCAGTCGCCGGGGTGACAGCCGCAGATGAGCACCCCGTCGGCGCCTTCTTCGAGGGCGCGGATCACGAACGTCGGGTCCACGCGCGCCGAGCACATCACGCGGATCACGCGCACGTTGGGCGCGTACTGGATGCGGCTCGTGCCGGCGAGGTCGGCGCCCGTGTACGAGCACCAGTTGCAGAGGAACCCGACGATCTTCGGCTCGAAGGTCATGCCAACACCCCCTGGATCTCGGCGAAGATCTGCTGGTCCGTGAAGTGCCTCGCCTTGATGGCCCCGGACGGGCAGGCGGCGACGCAGGCGCCGCAGGCCTTGCAGAGGGCGCTGATCACCTGGCTCTTGTGCTTCTCCTCGTCGAACTCGATGGCCGTGTACGGGCAGAGCTCGTTGCAGACACGGCAGCCCGAGCAGAGGTCTTCGTCGACCTCGGCGTACACGGCGTCGACCTCGAGCTTGCCGCGCGAGATGTGGGCGAGGATCCGCGCCGCCGCGGCGCGCGCCTGGGCGACGCTGTCGGGGATGTCCTTGGGCGCCTGGCAGGCGCCGGCGATGTACACCCCGTCGGTCGTCGTCGCCACCGGGTCGAGCTTGGGGTGGCTCTCGATGAACCAGCCGTCCTTGTCGGCGCTGATGTTGGCCAGGTGGGCGACCTCGCGGCAGTCGGGCTGGGCCTCCATGCCGACCATGAGGACGATGAGGTCGGCGGGCAGCTCGATGAGCTCGCCGGAGAGCTGCTCGTTGACCTCGATCAGCATCTCGCAGTCGTCCTTGGGGTCGGCCTTGCGCACCACCGGGTGCTCGTTCTTCTTGAACATGAGGAAGAGGGTCTTGACCTCGGAGCTCCGGCGGTAGAAGTCCTCGTGCCCCTTGCCGAAGGCGTGCATGTCGATGTACACGTCGCTGACGTAGCAGTTGGGGATCGCCGACTTGACCTCGTGCGCGTACTTGAGCGCGGTCATGCAGCAGACCCTCGAGCAGTAGGGGTGGTACTCCTTGCTGCGGCTGCCCACGCAGTGGACGATCGCCACGTACTGCGGGACCTTGCCCTCCTTGGTGACGATCTCGCCGCGGCGCAGCATCTTCTCGAACTCGAACGAGGTGATGACGTTGGGCAGCTTGCCGTAGCCGTAGTGCGTGATGCGCGAGGCGTCGAACTCGCGGTAGCCCGTGCTCACGACCACGCTGCCGACGGCGACCTCGTGGGCCTCGCCGTTGCCCGCCGCCTTGCCGGCGACCTTGGCGGTGAAGTTGCCGTGGTAGCCCTCGATGCTCTCGACCTCGGACTCGAGGAACACCTCGATGTTGGGGTGCTCGAGCACGCGCGTGATGCGCTCGGTGAGCATGTCGCGGGCCGAGTCGAGGTAGGGCGCCGTGAGGTCGACCCGGGCGATGTTGCCGCCCAGGTGGTCCTGGCGGTCGACCATGAAGACCTGGGTGCCGGCGTCGGCCAGGTCGAGGGCGGCGCTCAGGCCGGCGATGCCGCCGCCGATGACGAGGGTCGCCGGGCACATGTCGACCGAGCGGCGCTCGAGCGGCTCGTGGTAGCTGACCCGGCTGATGGCCGCGAACGCCAGCGCCCGGGCCTTTTCGGTCGCCGCCTCGCGGTCGTCGTGTACCCAGCTGCACTGCTCGCGGATGTTGGCCATCTCGAGGAAGTACTGGTTGACGCCCGCGGTGGCGAGCGCCTTGCGGAAGGTGGGCTCGTGCATGCGCGGGCTGCAGGCCGCGACCACGACGCGGTCGAGGCCCTGCTCCTTCGCGTCCTGGATGATCATCTCCTGGCCCGGGTTGGAGCACATGTACTTGTAGGCCTTGGCGACGGTCACGCCGGGCAGCTGGCTCGCCGCCTCGGCGACGGCGTCGCAGTCGACCATCTTGGCGATGTTGGTGCCGCAGTTGCAGATGTAGAAGCCGATCTTGGGTTCGTCCATGCTCGTCTCCCTCACGCGGCCTGCGACGCGCCCGTCGCCGGCAGGTCGGCCAGTTGGCGCTCACGCATGGCGGCGAGCGCGGGCTCGGCGCGGACGTCGGCGAAGTACATGGCGAGCGGTCGATAGGCGAGGTGCGACCACTTGCTGAACGGCACCTCGAGGGCCAGCATCGGGACCACGCCCATGAGGTGCACGATGTAGGCGATGTTGGCCGCCGCGTCGTACCCCGAGCGGTGCAGGGCGAACTGCAGGAAGCCCGTCGAGGCGACGATCACGAGCAGGACCAGGAACATCCAGTCGGACTCGTGCGAGTGCTTGTAGTGGTTCTCAGTCTTCTCCACGCGGCCGCGGATGGCGAAGATCGTCGTGCCGAGAAGGCCGACGGTCGCCAGCAGGCCGAAAACGTGCACCCGCCAGTCGATCTCGGGGCCCGACGCCATGCGCTCGAGGAAGAACATGATGAGCACCAGCATCGTCACGTAGCTCAGCATCAGGATGAGGTGCACCACCCAGGGCCGCTTGTGCTCGCACTCGGCGTAGCGCTTCTGGGTGAAGAAGTGCACCGGCAGCAGGTAGATCTTCTTCACGTACATGCCGGCGGAGACGTCGAGGCTCTTGTCCCGGCCCATCGTCTTCCACCACATGCGAATCGCGTTGGTGCCGAGGAAGAAGACCAGCACCGCGGCGAGGATCCAGTCGAAGAGGTGGACCCCGCCGCTCGCCGGCAGGCCGTACCAGCTCTCGCCGGCCGGCAGGAAGGCGCCTTCGCCGTCGTAGATCGAGATGTCGCCGCCGCCGATCCAGTAGCCGGCGGCGAGGAATCCGATGCCGGTGAGCAGGGCGACGAGGATGATCGCGAACAGCTCGGCCTTCCACGACCGGTAGAAGAGGCCGGAGATGCCGGTCCAGTCGTAGCGCGCGGTGAGCCAGCGCCGCAGGCTCATCATGGTCTCGCCGGGCTCGGCGTCGCGCGGGCACTCGGTGCTGCACTCGCCGCAGTAGTAGCAGAGCCAGGGCTCGAGCTCGCCTTCGAGCTTCTCCTCGAGCCCCATCTGCAGGGCACGCATCGAGTGCCGCGGGAGCGTGTAGGGCTCTTTCGAGAACGGGCAGGCGGCGGAGCAGTTGCCGCAGTGGTAGCACTTGGACACGTCCTGCGCTCCGTAGCGCTCGATCTCGTCGATCAGCTTGGGGTTGGCGCGGATCGCCATGAAGACCTCCTTAGACCTCGACGAGGTTACGGGCGCGGGCTTCGATCTGCTCGAGCGACAGCGTCGCGTGGCTGTCGACACCCTTGCCGCTGACGATGGCTTTGAGTACGCCGGCGGCGACCGCGGAGGCCTGCGCGACGGTGTCGGGGATGTCCTTCGGGCTCTGGCAAGCGCCGGCCAGGAATACGCCATCGGTGGCAGTTTCAACCGGCGCTAATTTGGGATGTTTCTCCAGGAAGAACCCGTCCGGGCTGAGGCTGACGCCAAACTTGCTGGCAGTCTGTTGCTGGTTTTGCTGCGGCTCCATGCCGGTACTGAGGATCACCATATCCACTTTTTCACGATTGGGCCGGCCGGTATAGGGATTCCTGGCTTTCACCATCAGGCTGCCGTCTTTTTCGCTGACCTGGATATCATCGCTGTAACGGAAGAACTCTACGCCGTCGTCTCGCACTCGCTCGTAGAAGTTTTCATAATCCTTCCCAAAGGTGCGCAT
>ENA-ORXD01000907-ORXD01000907.1-sediment-metagenome-genome-assembly--contig:-NODE-907-length-30246-cov-4.116842_pt1 | contig 30246 bp, 30 predicted proteins | sample MGYA00237862_ERZ511471 | MGnify/ENA metagenome assembly ERZ511471 | reverse complement strand
ATAAATTTTATGAAGTCTCCCGCCACAATCAAACGGAGACGTTCCCGCCGATTCAACGGTTCGGTCCCGGCGGCGGCACAGCCGGGATAAAAATAACCGGTTGCTCGGCATGCCGGGCCACATCATGCGCAACGCTGCCGAGAAGCATTTCTCGGGTGATGCCCTTGCCCTGGGTGCCCATTAGAATCAGGGAGCAGTCCCTTGTTCCGGCATGTTTTACAATCTCATCCCCCGGTTTCCCCTGGACAAGTTTCACATCCACCATCGGCGATCCCACATGTTCAAGCCAGAGCTTCACCCGCTGCAGGCGGGCATCGTCCAGTTTCCGCCGATCCGGCAAGGTGGTATCCGGACAATGGACGGGCCGGCGAGCTTCTTCCCTGACATGCAACAGGGTTACCGGACAATGCCTCATCCGGACCAGGGTTTCAAGATAGGCCAGGGCGATCTCCGCAGTGTCGGAAAAATCGGTGGGGAAAAGAATATGGGAAAAAAGATCGACCGGCGCTTTGGCTGTTTCCGCCTTCGTCTTCGCCGTCCGGATAAGAAGGACCGGCCGGCGGGCGATCTGGAGCAGTTTGGCGGAGACGTTTCCCAGCGCACTGCCGGCCAGAGTCATGGATTCAAATAACCCCCTGCCGTGGGTGCCGACGATAATGACTGATACGTCCTTTTTTTCGGCAAGGTCGTTCAGGGCACGGGCCGGATAGCCGGTCAGCATTTCGATGCTAACCTGAAGCCCCGCCTCTTCGAGCGTTTTTTTTTGCCGCTCCATCTCGGGCCTTGCCTGGTCGATCAGCAACCGGTCGAGCCCGGACTGGCTGGCCACGATGACGTGGGCCAGGACAACTTCCTCTGCCCCGGACCGTATGAGGGAAATCGCGGCCGACACGAGATGTCGGTGGTCGGGATAGGGATCGACGCACACCAGGATTTTTCCGAACATTACACACCTCCTTCAGGGAATCGGCTCTTCCCGCAGCCACTCTTCAACCATGGCTCTGCTGGGCAGGAGGCCGGCGCATTTGACTTTTCCGTTGATCACCAGGGCCGGCGTATGCATGACCCCGAAGCGGCCTATCTCGTCCAGATCGTGCACCTGGAAGACATCGCCTGCTATGCCCAGTTCGCTCATGATCCCGATCACCAGCTTCTGCAGATTATTGCAGGAGACACAGCCCGGCCCGAGAATGCGGATGACGAGATCATTGTCCTGCTCAGCCTCTCCTGTCCGCAGCCGCCTCACCTCTTTTCTGATGGCTTCCCGGTATTCGTCACTGGCGGTGGCCGGGATATAATTTTTCCCGGCTATTTCCGCATACACCCGTTCGGCTGCCTCCAAATCATGCAGGGAGGAATCACCCGTCACCCGGTTGATAGCGACATCAAGGCCGACCAGACCCACGGTGGCCTTGCCGACCTTGAGTAATTTCGGGGCAAGATCACTCATTTTTCTAACTCAGCCAGGACAGCACATCCTTTTTGGACGGCACCTTGCCGGTGCATTTGATCTTGCCGTCGATCACCACGGCCGGGGTGGCGAAAACACCCAGTTTGGCGATGGCGTTGAAATCGGATACCTTTTCGACATTTGCCGCAATACCCGCTTCGCCAAGCGCTTCAATGACCACTCTTTCCGCTTCATGACATTTCGGGCAGCCAGGCCCGCATACCTTGATTTCCATGATATTCTCCTTGGTTACTCTGAGTTTTTAATCCAGCAAAACTGTTTTTAAAAAAACGTTCCGTAAATCATCCCGCTGATGGTGGCCATGACAATCACCAGACTGACAAAGACCACTGTTTTCCTGGTGCCCATGATGCTGCGGATCACCAGCATGTTGGGCAGACTGAGCGCCGGGCCGGCCAGCAGCAGGGCCAGGGCCGGTCCCTTGCCCATGCCGCTGCCGATCAGCCCCTGCAGGATCGGCACTTCGGTAAGGGTGGCGAAATACATGAAGGCCCCGGCAAAGGAGGCAAAGAAATTGGCCAGCAGAGAATTACCGCCCACGGCCCGGCTGACCCAGGTAGAGGGAATCAGGCCCTCCTCTCCCGGCCGGCCGAGCAGAATGCCGGCAATGAGCACCCCGAACAGCAAAAGCGGCAGAATCTGTTTGGCAAAGCCCCAGCTTTCCCTGAACCAATCCCCTGTCTCATCCTCCCTGGGGCTGATCACTGCACTCAGGCCGACAACGCCGGCCACAAAGGCCAGAGTTGGATGACCTGAGAAGAAAATGGCAAAAACAAGTACAGGGACAGCGGCCAGCACCACCTGCCATTTCGGCAGACCATACCAGAACATGAGCATCAGGCCGAGGATGGCGGCAAAGATGCCGGTGATCAGCCATTTATCCGCATAAATCGCCTGCCAGAGGCCGACGGGCTCGGCCGGTTTTCCCCAGTTGGCAAAAACCAGGATACCGATCATGGCGGCAAAATAGAGACCATTCTGCCACAGCGGGCGCGTTACCTCCGGTTCCGGCATGGCCGCCTGGGCCTCGATCTTTTCCATTTCTTCCTTTCTGAAAAAGAAATGCATGAGCAGGCCGATGATCACGCTGAAGGCGATGGCCCCCACCGCCCTGGCAATGCCCAGCTCAGGACCGAGGATGCGGGCGGTGAGAATGATGGCCAGGATATTGATGGCCGGCCCGGAATAAAGAAAGGCGGTGGCCGGCCCCAGGCCGGCCCCCATTTTATAGATGCCGGCAAAAAGGGGGAGAATGGTGCAGGAACAGACGGCGAGAATGGTACCTGATGTTGATGCCACGCCATAGGCCAGCACCTTGTTCGCGCCAGCCCCGAGATATTTCATCACCGAGGCCTGGCTGACAAACACACCAACGGCGCCGGCGATGAAAAAGGCCGGGATCAGACAGAGCAGCACATGTTCCTGGGCATACCACTTGACCAGTTGCAGGGCCTCCATGACCGCATTATCAAAGCGTAAATTCCCCACCGGCAAATAATAGCAGCCGAGAAAAACCGCCACGATCCAAACCAGTGGCTTCCATTCTCTCTTCCAGTCCATGATCACACCTCCAGCTAACATGCAAACGTACGCAACAGCTAACGTTTGGCAGAACGGATTTTCTTCATCTATAAAGGGTCTCTGTCATCCCTCAGCACCTCGTCCGCCAACCGGCGAACGGCGGCCAGGCATCAGCGGCCTTGGGGATTGCTGGCGGTACAGTTGCAGATCCCGGCCCTGGACGCGGCCATGATCCGTTCGAGAATGGTCGAACGGCCATATCTGGCGGCATCCTCCAGGATATCCTGCCTGGAATAGCCGAAGCAGTAACAGACCAGTTCTTTTCCCTGCGACATGAAATCTCCTCTCCCGGCCAAGCTGGCATGACCATTACAGCCCCAATTTCTTCGCCTGTTTTTTTTGGCATTTCATGCGGCGGCATGATCAGGCGGCGCAGGTCCGCTCCCGGTTCAATTGGGGCAACCTTGCCACCAGCTCCCGGATCTGCGGTTCGTCATCGAGCCAGCCCTTGAGATTACCCAGCATCACCCGGGCGTACTCGGAATCATCACCCGTACTCAAGCGGTAGATGATCCAGGAACCTTCCTTGCGATAGTCAACCAGGCCGGCCTCTTCCAGAATTTTCAGGTGTTTGGAGACAGTGGGCTGCGCCAGGCCGAGCAGCTGCCGCAATTCGCAGACACAGAGTTCCTTGACGCCAAGGATTTTGATAATCTTCACCCGGCTGGGATCGGACAGGGCCTTCATCACACGGACAAACCGTTTCATGTTTTCCTCCTCATTAATTATCATATTGCCATATGGCTATATGTATTTCAATTTTCATTTTCTGTCAAGAGAAGCCGCAATTTTTTTTACTGAAAGAAACAGACTTGACATATCCGCCTATGCGGATATATGGTAAACAACATGAAAGATACGGTCAAACTTTTCAAGGCCCTGTCCGAAGAGGTTCGTCTGCGGATCCTCGGCCTGCTCATGTACGGCGAGCTGTGTGTCTGTGACCTGATGGCGGTGCTTGATCTGCCGCAGTCCACCATTTCCCGCCATCTTTCCTACCTGGCCAATGCCGGCTGGCTGGCCGGAGAGCGGCGGGGCATCTGGATGTATTACCGTCTTATCAAGGATGACGGCGGCCTCCAGCAGGATCTCATGGCTGTCCTGATAAAACATCTTGCAGAGCTTCCGGCAGTTGGCCGGGACCATGCCAGGCTGGAGCAATACCGGCAGACAAAAAAAACCTCAACCTGTGGCTGAGTCGTAAAAAATTACCACAGAGAGCACAGAGCCCACAGAGATAACGAACAGTAATGAAAAAGTTGTCAGTGATCTCCGCGTGCTCAGTGGTGAAAAAAAGGAACTTATCAACATGGAACAAGAGCAGAAAAAAAAGCTTTCCTTTCTCGATCGTTTTCTCACCTTCTGGATCTTCCTCGCCATGTTTATTGGCGTACTCATCGGCTATCTCTATCCGCCCGTCCGCGACGTGATCAATACCTTTCAGGTGGGCACCACCAATATCCCCATCGCCATCGGCCTGATCCTCATGATGTATCCTCCCCTGGCCAAGGTGCGCTACGAAAAGCTGCACGAGGTCTTCCGCAATGGAAAAGTGCTGCTGCTCTCACTCGTGCAGAACTGGATCATCGGCCCCATCCTCATGTTCGGCCTGGCCATCGCCTTCCTGTCCGGCCATCATGAATACATGGTGGGCCTCATTCTCATCGGGCTAGCCCGCTGCATCGCCATGGTCATTGTCTGGAACGACCTGGCCTGCGGCGACCGGGAATACTGCGCCGGGCTGGTGGCCTTCAATTCCATCTTCCAGGTGCTCTTCTTTTCACTCTACGCCTGGATTTTCATCACCATTCTGCCCCGATGGTTCGGTATTGCCGGGGCGGTGGTGGATATTTCCATGGCCGAGATCGCCAAATCGGTTTTCATCTATCTGGGCATCCCGTTCATCGCCGGCATGCTGACCCGGTTCATCGGCGTGAAGGCCAAAGGGGAGGAATGGTACCAGGAAAAACTGCTGCCGAAAATCAGCCCCCTGACCCTGGTCTTTCTGCTCTTCACCATCCTGGTCATGTTTTCGCTCAAGGGCGAATACATCGTGCAACTGCCGTTTGATGTGGTGCGCATCGCCATCCCGCTCACCATCTATTTCCTGGTGATGTTCCTGGTTTCCTTTGTCATGTCCATGAAGGTGGGCGCCACCTATGAACAGTCGGCCACCCTTTCCTTTACCGCCGCCTCCAATAATTTTGAACTGGCCATTGCCGTGGCCATCGCCGTGTTCGGCATCGATTCGGGCCAGGCCTTTGCCGCGGTGATCGGCCCCCTGGTCGAGGTGCCGGTATTGATCAGCCTGGTCAATGTGGCCTTCTGGTTCAAGAGAAAATATTTTCCTTATGCCAAGGAAACTCCCACCGGGGTCTGTCATGTCAGCTGCGAGCCATAACAAGGCTTAAGCATACGAAAAAAGGAGAAAACCATGGAAATGAGTGTTGATGTGAAAATTTTAGGCCCTGGCTGCAAAAGATGTATCGAGATGGCGAGTATTGTCCGGCAGGTGGCTCAGGAAACTAAAATTCCGGTGAATATTGAACACATTGCAGAAATTGATAAGATCGCGGAATACAGGGTGGCAGCCACGCCGGCCCTGGCCATTGGCGGGGATGTGAAATGCGAAGGCAGGGTGCCGGCCCCCCAGGAAATTCTGGTCTGGTTGAAAAAAATCGTGGGGGAATATTGATGGCAGCGCTTCTTTCCGGCTGGACCAGGGAAATCACCCGGGCCGAGTGCCGGCCCGAGGCGCAAACCGTGCACTGCATCGCCAGGCTCAACGAGAATATCGGCGCGGTGATTCCCTATCTCAATGCGGTGCTGGGCGGTTACACCTGTATCAAGGACCCGCCTTCGGTCACCTTCCGCAGCCAGGGCAAACTGATCTCCGTCCACGCCGACCACATCGCCATCAATGCCAACCGGGACGAGGAGGAAGCGGAAAAAATCCTGCAATGGCTCAAACGGGAGATTAACAACGCCTGGGAGAGGCGTGACCAGATCACCCCGAGTTATGATGCGGCTCCCAGGCCGCGGGTAATCGATATTTTGAAACTGCTGCCCAAGACCAACTGCAAGAAATGCGGGCAACCGACCTGCATCGTCTTTGCCTCCCTGGCAGTGGAGGGCGGCAAGGGCGCCGATGACTGCCCGGAGCTTACGCCCCACCAGAAGGAAAAGCTGCGGGAGTATCTTGGTCAATTCCGTTTTGAATGACGCAACTTTCAGAAGTCAGGAGACAGAAGTCAGGAGACAGAAGGAGCAGAAGACATCTGAATCCTCTGGAGAGAAAAAAACAACTGGCGGCAGACCGAGACCGCCGAGGAGGTTATAATGGACAAAGCAGATCATGACGAAATTCGCGGAGCGGTCCGCAAGAACTACGGGAAAATCGCCGCCGCGACCGCCGGCGGCTGCGGCTGCTCTTCCTCCGCCTGCTGCAGCGCGCCGGCCGGAGCGACCGCCGTGGATATTTCCCTGCAGCTCGGATACTCCCATGCTGAGCTGAGCGGGGTGCCGGAAGGTGCCAACATGGGGCTTGGCTGCGGCAATCCGCAGGCCATCGCGGCGCTGGCGCCCGGCGAAACCGTGCTCGATCTCGGCAGCGGCGGCGGTTTTGATTGCTTTCTGGCGGCGCGGGCCATTGGCGAAACAGGCCAGGTGATCGGCGTTGACATGACCCCGGAGATGATCAGCAAGTCACGGGAGAATGCACGGAAGGCAGGTTTTGCCAACGTCGATTTCCGGCTGGGTGAGTTGGAGAATCTGCCGGTGGCAGACGGCATTGTCGATGTGATCATCTCGAACTGCGTGATCAACCTCTCGCCTGAAAAGCAGCGGGTTTTCAGGGAGGCCTTCCGGGTCCTCAAACCGGGCGGCAGACTGGCGGTGTCCGATGTGGTCAGAACAGCCGAGATGCCGGACATCGTCAAAAATGACCTGGCCATGCACACCGGCTGCATCGCCGGCGCCTCCTCCGTGCCGGAACTTGAAGCAATGTTGCGCAGCGCCGGTTTTGCGGACATCCGGATCGGACCAAAGAACGAGAGCCGGACCTTTATCCGTGACTGGGCGCCCGGCACCGATATCGAAAATTATATCGTTTCCGCGGTTATTGAAGCGATAAAGCCGGAAGAATGACTTTTCTTGCGGTTTTCAGGTTGCCAGGGTACCATGACTGCACAGCAGCCCCGGCAGCGGATTGGGCATGATAATTTCGCCCCGTGCCCCAGGCTGCTGCCTTCCCCACTCTCCATGGAGCCCGCAAAATGGCCCTGCTTGACATCAACCATATTTCCTATCAGGCCGGCACTGTCCGCATCATCGATGATCTCTGCCTGGCAATCCAGGATTCCGAGATCCATGCCCTGCTGGGGACCAACGGCACCGGCAAGAGCACCCTGGCCTGTCTCATCGTCGGCTGTGAAGGCTACCGGCCCACAGCAGGCTCAATCATCTTTGCCGGCCGGGACATCACCGGCCTGCGGATTCATGAGCGGGCGCAACTCGGCATCACCATGGCATGGCAGGAGCCGGTGCGCTTTGAGGGGATACCGGTGGCCCACTATCTCACCCTGCGGAACAAAGAGCTCGATCCAGCCCTCTATCTGGACATGGTGGGTCTGCAGCCCGCTCTTTACCTGGGCAGGATGGTTGACAGCTCGCTCAGCGGCGGCGAGCGCAAAAGAATCGAGCTGGCCTCGATTCTGGCCCTGCAGCCGAAAATCGCCATCCTCGATGAGCCGGACTCCGGCATCGACATGCTCTCCACCCGGGACATCATCAATGTGATCAACACTTTCAAGGAAATCGGGGCCGCGGTGCTGCTCATCACCCACCGCGAGGAGATTGCCCTGAGCGCCGACCGGGCCTCCCAGATATGCAACGGCAGAATCGCCTGTTCCGGCACCCCGCAGGAGGTGGTGGCCTTCTACAAAGCAAAACATTGTCTGGTCTGTGACAACAGGGGGTGTATTGATGTGCGCCCTTGAACAACTCATGCAGGCATTTGGCGATGCCGGCGGCGACCGGGCCATCCTGGCTGACAGCGCGACAGCGCATCTGGTGGCCGACGGCCACCGGATCCTAAGCAGCCGCGGGGTCACAGGACTTGAGATGGAGGCGGAGGCCACCTCAGACGGAATCAGCGCCAGGGTCCGGGTGCTGGAAAACGTCAGGCTGGAAAAACCGGTCCACATCTGCTTCGGCGTGCTGCATAAAAGCGGCACCCAGCATATCCGCATGGAAGTGAAACTTGAGAAAAACGCCCGGGCGGATTTCATCGCCCACTGTATCTTCCCCAATGCCGAGAAGGTGGTGCATATCATGGACGCAGTGGTGGACATCGGTGAAGGAGCAGAGCTCCGCTATGCCGAAACCCACTTCCATGGCAGTTTTGGCGGCGTCTATGCCCGGCCCGGGGCAGTGGTCACCGTCGGCCCCGGGGGTTCCTATGTGGGAGATTTCAATCTGATCAGCGGCAGGGTCGGCAAACTGGAAATTGATTACCTGGTCGAAACCGGGGAAAACGGGATAACGGAATTGACGGCCAGGGTATTCGGCCATGGCGATGATACCATCAATATCAAGGAAAAGGTGGTGCTTGCCGGTGAACATGCCAGGGGGCTCATCAAAACGAGAGTCGTCCTTGAAGATGAGGCATTTGCCGAGATAACCGGCATAACGGAAGGCAATGCGGCAGGCGCCCGGGGCCATGTGGACTGCATGGAAGTCGTCAAGGACAATGCCGTTGCCAGTGCGGTGCCCATTGTGCGGGTGACCAACCCCCTGGCCAAGGTCACCCATGAGGCGGCCATCGGCAGCGTGGACAAAAGGCAGCTTGAAACCCTCATGGCCCATGGCCTGACCCCGGCTGAGGCGGTGGACGTCATCGTCAAAGGCATCCTGCGGTAAGTTTTTTCACCACAGAGCACCCGGAGACCAAAGAGCTAACCAACGGTAATAAATAAATTGTCTGTGATCTCCGGGTGCTCTGTGGTAAATTTTCAACTTTTAAGTCTCCATCAAGATTATTAAAAAGGATACAGCAATGATAAGACGGATCAGCAGCGCCTATGCAGGCGGGCTTGTCGGCGCCCTGGTGGACAGTTTCAACATCTGGATGCTGGGCAAGATCGGCTTTACGGCATTCATCGGGGTGGGCCTGCGCCCTGAATTCAGACCGGCATGGCTCTATCCGCGCCTGGTCTGGGGCGGCCTCTGGGGGCTTCTCCTGCTGCTGCCGGTCATGAAAAGCCGCCCCATCCAGCGGGGCATGCTCATCAGTCTGGCGCCCACCGCCATGGTTTACTTCGTCATGTTCCCGGAGATGGGCAGAGGAACCTTCGGCCTCGGCTTCGGGCTTCTCACCCCTGCCCTGGTTCTGGCCCTGAATTTCATCTGGGGCATCGTGGCGGCTTACTGGTACGAACATGGGCGCTGATTAAAAAGGAGCAGCGAATCCGCAATGTTTTTGTGATCCGGTCTGAATGCTTTATTCTTTGCCACTGGTGCAAGGAGTATTGTTTTGTTAACCTCTGCCCGCAGCGCAGACATCTTTCATGAGAATGATTATAATTTCCCAATAAGGCATATACACGCCTTCCCCCTGGTCTGAGGCATAGGACTTCTGATTTTCCATACGAAGCAGTTCACTGGGCAGATCGACATGAAAAAATTATTTGTTCCTTCATTCACATTAATCTTCCTCATCGCTGTCACGAGCTGTGCAACCAACATTACCAAAATCAACACCTCAGGCCCATACACCTATAAAATCAATACATTAGGTATTTCAAAAAATGTTCAGGCCGAGACAATCAACACGGCCAACAATCTCTGCCGGTCACTGAATAAGGATTACAGGTTTATCCGAAATATTGTGTTACCAAAGTCTGTCATGGGAGTTGATATGATTTCCTACGACCTGATTTTCAGCTGTGTGGACCCGGGCAGCGCGCCAATTGCCACCCCTGATGCGGGAATAAGCGACACACCGGAAAGCGCAGGCGTCCCGGAGAGCCTGCCGGACAGCGAGGAAAATTTTGCAACCCCTGAGGAAAAACAGGACAGAGAGAAAAAACTGGCGGCAACCGGAACCGGCGCCCGCCAAGATAAAAAAAGCATAATAACAGGTGACACACCCGGCGCACCTGAAAGCCTTGGCAATCCGCCCCCAAGCAAAGAGCTCGAGCTGCAAAAAGAGGAAGGCGTCATTATCGAAGAACATATTTTCGAGTAAATCCCCCTTTTCTTTAATTACTTCGTCATCTCTTGGGATTCCCTACTATTTTTATCCCATTGCATGATCTGCATCCGGCAAAACCCATCCCGTTCCTGACTGACACATACTATTAAAAGTATATAATTTTGATGAGTTAAGCGATATCTTTTGCTTTTGTAGGCAGAAATACCTATACTATACACAGCAAGATATCAGACACCCCGGCATTATCAGTAAGCTGATGTCAAAACTTCAGGCAATGCATTGAATAACCGGCTATGGAGGGCTTTGTGAAACTAAATTTGCGCGTGAAAGTAATGCTTATCCCTCTGGGTCTGGTTTTTTTATCAACCGCCCTGATTATTGCCATGGCCATCCTGATGCAAAAGCATTTATGGCAGGACATGATGACGGATGTGTCCCTGGTACAGTCGCAACTGCTCTTAGACGGATTGAAAAGATTCTGGCGACAAGAAGCGTTTGAAATCAGCAGTATCCTGCTTTTAATTATTGCCGCTACTTTTTTTGCAACCCATTTTCTGCTCAATCGTCTTCTGGCAAATTCCCTCAGCAGCATTGTTGCCAGCATCAGGTCAATTGCCCAGGGCAATTACAATCACCCCTACCCACGGGAAGAGATAAAAGAGCTGCGCACCATCGTCATCGAAGTGGAAAAATTAGCCCGCGAACTTGAGGAACGGGACAAACAGATCAAACAGGAAATCGCTGAACGCATCCAGACCGAAAAGGATCTGCGTAATGCCAAGGAAGAATGGGAAAAAACCTTCAATGCCATTAACGATGTTGTCTGCATCCAGAACCCGGAAATGAAAATTCTGCGGGTCAATCAGGCGGTCACGGACCTGTTTGGTCTTGAACAGAAGGATGTTGTCGGAAAACACTGTTATGAAATTTTCAGGAGGGGACTGGGCGTCTGCCCGGGTTGTCCCACTCTGGCGGCTATTGAGGACCTGAAAACGCACAGAAGCGTCATGCACCATGAGGTGCATGGCAAATATTTTGAAATTTCCGTTTCCCCGGTGGTCAACGGGGAAAACAAACTCGAAGGCATTGTCCATATCGCCAAAGACATCACTGAACAGAAGAGGATTGAAACCAGGATAAGCCATTCCCATAAGATGGAGGCCATCGGCACCCTGGCTGGCGGCATCGCCCATGATTTCAACAATATCCTCTCGGCAATCTTAGGCTACGGTGAACTCGCCAAAATGCGGCTGCCGGCAGACAGCCCGGCGGAGGATGACATCAAAGGAGTCATTCAAGCCGGCCTGCGTGCCAAGGAGCTGGTGAACCAGATCCTGGCCTTCAGTCGCAAAACAGATCAAACATTGCTTCCATTGCATATCCAGTCCGTGGCCAAAGAGGCAATGAAACTCCTCCGGGCGTCCATCCCGGCCAACATTGACTTTCAAATGAGATTCAACGCCCAGTACTGCAATATTCTCGCCGACCCCTCCCATATTCATCAGATCATTATGAATCTGGGCACCAATGCCTACCACGCCATGCAGGCTGAGGGGGGCATTCTGGGCGTTTCACTGAAAAAAACCGGCCTTATGAACCATGAGATTCCTGATTTAAAGGCCGGACTCTATGTGGAGCTGGAAATAAGTGATACAGGGCACGGCATTCTCCCGGAAATCAGGGAAAAAATATTTGATCCCTATTTCACCACCAAAGAACTGGGCAAAGGAACAGGACTTGGACTGTCCGTGGTCCACGGTATCGTCAAAAGCTATGGCGGAGCGATAACGGTTGACAGCCTTGCGGGCAAAGGCAGCATCTTCAGGATATATTTTCCGATGATTGATGTGCATCCTGCCGAACAACGGATAATGAACATCGAGGAACTCTATCAAACCGGCACGGAACGGATCATGTTTGTCGATGATGAAACAGCCATTCTGAAGTACAGCCAGAAGATACTGGGTGCCTTTGGTTATCGGGTCTCCTCATTTACCAACGGCAACGATGCCTGGCGGGAATTCAGCAACCATCCGGAGGATTTTGACCTTGTCATTACCGACATGGCCATGCCGAACATGACAGGTATGGAACTCTCCCGCAAGGTCCTGCAGCTCAGGCCGGGTATCCCGGTCATCCTCTATACGGGCCACAGTGACACGATCACCCAGGAACAGGCCAGGGCATATGGCGTCAGCAGTTTCCTGTTCAAACCTGTCACACCAAGCGAGCTGCTGAGGGCAATCCGCAATATGCTGGATGACCGGAAAAAATCGGATGAAACCATGTTGCCCGGCAACCTGGGCAGGAATCAGGCAGCCGTTTTATCGCTGCCTTCCCCCTGCCTGTGCGGGCATGACGTCCGGCAGCTGGCAACAGGGGAGAGGGTCTGTAGTCTGTAGGTGCTTAGGGGGTTAGCCGTTTAGCTGTTTAGGGGTTGAGGATTTCAGCTAAACAGCTGCAGACTATCAACCTGAACAGCTGAAATTACCCTTCCGCCAGCGGACCGAGCATGGTGGTAAACTGCTCCATGACCCAGCCGTACTGGCCGTTGGGCAACTGAACATAATACCATCCCATGGAGATGCTATAAACGGTCAGCACCGTTCCCTGCTGCAACTGATAAACAACCGGATGCTCGCCTCCCGGGCCGGAGCGCACATTCAGCCTGTTGGCGATGACCGAGACACTGCCGTAGATCTGCGGCGGCGGGGGCTGCACGACCACATCAGGCGGAGGGGCGACCACCATATATCCATGGGGGACCTGGCGGTAATAGCTACCGCCAAAGTTAAAGTAGATTGCCCCGCCAATGGATACCCTTGAATGTCCCAAAGGCAGACTGGCGACGATGGCCCCCACCGGCGCCGAGACAACCACGTACCCCCGCGAGCCGGGACTGTAAAAAAAACCATTCCAGAAATAATAAGGTGACCTGTTTACATAAATGGTTCGGTAGCCGTGGGGTAATTTGGCGACCACATGGCCATGGCGGAAGGGAGGCCCCATATGCCTATGGCTCCGCCTGTGATCAGCACCGGCCTGGTCCGCGGGGGTGAGGGAAAAAAGAAAAACCCCCAGGAAGAGGGCTACGATTTTCTGTCTGGCAGTATTGTGTTTTTTCTCCATGGTTTCCTCATCAGGTCAACTGGTTCATTACACTTTTCATCTTCTCTTTATCAATCAAGCCTCTTGCAAAATGAACGTCGTAGCGAAATCGAGAGAAAAATATTCCGGGCAAGGATGAGTGGTGAAATCGCCCGGAAGCGTAGCAGTGCTCCGCCCAGGACGATTTCACCAGGATGGCCGCACAGGTTATTTTTAGCCGATCGGAGTAGATGTTCATTTTGCAAGAGGCTCAATCGATCATCATTGACATAAACGGCACTGCGGGGCAAATAGTTTCATGCCAGACTGAAATTTTCCTTTTCCCGGTACACAAAGCGGTGATAAATGCGAAGCAGTGAGACCATGCATTCTCCGCCGCCAGCCGGCCTGCGCAAAAAAAAGAGCAGGACCTTTCCGGAAAAATCCACCCGGCCTGCATTTTTCCGCTTGACCAAATTTAGACAGATGGATAAATTAGGTCACACGATCAAATTTCAACATTTCAGTACAGGTATCATGGCAATCTACGAAACCAGTTTAAAAACCAGGGAAGCACTGATCAACGCCGCAGGAGAGCTGGCGGCGGAGAAGGGGTTCGCCTCCGTGTCCACCCGAGCCATCGCCGATCTGGCCGGGGAAAACGTCGGCAGCATCCACTATCACTTCGGCAGCAAGGACAAACTCTTTGAGGCGGTGGTGCGCACCGTGGTGCAGGCATGGCAGGACAATCCGGTCAGCGAGCTGCTCAAACAGCATGACACGGACACTCCCCAGGGCCAGGCCCGGGCCATCCGCGCCATTGTGCACCGCAATATCAGCCTGCTCTTCGGCCGGGAATTGCCAGTGTGGCACTGCCGGGTTATTTTCCAGGTCATGCAGAAGGCGGGGCCTTTGCGGGAAATCTTCAAAAATGAACTGATCAGGCCGTCGCATAACGCCGTTAAGGCGTTGTTAAAGCGCATCAATCCGGCCATAAACGACCAGGAGGCCTTTCTCCGCATCCTGATCATGAATACGCCGGTATTTTTCCATGCCGACCGCATGGGTTTCATCCTGGAATCCCTGGGTGAAGACCATTACAGCGGCAAATATCTGCAGAAATTGGAGGAGATCATCGTGCTGCAGACCCAGCTGTCTCTCGGTCTGCCAGCCGGCTGACAGTTCAGGGACACATTTACAAATCATAGCGGCACGCCCTGCCGCAGCAGAATATAATGACACGGTTTCCTTTGCAGTACCCGGAGACAACGAAGTGCGGTCAACAACATTTTCTCCGGATGCTCCGGGGTGACAAACAGACTTTTCGAGGCATAGCGATTCATGAAAACCATAGACACCATCAAAGCGATCACCCTGGCGGGTCTTCTGGCCGCCCTGCTCGTCCTGGCCGGATGTGACCGGCACTCCGCCGCCAAGGCGCCGCCCTCTGCCGCCGGCCCCCCCGAGGTGGGGGTGGTGGTGGTGAGCCCCGAACCGGTCACCCTGACCATGGAGCTGTCCGGCCGCACCGCGCCCCGCCTGATTGCCGAAGTGCGGCCCCAGGTGGGCGGCATCGTCCAGCAGCGTCTGTTCACCGAGGGCTCCGACGTGCAGGCCGGACAGGTGCTGTACCAGATCGACCCCGCCCTCTACCGGGCCGAATTAGCCAGCGCCAGGGCCGCCGTGGCCAGGGCCGAAGCCAATGTTGCCCCGGTCCGGCTCAAGGCCGCACGGTATGGGGAGCTGGTAAAAATCAATGCGGTCAGCCAGCAGGATTATGATGACGCCCAGGCGGCGCTCAAGCAGGCCCAAGCCGAGATTGCAGCCGCCAGTGCGGCCCTGGAGACCGCCCGCATCAACCTCGATTACACCACGGTCAAGGCGCCGATTGCCGGCCGCATCGGCCGCTCCTCGGTCACCACCGGTGCGCTGGTCACAGCCGACCAGACCCACCCCCTGGCCACCATCCAGCAGCTCGACACCATGTACGTGGATGTCACCCAGTCCACCGCCGAACTGCTGCGCATGAAGCGGAACCTGGCCAGCGGCCTGCTGCAGGACAGCGGCGAAGCACAGACCAGGGTCAAGCTGCTGCTGGAGGACGGCACCCCCTATCCCCTTGACGGGATTTTGAAATTCTCCGAGGTCACCGTGGACCAGAGTACCGGCTCCGTCACCCTGCGCGCCATCTTCCCCAATCCGCAGCAGCTGCTGCTGCCCGGCATGTTCGTCCGTGCCATTGTGACCGAGGGGATGAACCAGCAGGCGATTCTGGTGCCCCAGCGGGGGGTAACCCGCAACCCGGCCGGCAAGGCCATGGTCATGGTGGTGGGGGCCGAAGAGAAGGTGGAACCACGGGTCATCAAGGTTGTGCGGACCGTCGGCGACAGCTGGCTGGTCAGCGAAGGCCTGCAGCCAGGCGACCGGGTCATCCTGGAAGGAACCCAGCGAGCCCGGCCCGGCACGCAGGTCAAAGTGGTGCCGTTCGGAACGAAACCGGGGGCTGATGCCGCCGCGGCAAAATAGGTGGATAGGTGGATAGGGGTTTAGTCTGTAGGTATTTAGGTATTTAGGTGCAGACTAAAAGACTAAACACCTAAACAGCTTTCAGACTTAACACCTAAACAGCTTCAGCCTAATAGACTAAACAGCTAAACAGCTTCCCTACGCTCCTGAAGGAGACTTTTCATGCCCCGTTTTTTCATAAATCGCCCCATCTTTGCCTGGGTAATCGCCATTCTGGTCATGCTGGCCGGTCTGCTGGCCATCAAGACCCTGCCGGTTTCCCAGTATCCGCCGATTGCCCCGCCGCAGATCAGCATCAACGCCATCTATCCCGGCGCCTCGGCCCAGACGGTGCAGGATACGGTCACCCAGGTCATCGAACAGAAACTGAACGGCATCGACAACCTGATCTACATGTCCTCCACCAGCGACTCGGCCGGCGCCGTGGCCATCAACCTGACGTTTACGGCCGGTACGGACCCGAACATCGCCCAGGTGCAGGTGCAGAACAAGCTGCAGCTTGCCACGCCGCTGCTGCCGCAGGTGGTGCAGAGGCAGGGCATCTCGGTGGTCAAGTCCACCAGGAACTTCCTGCTGATCATCGGGCTCGTGTCCGAAGACGGCACCATGGACCGCAACGCCCTGGCTGACTACATGGTCTCCAACCTCCAGGACATCATCAGCCGGGTGGAAGGGGTGGGCGAGCTGCAGCTGTTCGGCTCCCAGAACGCCATGCGCATCTGGCTGAACCCTGCCAAACTGAACAACTTTCACCTGACCACCAATGACGTGATCGCCGCACTGCAGGCGCAGAACGCCCAGGTGTCGGCCGGCCAGTTCGGCGGCACCCCGGCCCCCCCGGGGCAGCAGCTCAATGCCACCATCACGGCCCGCACCCTGCTCCAGACCCCGGAGCAGTTCGATGCCATCATCCTGCGCACCAACAGCGACGGCTCCACGGTGCGCTTGAAGGATGTGGCCGAAGCCAAAATCGGCACCGAAAACTACGATATTCAGTCCTTCTACCGGGGGAAACCGGTGGCCGGCATGGCCCTCCGGCTGGCCGCCGGCGCCAACGCCCTGGACACCGGCAACCGGGTCAAGGCCAAGGTGGAGGAGCTGTCCAGATATTTCCCTGCCGGCATGAAGGTGGTCTATCCCTACGACACCACTCCCTTTGTCAAGATCTCCATCGAAGAGGTCGTCTATACCCTGATCGAGGCGGTCTGCCTGGTCTTTATCATCATGTTCCTGTTCCTGCAGAACTTCCGGGCCACCCTGATCCCCACCATCGCCGTGCCGGTGGTGCTGCTGGGCACCATGGGCGTGCTGTCGGCAGCCGGCTTTTCCATCAACACCCTGACCATGTTCGCCCTGGTCATTGTCATCGGTCTGCTGGTGGACGATGCCATCGTGGTGGTCGAGAACGTGGAGCGGATCATGAGCGAGGAGGGACTGTCCCCCCATGACGCCACCATCAAATCCATGGACCAGATCACCAGCGCCCTGTGGGGCATCGCCACCGTGCTGACCGCGGTCTTCCTGCCCATGGCCTTTTTCGGCGGCTCCACCGGCGTTATCTACCGCCAGTTTTCCATCACCATCATTTCCGCCATGATCCTGTCGGTGCTGGTGGCCATGATCCTCACCCCGGCCCTGTGCGCCACCCTGCTCAAACCCGTGGCAAAGGGGCATGAGGCCTGCGAGAGCGGCTGGTTCTGCGGGTTCTTCCGCTGGTTCAACAAATTGTTCAACCTCGGCCGGGAGCAGTATGAAGGCATTGTCGGCCGTTCTTTCAGCAGGCCGGTGCGCTATCTGGTGGTATACGCCGCCATTGTCGCGGCCATGGTCTTCTTTTTCCTGCGGCTGCCCACCGCCTTCCTGCCGGATGAAGATCAGGGCTTCATTATCTGCCAGCTGCAGCTGCCGGCCGGCGCCACCCAGGAGCGCACCATCCAGGTGATCCGGCAGATGGAGCACCATTTTCTGGAAAATGAAAAGCAAACAGTGGAGGCCATCATCACGGTCGCAGGCTTTTCCTTTGCCGGCCGCGGCCAGAACATGGGTCTGGCCTTCGTGAAGCTCAAGGACTGGAAGCTGCGCCAGACCCCTGACCTCAAGGCCCCGGCCGTAGCGGGCCGGGCCATGCAGGCCTTTTCGCAGATTCGTGATGGTCTGGCCTTTGCCTTCTCCCCGCCGGCGGTGGTGGAGTTGGGACATGCCAACGGCTTTGACCTGCAACTGCAGGATCGCGGCGGCCTGGGACATGAGAAACTGATGGAGGCCCGCAACCAGCTGCTGGGCATGGCCATGAAAAACCCCAAGCTGATTGCCGTGCGGCCCAACGGCCAGGATGACTCGCCCCAGTTCAAGCTGGATATCGATGATGTGCGGGCAGGGGCGCTGGGCGTCAGCCTGGCGGACATCAACAATGTGCTCTCCACTGCCTGGGGCAGCACCTATGTCAACGATTTCATCGAAAACGGCAGGGTCAAGAAGGTCTATCTCCAGGCAGACCCCAGGTACCGCATGCTGCCGGAGGATATCAACACCTGGTATGTCAGCAACAAACACGGCCAGATGGTGCCGTTTTCCGCCTTTGCCACCGCCCACTGGCAGTATGGCTCGCCCCGGCTGGAGCGCTATAACGGCATTCCCTCGGTGGAAATCATGGGCCAGGCGGCGCCGGGCATAAGTACCGGCGGGGCGATGACTGAAATGGAAAAGATGGCGGACCAGCTTCCGGCGGGCATCGGTTATGAGTGGACCGGCCTCTCCTATGAGGAGAAACAGGCCGGCAAACAGGCCCCGGCCCTGTACGCCATTTCGCTGCTGGTGGTGTTCCTCTCCGTGGCGGCCCTCTACGAGAGCTGGACCATTCCCTTTGTCAATCTGCTGATGCTGCCGCTGGGCCTGGTGGGCGCGGTTACCGCGGTGACCCTGCGGGTGCTGCCCAACGACGTCTATCTGCAGATCGGTCTGCTGACCACCGTGGGGCTGTCCACCAAGAACGCCATTCTGATCATCCAGTTCATCAAGGAACAGCTGCACCAGGGCCATGACCTGGTCGAAGCCACCCTGACCGCGGTGAAGATCAGGCTGCGCCCGGTTATTATGACATCACTGGCCTTCTTCTTCGGCACCCTGCCCCTGGCCCTGACCAAAGGGGCCGGCGCGGCTGCGCAGAACGCCATCGGCACCGCCGTCACCGGCGGACTGCTGTCGGCCACCTTTATCGACCTGCTCTTTATTCCCTTTTTCTTTGTGCTGGTTTCCCGCCTGTTCAGCAGAAAGCGGTATCCCGCGCCAGTTGCCAGTACCACGACCCAGGAGGTGCATTGAAATGACGACACGGTCCTTATGGAGACTCTCATTAAAGATCAGCGCAGGGGCTATCACGACCCTGAGGCGGACGACCACAAGGGTCGCCCCTGCGCATTGCGCAGGTGGGTTGCACTTCCCGGTGCTCCTCGCCGCCCTCTGTCTGAGCGGCTGCACGAGCCTGGCCCCGTTTTACACCCGGCCCGCTGCGCCCGTGCCGGACGCCTGGCCGGCAGGCCCGGCCTACCAGCAGGGAACGGGCCAGACCGGCCAAATCACGGCCGATATCCCCTGGCAGGAATTTTTTCTCGACCCGCAACTGCAAAAGGTGATCGCCCTGGCCCTGGAGAACAATCGCGACCTGCGCGTGGCGGCCCTCAACATCGAGCGCTCCCGGGCTCAGTACCGGATCAGCCGAGCCGAACTGCTGCCGAAGATCGACGCCACCGCGGCCGGCAGCGGCCAGCGCGTCCCCGGCGACCTCTCCCGCACCGGCAAGGCCGAGACCCCCGAGGAGTACCGGGTCGGGCTTGGCGTCAGCTCCTATGAACTGGACCTGTTTGGCCGGGTACGCAGCCTGAAGGACCAGGCCCTGGAGCAGTTTCTCGCCACGGAACAGGCGCGGCGCAGCGTACAGATCAGCCTGGTGGCCGAGGTGGCCGCCAACTACCTGACCCTGACCGCCGACCGTGAACGGCTGCAGCTGGCCCGGGAGACCCTTGCCGCCCAGCAGGCCACCTTCCAGCTGATTCAGCGCCGCTTTGAGCTGGGCGCCTCCTCCGAACTGGACCTGCGGCAGGCGCAGACCAGGGTGGATGCGGCGCGGGTGGATATCGCCCGTTACACCACCCTGGTGGCCCAGGACGAAAACGCCCTGCAGCTGGTGGTCGGCTCGCTGGTTCCGGCTGAACTGCTCCCCCAGGCCCTTGCCGAAACACCGGCCGCCGTGCAGGACATTGCTCCGGGTCTGCCGTCCGCGGTGCTGCTTGCTCGTCCCGATGTCCTGGCGGCCGAGAACCAGCTCAAGGGATTCAATGCCAACATCGGCGCGGCCCGGGCCGCGTTCTTCCCGCGCATCACCCTGACCGGCTCCCTGGGCACTGCCAGCGCCGAGCTGGACGGACTCTTCGGCAACAACTCCCTGGCCTGGAACTTTGCGCCGCAGATCAGCCTGCCGATTTTTGATGCCGGCAGCAACCGGGCCAAGCTGCAGGTGGCGGAGGTGGATCGTGATATCGCTGTTGCCCGGTACGAGAAGACCATCCAGACCGCCTTCCGGGAAGTGGCCGATGCCCTGGCCCGGCGGGGCACCATTGACGAGCAGCTGGCGGCGCAGCAGTCGCTCACCGAGGCCACCCAAGCCAGTTACCGCCTCTCCTGGGCGCGCTACGAACAAGGGGTCGACAGCTACCTCACCGTGCTCGATTCCCAGCGTTCGCTCTATGGGGCGCAGCAGGAGTTGATCGCCACCCGTTTGACCAGGCTGCTGAATCTGGTGACCCTCTATAAGGTTCTGGGAGGAGGGGCCGAGGGATGAGCGGCCAACCCCTGCCCGGATCATCACGGAAACAGCCTGTGCAGAAAAATTATCCCTTGACAGCTCTTGCTGCGGCGGCCCTTCTCGGCCTGGCCGGTTGCGCCGCCGTGGGGCCTGATTACGCCCCGCCGGCGACCAGCGCCCCGGCCGGCTGGCACACGGAACTCAGGCAGGGTCTGTCGGCGGAAAACGTGGACCCGCAGCTGCTGGCTGGCTGGTGGACCACCCTGGACGACCCGTTGCTCACCGGTCTGATCGGACAGGCGGTGGCCAGCAATCTCGATGTAAAACAGGCCACGGCCAGGGTGCGCGAGGCCCGCGCCCGCCGGGGTATCAGCCAGGCCGGACAATTCCCCACCCTGGACGCCAGCGGCTCGGCCACCCGGAGCAAGAGCAGCGAAAACAGCGGCGGAGGCGCGTCGCGCAGTTTTTATGCAGCGGGTTTTGATGCCGGCTGGGAGGTGGATATCTTCGGCGGGGTGCGGCGCGGCGTGGAGGCGGCTGAGGCGGATCTGGCCGCAAGCAAAGAGGACCTGCGGGACGCGCTGGTGACGCTCACCGCCGAGGTGGCGCTCAATTACCTGGATGTCCGCACCTATCAGTCCCGCCTGGCCGTGGCCGAGGACAATCTGGCCATCCAGCAGCAGACCTATGACCTGTCTCGGTCACGCTGCGAGGCGGGACTGAGCGATGAACTGGCCCTGCAGCAGGCCCGCTACAATCTGGAAAGCACCCGGGCCCAGATCCCTGCTCTGCGCATCGGCCTGGAAGAGGCAAAAAACCGGCTGGCCGTGCTGACCGGCCAGGCGCCCGGCGCAGTGCACGAGCTGCTGGCCGAGACCCGGCCGATCCCGGTCATCCCGCCCACGGTGGCGGTGGGAGTACCGGCCGAGACCCTGCGGCAGCGGCCGGATATCCGCCGGGCGGAACGCAGTCTGGCGGCCCAGAACGCCCGCATCGGGGTGGCCACCGCTGATCTCTACCCCAAATTCCGGCTGACCGGCTCCATCGGCCTGGAATCCCTCAAATCGGCCGAGCTGTTCAAATCCGCCAGTGAGGCCTGGAACATCGGCCCCTCTGTTTCCTGGAACATTTTCGATGCCGGCGCCATCAGGCAAAACATAGAGGTGCAGTCCGCCATTGAGGAGCAGTATCTGCTCGCCTATGAAGCAGCGGTGCTGGCCGCCCTGGAAGAGGTGGAAAACGCGCTGACCGCCTATGCCGAAGAGCAGCTGCGCCGGGAGCGGCTGCTGGCCGCGGTGGAGGCCGCGCGCCAGGCCGAGGCCCTGGCCGTTTACAAGTATAATGCCGGCCTGGAGGATTTCACCACCGTGCTGGAAGCCCAGCGCTCCCTGCTCTCCTTTGAGGACCAGCTGTCCCAGAGCGAGGGCGCCGTCACCTCCAACATGATCAGGCTCTATAAGGCCCTGGGCGGCGGCTGGAGTTCATCGGCGGCAATGCAGTCCCCGGAACAAGGATAAAAAAATGAGCAACACCGACCCATCCCGCAACGCGGATCTGAAAAAATCACTGGCCCCGGCAAAGGCCCAGGGCAAGGGCAGATACCTGAAGCGCCTGCTGGTATGGGGCCTGCCGGCCCTGCTGCTCATCCTGGTTATTTTCACCTGGAATGCGGGGAAAAACGGCGCAACCGTGGAATACAAGACCGCGGAGGCCCAGCGCGGCGACCTCACCGTCATGGTCACCGCCACCGGCAACCTGGAGCCGACCAACCAGGTGGAGGTGGGCTCCGAGGTCTCCGGCACCATCGCCTCGGTGCTGGTGGACTACAATGACTTTGTCAAGTCCGGCCAGGTGCTGGCCCGGCTGGACACCACCAAGCTCGAGGCCCAGGCCAACCAGTCCCGCGCCGCGGCGGAATCGGCCCGGGCCAACCTGCTGCAGGCCCAGGCCAGTCTGCTGGAAGCTGAAAATGAACTCAAGCGGCTTGAACATGTCCGGCAGCTCAGCGGCGGCAAGGTGCCTTCCAAGCTGGATTTCGATGCGGCCGAGGCGACGCTCAAACGCGCCCGGGCCGTCGAGACCATGGTCCGCGCCAATATCGTCGAGGCGGAGGCGAAACTCCTGCTGGACCAGACCAATCTGAAAAAGGCCATCATCATCTCGCCCATCAACGGCGTGGTGCTCATCCGCAGCGCGGAGCCGGGCCAGACCGTGGCCGCCTCCCTGCAGTCCCCGGTGCTCTTCACCCTGGCCGAGGACCTCACCAAGATGGAACTGCACGTTGACGTGGACGAGGCTGACGTGGGCCAGGTCAAGGAGGGCCAGCAGGCCGAGTTCACGGTGGATGCCTATCCGGACCGCATCTTTCCCGCCCATATCACCCAGGTGCGCTACGGCGCCCAGACCGCCGAAGGGGTGGTGACCTACCTCACCGTACTCAACGTGGACAACGCGGATCTCTCCCTGCGGCCCGGCATGACCGCCACGGCGGACATTGTCGTCAAACAGGCCGACAATGCCCTGCTGGTGCCCAACGCGGCCCTGCGCTATGCCCCGCAACAGCAGGAGGAAGAGGAGCAGAAGGTCGGCAACGAAGGCGGCAGCCTGCTCAGCAAGCTTTTCCCCCGGCCTTCCCACACCAGGCCGAAGAAAACCGAGGACAGCGGCAACAGGAAAAACCAGCGGGTCTGGACCCTGCGCGAGGGCCAGCCCGTGGCCGTTCCCGTCGTCACCGGCGCCACCAGCGGCATCATGACCGAGATCATGAGCGGCGAGGTGAGCCCCGGCATGCCGCTGATCGTTGAAGCAGTCAGCAAAGGGGAATAATCATGACGGCCCAGGCAGCGACAGAGCGCCATCCCTTGGTGGAACTGCAGGGGGTAACCAAGGTGTACGGCAGCGGCACGGCCGCCATGCAGGCCCTGCGCGGGGTGGACCTGCGCATTGACGAGGGCGAGTTCGTGGCGGTCATGGGGCCGAGCGGCTCCGGCAAATCCACCTGCATGAATATTCTCGGCTGCCTCGATACGCCCACCGAGGGCACATACCTCTTCCGCGATGTCGAGGTAGGTGTACTGACCAGAAATGAACGGGCCCTGCTGCGGCGCCATCAACTGGGCTTTGTCTTCCAGGGTTTCAACCTGCTGAACCGCACCTCGGCCCTGGAAAATGTCGAGCTGCCGCTCATCTACCGGGGCATCAAGGCCGAGGAACGCCACAGCCGGGCCAGCCGGGCGCTGGCCGCCGTGGGTCTGGCCGGCTGGGAACACCACACGCCGGGCGAACTCTCCGGCGGCCAGCAGCAGCGGGTGGCCATCGCCCGGGCCATTGTCACCGAGCCGGCCGTGCTGCTGGCCGACGAGCCGACCGGCAACCTGGATACGGCCCGCAGTCTGGAGATCATGGAGCTGCTCACCTCCTTTAACCGGGACCAGGGCATCACCATCATCATGGTCACCCATGAGCAGGACATGGCCCGTTTCGCCAGGCGGGTGGTGCAGTTCCGGGACGGCCTGGTCGCCGCGGACCAGGCCAACGGGGAGGCGGGCTGATGCTGGCCAACACCCTGCTTCTCGCCCTGCGGGAGATCCGGCGCAACGTGCTGCGCTCCTTTCTCACCATCCTGGGCATCGTCATCGGCGTGGCCGCGGTCATCGTCATGGTCACCATCGGCAGCGGCGCCACGGCCCAGGTCACCGAGCAGATCGCCAGTCTCGGCAGCAACCTGCTCATGGTGCGGGTCGGCCAGCACATGGGACCGGGCCAGACCACCACCGCCCCTCCCTTTGATCTGGACGATGCCCACGCCATCCTGCGGGAAATCCCCGCCGTGGCCGCGGTCGCCCCCTCCTCCTCCCAGCGGCTCACCGCCGTTTACGGCAACGCCAACTGGGCCACCACGGCCACCGGCATCGACAACAAATTCTTCACGGTGCGCAACTGGCCCGTGCAGGCCGGCCGCGAGTTCCTGGAGACCGAACTGCGGGCCGGCAAGGCGGTCTGCGTTATCGGGGCCACGGTGGGAAAAGAATTGTTCGGCGAAATGGACCCCATTGACAGCAGTATCCGGCTGGGCAATTTCTCCTGCCAGGTGATCGGCGTGCTGGAGGCCAAGGGCCAGTCCACCTTCGGCTCGGACCAGGACGATCTGGTGCTGGTGCCGCTGCGCACCTTCCAGCGGCGCATTGCCGGCAATCAGGACATCAGCCTGATCCAGGTGTCGGTGGCCGAGGGCAGGTCAACGGACAAGGCCAAGAGCGATATCGAGGAGCTGCTGCGCGTCCGGCGGCACATCGTTGGCGCGGAAAACGATAATTTTCAGGTGCGGGACATGAAGGAAATCACCAGGATGCTCACCGGCACCACCCAGATCCTCACCACCCTGCTGGGCGCGGTGGCGGCGGTCAGCCTGCTGGTGGGCGGCATCGGCATCATGAACATCATGCTGGTGTCGGTGACGGAACGCACCAGGGAGATCGGCATCAGGCTGGCCATCGGCGCCCTGGAACGCGAGGTGCTGCTGCAGTTTCTGGTGGAGGCGGTGGTGCTCTCCTCCTTCGGCGGGGTGATCGGCATCCTGCTGGCCGTCAGCGGCTCCCTCGGCCTGGCCCGGCTGCTGGAAATTCCCTTTATCTTCAACCCCGGCATCATGGTCATCGCCTTTCTCTTTTCCGCCGCCGTCGGCATCATCTTCGGCTTTTTCCCGGCCCGGAAGGCGGCCCGGCTCGACCCCATTGACGCTTTGCGGCATGAGTAGGGCTGTTGAATTGCGGATTTGGGATTGGGGATTGGGGATTGGGGATTGCTTATGATGACCGCGGCTCCGTCTCCTGCCCCGCCACAGCCTGACATTCACAGTAGTTAAGACTAACCTTGGATTTGTTGCTCTTATGATAATCTTCGAATTGGCAATCTTATAGGTTGAACGTGGCTTTCACCGGGCCGTCCGGAGGGGACGAATGATATGCTAGCCGTGAACCGGCTCCGGTGAATGAGCCTTGTTCAAAATACCCTTCTTGATTTTATTATAGTCGAGTAGACCAGGTCCTTTGGTGAAACTGAGCAGCAGTCCCGCGTGCTCTTTCAATTGACGCCTTGCCGCTCGCGGCTACTACGTGTCATCGGGATTTCGTGCTGTTTTCCATCGTCCCTGGCCCCTCCCAGAACCGTGCTTGCGCTATTTACGCACACGGCTCCTCATCAGTACATTCACGTTGGAGCGAACAAGTTCACCATTATACGAGGCTTCGGCAGCGGGTACTTCTCCAGGAGTTTACGAAATTTCTCCGTGGTGAGACTACCCTTCCTCCCTCGACGGTTGAGCCATTTTAAGAGCAGCCTCCGTGTTGCATCTGCAAAGCGCGCAATTCCCCGCGCATTGTCCGTCACGCCGTAATAGGCGTAATGCCCCCGCAGCTTGGCGGCGACTATACCCATTATTTTCGGCACTGGCAGTGTGCGGCTCTTCTTCAACCACTCCTTGAATGCGAGCAGCTTGGCCTTGAACTTCTTCCGCGAGGTTGTGCGCTTCATCCGAAAACGCCGGCCGTCTCGCGTCCGGCTGCAGAAGTGCGTCAGCCCCAGAAAATCAAACGTCTGAGGCTTCTCACCCCTTGCCTTTGCCCGAGGCAAGGCCAATGGGCCAAACGCCAGAACCTTGGTCTTCTCGGCCGCTACTTCGAGCCCGAACTTGGCAAGTCGTCCGTCCAGTTCCGCCCGAAACCGCTTCGCCTCGCTCTCAAACCGAAAGCAGACCACAAAGTCATCGGCGTACCGAATGAGACGTGCGCCTCCCTCGCAGCCCTTGGCGAACTGCCGCGTAAACCATAGGTCAAGAGCGTAGTGAAGATAGATGTTGGCGAGCAGCGGCGAGACGATGCCCCCTTGTGGGGTCCCCTCTTCCGTTGCTTTGAGCTCGCCCTCTTCAAAGACACCGGCAATGAGAAAACGCTTCACGTAGCGTAGCACCCGCTTGTCGGCTATCCGGTGGCCAAGAAATTTCATCATCCAGTCATGCTGGACATTGTCGAAGAAGCCTTTGATGTCGGCCTCAACGATATAATGAATCTTGCCCCCTTCCACCTCAAGACACAGGCTTCGCAGTGCATCGTGGCAGCCGCGACCTGGACGGAATCCGTAGGAGTCCTCTATGAAGTCGCCTTCGTAGATTGCCTCCAGTATCCGTACGAGCCCCGCCTGCACCAATTTGTCTTCCAATGCCGGTATTCCCAGCGGCCTCTGCTTTGTGCTTCCCGGTTTCGGGATGTACACTCTGCGCACCGGTTGCGGAATGTACGACATCCTGTGCAGCCGTTCAACCAGCGTGGTCAGATTGGCTGCGAGGTTCTTGCCGTACTCTTCTTTGGTGATTCTGTCGATGCCAGAGGCGGCATCCTTCCTCAGCCGCCCAAAACATCCCCGCAGTAGCTCTTCGTTCATCAGGTGAAACAGACTGGTGAACTTACAGCTCGGCTCCTTGCGGGCCTTCTCGGCTATCCGCTGCAATTTCGTTTCCACGCTCACACTGCTACTGAGCACAGTTCGTGTCTCCTTGACAACGGTTGTACTGCTGTGGCGCCCTTTCCTCCAGCGGCATTACCCGCCTTCACCGGTACTACGGCGCCATCCGACTCCCTGGTTCCCATTTACCTTCCTCCCTTTATTATCGGTTGTCCGGCATACTCGCTTCCTTGCAAGAGGCTCCAGGGCCTCCCGGGTTGCCGTGTAGTCACATTGTTATGCATGCCATGGTCTCTGACCCCGGGGAAGCCGCACCGCCTTGCCATTGACGGCGGTGCTGGTGTAGACTTCCGCTTTTATTACAGCGTCATCCTTCCCATCGCGACATTTTCGGGGCTCAATCCCTTCAACCTCTCGGCTTACGGCCTACCTGCTCGCTGTCCTACGCTTAAAGCTGTATGTTGCCATACAGCCTCCAAGGACTCGCTACCCGGTAGCTGGCCAGCTTTCCGGAGCGGGATTCGCACCCGCTTGACTACACGACCTTGCCCGGCCGCACAATAGTTCTGTCCCCATTTCCTTATTCCCCTTTTCCCTTCGCTGTTGTTCATCCTCCCTTTGCGTTTAGATATAATGTATGGTATCATCAAAATTGATACTAATGTATACAAATTAAAGAGGTTTGACATGAGTGATACAATTCTGGTTTCTGCGCGGGTAACATCAGAAGTGGCCGACCGACTAAATGCTTTGGCGAAATCAACCCACCGTTCAAAATCATTTTTAGCAGCACAAGCCATTGAGGATTTTCTTAATGTACAAGAATGGCATGTAGAGGCGATCAAGGAAGGAATTGCTGCAGCAAAAAAAGGCGATGTCAAAAGTCATGAACATGCGATAGCCATTTTGAACACATGGGGAAAAAGTGCGTAAATTAGAGTGGACGTCTCCCGCACTTCAGGATTTGGTTGCGGCAGGTGAATATATAGCTCAGGAAAACCAAAAAGCCGCACAACGGATTGCAGCCCGAGTCCAGGAAGCAGTAGAACACCTCCGCGAACATCCCAACTTAGGAAGACCAGGGCGGCTTTCAGACACAAAAGAGCTTGTTGTCTCCGGAACGCCGTTTATTGTTGTTTATTGGATAAAAACAGGGGCTGTGCAGATACTGCGCCTTCTTCATCATGCCCAGCGCTGGCCTTAAAAAAATAAGAAGGTTCCAAAATGGATAAACTGAAACATCTCTCTCCCAAAATTATTTTTTGTCCGGTTAATTAACGACAATTATTTTTTTTTGCTGCCTTCATTTGAAATGCTATCCATGGGCAATATCAACTGTCCCCGCACGACCGCAACTTTAGATTATTTCTGATCCCTTGGAAAACGCGGATGGGGAGACACCTGACCGAAGATCACTTTCAAGGTAAATAAATTTTCCGGACCGGAAAAAGCCGATGGGATTCAAACACGGTCAGGATCAATAATACAACATCCCCCTCCGGTTTATCCGTATTCCCCATTGCCTGGTATTTGGGCTACCCACGGGCACATTGCGGGTTATACGCGGGGTATACGGGACGTCCATAAAATCATAGAATTGTCTTTCTCCAAGTAGAGATACTTATAATTTCAGGACGTCTCCTTCACCCTTCACCCCCCGTAAAGAATTGACCCGCGCGAGCCCTCGAATACTTTGCCTCCATATATTGAGGCTCCACCATATATGGAGGCAAAGTATTTCCTGTCTGCCTTCTCTTCTGTTTTCCAGAGTTATTTAATCACCCGTCATTAAAGCCTAATTTTACATATTTGCCCATTTTGGCCTGCGGGCATGTTTCTTGCCATGATCATTTCTTATGGTCTTGGTCATTATGCAAATGAAAGGTCCATCGTGGTGGGCGGTCTGAACGCGATTGAGGTCGATTTATGACTTATAGAGCTTGGGCGTTTCCAAGGACAGCATATTTCTAAAAAAAAATAAATCGCCCGGGAAAGTATCCCGGAAACTACTTTAAGAACTACAAAAAATTACCCCAAAAAAAGGAAAAACAACAACATGAAAAGAACACCGTATTGCTTAGCACTGCTCGTAGCAGTGGCTTCAATGTTTCTAATCAACGTCCCTTTGTTCGCATCCGAGACGGACGATCGCATTGAATCATCCGCCAAACAGACTTATGTGTTCAAGACCTACCTCAAGGCTGATGACATTAAAATCAAGGCCAAGGACGGCGCTGTCACCTTGACCGGAACTGTTTCCGAAGAATCCCACAAATCATTGGCCAGGGAGACTATTGCGAGCCTGCCCGGAGTTACAAGCGTGGACAACAAATTGAAAGAAAAAGGTGAAGTCCCTGCTGTGGACACGGATGCGTGGCTCATTACCAAAGTAAAATCCACACTTTTGTTCCATCGGAACGTGAGCGCCACCGGAACTGAGGTTTTCGCAAAAGACGGGACCGTCACCTTACGCGGCGAAGCCTCCAGTTCGGCTCAAAAGGACCTGGCGACCGAATACGCCAAGGATGTGGAAGGCGTCAAAAACGTTAAAAATGAGATGACAGTGCCAAATACGGCACCGCGGACGGGCGAAAAGATGGATGCCGTGATTGATTCGATTGATGACGCGTCCGTCACCGCCCTGGTCAAGACGACGTTGCTGTATCATCGCTCGACCAGCGCCCTCGAAACCACTGTCGAAACGAAAGAAGGCGTAGTCACGTTAGGTGGCAAAGCCAAAAACGCAGCTGAAAAGGACTTGGCAACCAAACTCGTGAGCGACGTTCACGGTGTAAAAAAAGTAAACAACAACATGACCGTTCAGTAAATCGCGGCCAAGATCAGAAAGGCTGACGCATACCAGAAGGTCAAATCCGGCTGGCAAATGGCAGCACGACGGCAACCCCGTTACAAGGCAAAGGCCCAAATTCAAGGAGATCATGTAACATGGCACACACACAAGATAATTCAAAAAAAATGAGCAGGGGAATGCAGCACATCATTGACCATGCCCATTCGCTCGTGGACGCTACTTCCGGAGAACTGGACGACCGGATCAAATCAGCCAGAGCCGCCCTGAAGGAACGGCTGGAATCAGTCAAGAACGAA
>ENA-ORXD01000904-ORXD01000904.1-sediment-metagenome-genome-assembly--contig:-NODE-904-length-30265-cov-3.469425_pt1 | contig 30265 bp, 26 predicted proteins | sample MGYA00237862_ERZ511471 | MGnify/ENA metagenome assembly ERZ511471 | reverse complement strand
TCAGCCTTTGTGGCTCTATCGGCTGTGCCTACCATCATCTTCTATTTATTCGCCGAACGCCAGATCGTTTCGGGCTTGACGGCCGGCGCCGTGAAAGGCTGACATGAACAAGAAATTATGGTTATTTTTCAAGCATCAAGTGAAAAACGCATTTCCGCCAGCCTGCCAGGCAGCCTTTGGCAGGCAATGTGGCGGTTTATTCAGCAATTATCCACTCATCAGAACGAACCTTGAGGAGCCTACATGAAAACAAGCAGCCCAGCGCAAGAATCCGCTTTCCTGGATACCTCGCTTCCCTTCACCGAGCGGGTGAAGGACCTCGTGCAGCGGTTGACCCTGGAAGAAAAAGTGGGCTTGATGAGCCATCCTGCGCCTGCCATCCCGCGCCTGAACATCCCGGCTTACAACCACTGGAGCGAAGCCCTGCACGGCGTGGCCCGCAACGGGCGCGCCACCGTCTTCCCGCAGGCGATTGGCATGTCCGCCACCTGGGACAGGGACTTGATCTACAAAGTGGCGAGTGCCATCAGCGATGAAGGGCGCGCCAAATACCATACCGCTCTGAAAAGAAAGGGCTATACCGACCAGTACCAGGGTTTGAATTTCTGGTCGCCTAATGTGAACATCTTTCGCGATCCGCGCTGGGGGCGCGGGCAGGAGACCTGGGGCGAAGACCCCTGCCTGACCGGCGAGATGGGCGCGGTCTTTGTGAAGGGCATGCAGGGCGACCATCCCAAGTACCTGAAAACGGCCGCCTGCGCCAAGCATTTCGCGGTGCATTCCGGGCCTGAAAAAGAACGCCACACCTTCAATGCGGTCGTCACGCGGCGTGAGTTGTACGATACCTACCTGCCGGCTTTCAAGAAACTGGTGCAGGATGCCAAGGTCGAAGCCGTCATGGGCGCCTACAACCGCTTGTATGGCGAGGTGTGCTGCGCCAGCCAATTGTTGATCGAAGACATCCTGCGCGGAGAGTGGCAGTTTGAGGGTCACTTTGTCTCAGATTGCTGGGCGCTGGCGGATTTTCACCTCAACCACAAGGTCACTAAGGACGCGGCCGAATCTGCCGCTCTGGCCGTCAAACGCGGCTGCGACCTGGGCTGCGACCATGTCTACGAAGAAATCCCCGAGGCCATTCAGAGAGGGCTGATCAGCGAGGCGGATGTGGACCGCACCCTGCAGCGCAACCTGCTTACGCGCTTCAAGCTGGGCATGTTCGACCCGCCCGAGCAGGTGCCCTATACCTCCATCCCCGCCGAGGTGGTCAGCTGCCAGGCGCACCGCCAGCTCGCCTATCAGGCCGCGCTGGAATCGTTGGTGCTGCTGAAAAATAAGGATCACATCCTGCCGATCAGCCCGCATACCAAAAAGATCTTCGTCACCGGACCCAACGCCACCAGCATCGAAGTGCTGCTGGGCAATTACTACGGCTTCAACGAGCACATGGTCACCTTCCTGGAAGGCATCACCGGGCGCATTCCCGAGGGCATGGGCATGGAATACACCACCGGCGCGATGCTGAAGCACGAACGCGAGATCGAGAATACCTGGGCGCCTGGCATGGCGCAGTCCTCCGACCTGGCCATCGTGTGCGGGGGCTTCTCGTTATTTCTGGAAGGCGAGGAGGGCGAATCGCTGCTCTCGCCGCAGGACGGCGATCGCAGCAGTATCTCGCTGCCCGCCAGCCAGGTCAATTACATCAAGGAGCTCTCGCTTTCCGGCACCAAGATCGTGCTGGTGCTGACCGGCGGAAGCCCGATTGCGCTGGGTGAGGTGGAAGAAATGGTGGACGCCATTCTGTTCGTGTGGTACCCGGGCATGCAGGGCGGCCGGGCGGTTGCGGACGTGCTGTTCGGCGACGTTTCGCCCTGCGGCAAGCTGCCCCTGACCTTCCCCCGCTCGCTGGAGCAGCTGCCGCCCTTCGATGATTACAGCATGGATAACCGCACCTACCGCTATATGAAAGAGGAACCGCTCTATCCCTTCGGCTTCGGCTTGAGCTACAGCAGTTTTGAATACGCCGATCTGCGCCTGGAAAAAGAGACGCTCGCGCTGGGCGCTGCGCTGCACCTCAGCCTGACGCTGCGCAACAGCGGCGCGCAGGCCGCGGCGGAAGTGGTGCAGTTCTATCTGACCGATCTGGAAGCTTCCGCGCAGGTACCCTTGCAGCACCTGGTCGGTTTTGAGCGCGTCTGGCTGGAAGCCGGCCAGAGCCGCCGGCTGGAGTTCACCATCACCCCCCAGATGATGTCCTTTTTCAACGATGAGGGCGACCTGACCCTGGAACCCGGGCAGTTCCGCTTGGAGGTCGGCGGCTGCTCGCCGGGCGCGCGCGGGCAGCAGTTGGGCGCACCCACGCCGCTGCGGGCGCTTTTTGAGGTGAAATAGGCGCGCAGGTTTTGTCTTTTATCGCTGCCCGCGCCTGCGTATAGTTAAATTACTGCTGGCGCCGCTGCGCTCACAGCCCCAGCATGAACTGGAAGCTCTGGTCCGCGAAGCCCGGCAGGTTCTCGTGGCTGAAATCCGGGTAGATCTGCAGGCTCTTGGGCGAGCTGAGCTTGTTGTAGGCGGCGAACTGCGAAGAGGGCGGGCAGATGGTGTCCATCAGCCCCATGCCCCACAGCACCTCCGCCCGCACGCGCCCCGCCAGGTGCTGGATGTCGATGTAGCCTAGCTTTTCAAAGACCGCCCGCTCGTTCTGGTGGTTCGGGTCAGAATGGCGGAAGAATTCCTGCAGTTCCTTGTAGGCGTCCTTGGCCTGGTCCATCGACCACACGCGCTGGTAGTCGCTCAAGAACGGGTAGACCGGCGCGGCTCTTCGGATGCGCGGTTCCAGCGCGGCGCAGGCGATGGTCAGCGCCCCGCCCTGGCTGGCGCCCAGCGCGCCCACGCGCCCCGCGTCTACATCCGGCATGTCCATCAGGATGCCCGCCAGCTGGGCGGCATCCAGGAAGACCTGCCGGAAGAGCAGCTTTTCGGGCTGTCCGCGCAGCGCGTCCTCCAGCCCGCGGATGATGTGCCCGTGCAGGGTGTTGCCGCTCACCCCGCCCGCGTCCTGCGAGCTGCCGCCCTGACCGCGGCAGTCCATGGCGGCTACCGTGAAGCCCTGCGCGGCATAGCCCAGTTTGTCCAGCCAGTCGCCCGCGCTGCTGGAATAACCGTGGAACATGAGCAGCGCCGGGTGCGGCGCTTGGCCGCCGCGCGGCTGCAGCAGCTTGCAGTGGATGCGCGCGCCGCCCACGCCCGTGAAATGCAGGTCGCAGCATTCGCAGAATGCCGTGCCGAAGCCGGCGGGTTTTATTTCGATGGCGGGCTGCACGCGCCGCATTTCTTCCAGCCCGGCCTGCCAGAAGGCGTCGAAATCCGGCGGCTTGGGGTTCGTGCCCGCGTAGCCTGGCAATTCTTCAAACGGCAGATCGAAGGTCAATGGCATGTTCTTACTCCCTGAGTGTTGAGATTGTTTTGGTATATCATTTTATAGTATCAATTAATTTGTCTAGTATTCATTATATGAGAATCTAAAAATGTGTTGATCAGATGATAGAACAGGAATTTTTCATTTTTCATGAAATCAAAAAAAGTAAGGGTGGATGCGAATATGCGCATAGATCGAGATAAATATCTGAGTGTTGCACATGCGTGGTTAGGATTTTACCTAAAGAGCAATCCCGTATACGATTGATTTTTGTAATACTAATGAAAGGTTAATAAATAATGGGGTATATAATTTTGTATTTAAAATATTAGCTAAAAACTCGATCGCGCGCTGCAGGTTGAAAAACAACGCGATCGCGATCAGGAAACGCACCAGAATGACCTGTTTGTTCACGCTCCCTGTAGCAATAAAATGTTTATGGTTTGCGATCTGCCGCTCACCTGGTATCAAAAAATGAGATGTAAACCTCACATCTCATTTAATCATGTATGCGCTCTTCTAAAAGTTTACTCTTTCAGGTCTAGATCCCATATCTCAAAATAATCGAATTTAGCGACCAGATCATCATCTTTATTTAATTGGACATCGATATTGGTTGCGCCCAAGCCAATCATCTGATAATCCAGATCGATCGGGATTTTTCTTAACTGGATCCATTTCTCCGGTTCATAAGCGTAGTATGCGGTCAAATATCCTGAGTCCCTGTCATATTCAATCCTGAAATATACTTCATCGGCATCAGTCATGACAGCTTTATAACTGCCGTTCTTCCCATCGTATTGATAATCCGTGTAGATTCCTTCGCCCTTGGTTGGGCAAACTGAGCAATGTCCGCGGTTTATGACTAAGAAATTATCCGAATCTTCTATAAAGAAGATGGCTGCCTGCTGGAAGTCGCTGGTTGTATCAGCAATCAAATGCGACGTAATTTCAAATCGCCTTGCCTCCGGAATTTCTCGTAATAGCACGTTTGTTTGAATGCTTTCATCCCCCAACATCGCACCATCCTCCGCGATGATTTCCAGCCAACCGTCATCTGTTAATGTCCACTTCTCAGGAACCTCATTCTGCCACATCCATCCTTCGCCCAGTTCCCCGTCAAATCCGTCAAAGAACAGTAATCCCGTTGGCATGGGTGTGCTGGTAGGGGTCGGCAAAGGGGTTTCGGTTGGTTCCGGAGTATCGGGTGGAGGTGCAAGGGTAGCAGCAATTTCTTCTACTACTGATTCTGGGGGTATGGCTTGTTCAACAGGTGCTTCGCTGCATGATGAAAGCAATAAACAGATTGCTAATAAAAAAATAGTTAGCGAGTTTCTTTTAATCATCTTTCCTCCAAAATTATGCTACTGAAATTCCATGTCTGATATTTATTGCCAACATTTTCACCTTGGGAGGGTGATGGTTGTGGCTGAACTCAGTCAATTTTAACATCATTTTCTCCATTCAAGGTTCATTTTTTAGCGATCTATTTCATAAAATCTGGCATTAGAATTGGCTTTCCTAGGTCCGACTTTAATACAAATAACGAGGAAGGACGCGATTTTGAGCCTTTTTGGGCGAAGCTTTATTCATACATCTCTCGTTACAGATATTTTTCAGAGAACTTTATTATCACGTTTCTGGCCGTTCAGATGATCTTCCTATCCAGGAAAATGCACTTCAATCTAAACGTCTTGATCTGCTGCCGGTATTTTGCTCCATTTGCAAAATCTGTCTTGAACAGCAAAAAAAATTACCAGCATCATTGCAGCCAATTGCATCTCCCACTCAATTCCGGGCACGAACTTTACCTCAATATTGAGCATTCAGAAAGAACTCTACGCGAAGTTGGGGTACCCTGATGAGTTGCAGAACCTTTTTCAGGGTGAGATCCTCCGGCATGTCCATCAGGATGCCCGCCAGCTGGGCGGCATCCAGGAAGACCTGCCGGAAGAGCAGCTTTTCGGGCTGTCCGCGCAGCGCGTCCTCCAGCCCGCGGATGATGTGCCCGTGCAGGGTGTTGCCGCTCACCCCGCCCGCGTCCTGCGAGCTACCACCCTGCCCGCGGCAGTCCATGGCGGCTACCGTGAAGCCCTGCGCGGCGTAGCCCAGCTTGTCCAGCCAGTCGCCCGCGCTGCAGGAATAGCCGTGGAACATGAGCACCGCCGGGTGCGGCGCCTGGCTGCCGCGCGGTTGCAGCAGCTTGCAGTGGATGCGCGCCCCGCCCACGCCCGTGAAGTACAGATCAAAGCATTCGCAGAAGGCCGTGCCGAAGCCGGCGGGTTTTATTTCGATGGCAGGCTTCACGCACCGCATTTCTTCCAGCCCGGCTTGCCAGAAGGCGTCGAAATCCGGCGGCTTGGGATTCGTACCCGCGTAGCGCGGCAATTCTTCAAACGGCAGATCGAAGGTTAATGGCATGCTCTTGCTCCCTGAGTTTTGAGAATTATTGATACTTTACTTAATTGACTTGATAATTATAAATTGTGTGGAAACAAATTTAAAAAGGAGTTTATTGCATGATAGAACAAGAGTTGGATTTTTATCAAATGATAAAAGTAAGAGTGGATGAGTCTACGTAAAGATCGAGGAAAATACCTGGATTTTTCACATGCGTGGTTAAAGTTTTGCAAATGAGCAATCACGCATTTAATTTATTTTACTGATACTGTTAATAGGTAATGAATTAAATTTTGAACATTTAAAAAATCCGAGTATTGTAAAAAAATCTATCAAAACGAGTGCATTATTTCCCTTGGGTTCTAGTATCAAGATGAGAGTAATTTTTATTAGATGAATTATATAATTAATGCAAACAATACCATTCACTGTAAATATCTAAACAAATGATTGTTAATCAAGATTTTTCCGATATACCTAGCTGTCATTTTTTTGTGGCTATGCATCCTGATGTTAGTACGACAGAAGAGATTCTCCGACATCTAGCGCAGTACCTAGTTAAAGAAGGATGTGTTAAGACCAGCTATGCAGATGCTGTTCTGAAGAGAGAGTTTGAATATCCGACAGGATTAAAATTAAATGGTCTATATAATGTAGCTCTTGCACATGCTGGATCGGAATATGTAAACGAAAATGCCATTATTGTTGGAGTGCTTGACCAACCAATTGATTTTCATCTAATGGAAGACCCAGATTGTACAATTTCAGTACATATCGTTTTTATGTTTTCAGCAATAAACTTCGATTCAATAAATTATTTTGTTAGAAAATTAACCGAAGAGGTTCTGTTAAAATCGGAGATAGTGGATCAAATACCCAATTTTCAACAAGAAGAGCAGGTCTATTCGTTCCTCAAACCAATATTATTTGGTTTTATTGAATAATAAAACTAGTTTAAAATTCATTCCTTGTTTCTCGTACCCCATTAATCTAATATATACTATATCCACTTTTGTAACATTAGTTGTGCATTAAATTGGCGAAACTGTGTGTGCACTACCATGGAGAATTCCTAAAATGAAATAAGGTCTTACCTATATTTCATTGAATTAGTTACATCAGGTAGATATAAAAAAATCGTCTGGGTAAGATCATGAAAATCTTGAATAATAAACAGATATTGATTCTAAATACTTTGCTAAAAAATGATGAGCCGATTTCCGCTCAACAAGTTGGTAGAACGTTGGAATTATCGGCCCGTACTGTACGGTATAACCTAGATCAAATTAGGCATTGGTTGAATGACAACAACTTGGAATTAATAACAAAACCCAATGTTGGTTTATTTATACCAGTATCAGAAGTTCGTAAAAATGATTTAATTAATAAGATTAACAACTCATGCCATTCGTATGTGAGTCTTTCAAAAGAATATAGAAAACTTTGGATTGAATTTGATTTACTTAATAAAGGCACTCCGTACAAAGCCTTTAATTTTCAACATGAACTTGGAATTTCCCATAATACTTGTTCGAAAGATATACATCTTATCGAGGAAGGATTGAAAGAATGGGGATTGAGAATAGCAAGGACGCCTGGTCTTGGTACGGAAATCCGCGGACCTGAAATTCAATATCGCTATCGCCTAATTTCTATCATTCGTTCAGTTTTAGATGAAAATGATTTGATCACACTATGCTTATGGAACAAAATAAACATAGAAAATGATCATTCTGAATTAAATTACTTAAAGCTAAAAATATTAAATGAAATAAAGAAGTGGAATCTTACTGAAGCTTGGCGGGCAGTAAAGAAGTTGGATTCGAAATTTCTTTTCAACTTTTCAGATACTGATTTAGTAAGACACACGCTATACATAGCATCGATGTGTAAACGAATTGCTTCTAAGAATATTATTGAAATTTCTCAAGAGAAACTTGATGAGATAAAAAAACATCAAATTTTCGATGAAATTAAATCAATCACCTCGTTGTTCGAACTAAATAAATACCACACTATACCCAAAGAAGAAATCGGACAATTATCCCTAGAAGTGAGTGCTGGGAAAGTTTTAGGTGCTCTTGAATTTTCTCTTGAAGAAATAAAACCAATGTCTACATGGATATTTGATTATGTAGGTAAAGAATTAGGATGCGATTTACAAAACCCCATTGTAATAAAAATGCTTTCTCAGCATTTATTACTTTCCATTACTCGATTAAGACATGATTTACCAGTTACAAACCCGATTTTGGATGATATCGAAGAGAAGTATTCTTCAACTCTAATCTCAGTAAGGAAAGCAGTAAGTCAGCATCCCCAATTGAAGAAAATAAATTTTCCAGTTTCAGAATTGGGTTATATCGCCTTGTATGTTGAAATGGCGAAAATTGAGGCGGGTATTAATACCGAAAGAAGAAAAAAAGTAATCGTAGTGTGTCCCACTGGAGGGATAACCGTTGGCATGTTGCTTTTACGTATTAAGAAAGAACTTGCTATGCTTGATGTAGTGGATGTGCTATCCATACGAGCTTTTAATAGAAAAGTCTTTGATTTCGAAATTGATGCTGTCATAACAACATCACCATCTTTGACTCATAAAGATTTCAAAATTATCTGTGTTAATCCATTATTGGAAAAAAAAGATGTCAACAGCATTATTCATCAGTTGAACCTTGACGAAATTAATAAATAAAAAAAGAAAAATGAAAATCCAATATTCAAATAACCCGAAATTGAAATTAATCTCAGAAAGGTCCAGTATTATTTCTATTTTTCCTTAATAGAAATGTTATTCCAAACAAAGAAAATGTTAAACGTTGATTGTGTACTCATTGATATTGAAGCAAAAAGTGACACTGAAATAATATCAATTTTAGTGGAAAAACTAATTTCACGAGGATTAGTGAAGGATTCTTTTAAAAACGCTGTTCTAGAGCGAGAAAAAACTTTCCCAACAGGTCTTCCTACCATGGGAATTGGAATTGCGATCCCGCATGCTGACAGTAGGTATGTTATAGAGCCATCATTTGCTATTGCGAAATTAAAAAATCCTGTTTCATTCTCGAAAATGGGTGGCGAACCAGATGAAAAGGTTGATGTTAGCCTTGTTATTTTGATGGGAGTACGGGAAGATAAAGCCCAAGTGAAAACAATCGTAAAAATTATTAAAATGTTTTCCGATGAAATGATTGTAAAAAAAATTAAAAAAGCGAAAACAAACAGAGAACTCTATGAAGTATTTTACGAAACAATAAAAATATAAATTATTTAGGATTAATTATCGCGTTTTTTCAGTATGAAAAATATTTCTTTGAAGGACAAAATATGGCAAAAATTTTAAATCTTCTAGTTGCATGCGGCAGTGGTATAGCTACTAGCTCTGTAGCAATGTATATGATCGAAGAACTATGCAAGGAGGTGGGGATAAATGCCAAGATTGTTAAGACGACAATGAGAGAAATCCCTGAGAAATCACCAGGCATGGATCTTGTTTTGACTACAAATAGGTATTCCGGTGAATGCAGTTGTCCTATTGAATCAGTGGTGAATCTTTTGACAGGAATTAATCCTCAGGCAACAAAAGATAAGATCGGAAAGTTGCTTCTTGAATTAGCAAAAGAATAAGAACTAAGGAATGATGATCAACATAAATTAATGTTTGAACATCAAATAGTTTAGAAAGGAGGTATTTATCTGTAAATAAAAAGTATGTAAATCTTAATAATGCATAAAAAAAATTTTTAAAGGAGAGAAAAAATGCAAGCAATAACAAATTTTGTTCAAGGTTTCCTGAGTATTGGCGCGGTTTCGATGCTGCCGATTTTCATTACCATAATGGGCTTGATTTTTGGGATGAATTTTTTCAAATCCCTGAAAAATGGCCTTTTGGTGGGTATCGGTTTTCAAGGTATCGCACTTGTAATTACTTTCTTGATGACCGCATTGACTCCTGTTTTAACGTTCTTTGGCTCATCAGGAAGTGAAGTAGCGAGCTTCAATATTGTTGACGTTGGTTGGGCTTCTCTAGCAGCCGCTGCCTGGGCTTTCCCATTAGCAGCTGTAGTACTGCCATTGGGATTTCTATTGAATTTTCTCATGATTCGGCTCAAAGCAACTAAGACACTCAATGTTGATGTATGGAACTACTGGCACTTTATCTTCAGCGGTGCAATTGTATACTACTTGTTTATTGCATCGGGGTCTTCACCCGTTCTAGCTGCAGGTGTTGCTTTGGTTGTAGCTTTAGTATGTTCCTACTTGGCTTGCTGGATTGGTGACAAAATTGCTCCTGCATGGCAAAAGCAGTTTGGGCTTGATGGTACAACCTGCACAACCATTTATTACATTATCACGTATGTTCCGATTAACTGGCTTGTAAACAAGATCCTTAACTTGATCCCAGGAATAGACAAAGTTGACATTGATCCCCAATCTGTTCAGAAAAAACTAGGTCCTATCGGTGAACCAGCCATCATCGGTTTAATTGTGGGTATGATAATGGCTCTCATTTCCAAACAACCAATCATTTCTGTTTTTCAAATTGGTGTTGGTGTTGCTGTAGCCATCGTACTGTTGCCTAGAATGGTTGCTTTGTTGATGGAAGGTATGAGTCCGATATCAGTTGCGGCTCGCGAATTTATGTCTAAAAGGATTGGAAGAGAAATCTACATTGGTATGGATGTTGCCTTAGGCATTGGCGATACAACCGCTATTACTGCCTCATTGCTACTTATCCCGGTAACAGTCGGCCTCGCTTTCATACTGCCTGGGAATCATTTCTTCCCGACAGCTACTTTAGGCGCGATTATCTATATTACCGCAATTGGTTCAATGAGTAGTGGAGGTAAACTGATCCGTACACTCGTTATGGGTCTCGCGTTCATTATCTACCATCTATACGCCTTAAATTTCCTTGCACCTTTATGTTCGGTAGTTATGAATGCGTCTGGTGTTGTGCAAGTTGCTGAAGGCACTCAAACAGCTGCGTTTGCACTTGAGAGCACAATAAACCTGCTAATCGGTGCGTTAGGTAAATTGTTTGGTATTGGTTAATTCTTGGTTCAAAATAAGATTTGATCAATGAGACCTCATGCCCCTTTACTTCTGACCTGAAATGATAAGGGGCATGAGGATTGGACAAAGTAAATATATCACAATGACAACATATTCAAAAAGACTTTTTAAACAAACCCCCACGCGTTTTTGGGTAAATAATCCTACTCCAGAAGAAGCAAAAAAATCAATAGAGGTTATGGGGAACGTTGTATGTATCGCCTCAAATTGCAACTACGCAAAAAGAATGTTAACAGAACCCGAAACAAAAAATGATGCTATTGCTTACGTAGACAAACTTATTAAAGAAGGCGAAGCTGATGATGATCTCATCGTTGCAAAGACAAGCCAATTTATGCTTTCAAAATGTAATGAATATTTTAAACCTGTATATGAAAAAAGCGTAGGCAAACATGGCTGGATTGCAATTCAAGGTAATCCCTTTTTCGATACCGATTATGATTTTATGCTTAGCGAAGCGAAACGATTCTATGATTTCATGCCCAATATTAGGGTGAAATTCCCTGCAACCGAAGAAGCTGTAGCAGCGCTGGAAAAAATGACCTCATTGGGAAAAGCTACTTTGGCAACTTGTGGCTTCTCTATTCCATTTACAAGAGCTGCTTGCGATGCATATCTACGCGGAGTAAAAATATTTGGTGGAAAAGTACCAACATTATATATGACCACACTAGCTGGTCCATATGATGAATATATCGAAAAATATATTAAAGCGAACAGAATTGAGATTTCAAATGATATCCTGAAATGGGCAGGATGTATCCTAGCTAAGGAACTCTATAGAATTAATAGAACGATATACAAAGATGCAAATATAACAATGCTTGGTGGTTGTCGTTTTCCATATCACTTTACAGAAATGGTACCTGGGGAAATGCACGTAACTGTAAATTATGATTTCATGGAAAAACTCAATGAACTTGATTTGCCCATAGAGGATAGAATCACTGAACAAGCCGAAGAAAGTGTAATTAGTGAACTATGCGCGAAGATACCTTCTTTCGCTTATTCTGTGGAGAGAGACCTTTCGATTTATCAAAGCTGGAGTCTCCAACCTGGAGCTTTGTATTTCCGTAACTACTTGAAAAACGGTTGGAATGTGGCTTGCGGCATCGTGAAAGAGAGAAGAATTTTATTTAAGTAATCCAGTTGTTGATTGTATTAGAAAATTTTATAAAAAATTTAGCCCATGATGTGTCTTTGTCATAAACTTTTTTTGCGATAGAAATAGAAACAATTATGCGATCTCTAATCTGGCAGTTTTAAAAAAATTGAAATTTCATGGAATAAATAAAATCGCTTATTTTTCAATAGGCGATTTTAAATCGAAAAAGTAAAAAATCCTGGTTATTAATTATTTTATATAGAAATAAAAATAAAATTAGTCAATAATATCAGAAAAACTCATCGGAAATCATCTTTGTGACAATAAACTGGAAAAAATAGAATTATGAAATCAAAAATAAATATTCAAAATTATAAAATGGTTATCTCTGATTTAGATGGGACAATCAAAGGTGAACAACAACCAATTCACCCCTTTACAATAAAAGTAATAAAAAGATTGTACACGAACAATATTCACTTTACGATTGCTTCTGGAAGAAATCTGGCATCTCTCCGGCATTATGCTGAACAGCTGGGAGTGCATATTCCGATGGTATTAAACAATGGAGGATTGATTCAATCATTAGATGGGAAAATATACCACCGTATTTCGATACCGCTTGAAATGGTAAATAAAACAATCGAAATTACTGACCAGGAAGGTGTGGATATGGTTGCTTTTAGCAATGACAGGATTTATTGTAAGAAGATAACTAATAACATCAGTAATGTTTATGGATCTTTAGATGATTCAATCTTTGAAATTGGTTCCTGGCGAGCAATTAAACCTATTATGGATCAAATTGATAAATTCATGATCATTGATTGGAATTCTGTCGACAATTTAGAAAAATTGAAAAATATTTTTGATAATGAGTTAAATGGCCAAGTGGATTATTTTTTTTCAAATATTTTCCACCTGGATGTAATGCCAAGAAATGTAACAAAGGCAACAGGATTAAAAAAACTAGGAAAAATTCTTGATATCAGCATGGAAGAAATCATTGCTTTTGGAGATTTTGACAATGATGCTGAGATGTTAAAAGAAGCAGGTATAGGAGTTGCTGTTGCGAATTCCTCTGAACTAGCAAAATCTAATTCTGATATTATCATTGGTTCTTGCACAGAAAATGGCCCAGCTTTTTTTCTCAATGATTTATTGTCATAAAGTTGTATCGTTGAAATTTTCAACTTCAGCAACAATATTTCAAGTGGCTTGCCTTTTTATACCAAAAATCCCCCTATTTTAATTTGTGTATTAATTAAGAATCATTATTTACGCAGCCCGCTCATTCCAGGAACCACTTCTCCCTGATCTGCTCGGGCGTCATCGAGTTGAACCGTAGCATATCGTAGTCGCCCTTGCGCAGCTCGTCCAGTTTCCCCAGCCATTCCTCTAGATTCTCATTGGTGATCACCGGGAAGTCGTACAGCAGCGAATTGCCGTTTGATCCGCCCAGCGCAGCCGGGTCGATCTGCACCCCGTTCAGCAGGTAATAGGCGGCGTAAACCGCTTCATAGGCGGTGCCGCCCGGCGGGATGGTCGCGATGCACTGGAAGCTTGGGTCGGCCGCCAGACGATCCTGCCAGGCCTGCAGCCCGTCCTGCCGGCTTTCGCAGCGCAGCAGCGGGTAGCCCTGCCCCTGCAGGTCGTTGGTTCCCCAGAAAATGTTCCCCAAAAAATCGTTCGACCAGATCGCGCCCAGCTCGGGCTGTTCGGCCGCCAGCGCGGCGATGCGTTCTAGTGTGAGCGCGTTTGCCTCATAATCCGCCGGCAGCGCGCTGGCAGTGATGCCTGCGTGTTCCTGCAGCATCTCATCCACCATAGCCCTCTCGGCGTTGTCCGGCCCTATAAAGGCATACACCATCTTGCCCGTGCCGCCCATCTGTTCGATCATCCATTCCAGGCTCACGCGCGTGGCTTCCGAAAGGATGGATAGGTTGTAGGCGCCCTGTACGTCGCATTCGCCGTCCAAAACGAACACCGGGATTTGTTGATCCGCGGCAGCTTGGATCCGCGGGTGTGCGCCCTGCGCGTGCCAGGTGCTCGAGAAAGCGATGATGGCGTCCACGCCCTGCTCGGTCAGCTCCTCAATGCCTTCGCCTTGCACGCACTGCATGCCCAGTTCGCCGCAGGCTCGGCGCAGGTCCTCCAGTTTCTGCGGCGTCATGTTGTTCTCTTCGTCCGCGTAGCCGATGACCAGCTCGATTGCCGGCTGAGGCTGATCCTGCGCCGGCTCTTGTTCTGGCTGGGCTTGGACGGCTTGCTCATCCGCGGGCGCTTCCGCGCCGGACTCTGCCGGCGGGGCTTCGGCTTCCACGGCGGCCGCCGCGCCGCAGCTCGTAACTATCATGGATAATAAGAGGAATAGGGGGATACAGGGTACTAGAATGCGCTTCATTGTGATCCTTTCTTCTTTTGCAGTGTGTTGTGTTGGTTTGGCGGGGCAGCCCCGCCGGCACTATTGTATTCCTGCTTTGCATAATTCGCCAGGTGGTTTGATAAAGAGTAAAAAGAATACTCCATCATTCTTTCGAATGTGTAGTGATAGGCACGAAAAAAACAGGCTTCCTGTTTAATAAAGAAGCCTGAATTTTTCTGTCAAGAAGCGGATTCTATTTCGCGCTGGGTGCGTCGAGCTCCTGGAGGATCTTCTGCGCGATGGAGGCTCCGTCCAGGCCATGCCGGCGCAGGGCTTCCTGCGGCGTGCCGCAGGCTGGGTAGCCTTCCACTGCCAGTTTGTGCAGGCTGCAGCCGCGCTCGAAGCCGCCCGCGTTAATCACGCTCAGCAGGCAGTCCGCCAGCCCGCCCACGGGGGCGTGGTCTTCCAGCATGTAGGCGCGCGGGGTACTCTGCAGCGTCTCTTGCAGCCAGGTCGCGTCCACCCGGTTGAGCCAGGGCATGTTGATTACCTTCAATCCTACTCCTTTTTCACCCAGCATTTCGCTGGCCAGCAGCGCCTCATGCAGCATGACCGGCCCATAGGCGAAAAGCAGTGCGTCGCTTCCACTGGTGAGCGCCGTGCCGCACCCGAAGGTCAGCCGGTAATCCGGCGGCAGTTCGATCTTGCGCGGCGATGGGCCGATGATCAGGCGTATGGCGCAGTTCTCCCGCGCCTGCTCCACGCAGTATTCCACTACCATGCGCGTTTCCTCACCGTTGCAGGGCTGCAGGATGAGCATGTTGGGGATGGCGTTCAGCAGCGAGATATCGCGGATGCTCTGGTGCGATTTGCCTGGCCCGGCTGGGATCAGCCCGGCGTAGTGCAGCGCGTAGATGATCTTGGTCTTTTCGCTGGCGTTGTTGTAGATCTGCTCGTTGGCGCGCGAAGCCAGGAAGCTGGCGAAGGAATTGACCATCGGCAGCAAGCCCTGCCTGGCCAGCCCGCCCGCCATCGAAACCATGTCCTGCTCGGCGATGCCGTTCTCGATGAAGCGCTGCGGGTAAGCTTTCTCGAAATCCCTCACCTTGCAGTCCGATGCCAGGTCGGCATCCAGGATCACCAGCTCCGCATGCTTGGCGCCCAGCTCCAGCAGGCTCTGCCCGAACACCCGCGAAACGTATTCATCCGTCACTTTGGCGTTCAGCTTCTCCTGGATGGCTTGGCTGAGCGGTTCGCCGTCTAAGTTGACGTGCGCGCTCTCAAAGACCTCTGCCGGTACTTCCTTCAGCGCCAGCTCGGCCAGCTTCAATTCCGACAGCCGGGCGTTGACGCGCTCGAGCAGCTCCTGGTGCCCCTTTTCGTACGAGGCGTCGTCCGGTGCGCCGGAATGCCAGGGGTACAGCCCCTGATTGCTCTTTAGCGCCTGGGTGTGCTCCATGAAGGAAACCCCGCGCCCTTTGATGGTGTCGGCGATCAGGATCTGCGGTTTACCTCGCACTTCTTTGAATGCCCGCAGGTGCTGCTCGATCTGATGGAAGTCGTGCCCGTCGCAGCGCGCCACCTGCCAGCCGAATACCCGCAGCTTTTCCTGCAGGTCGCCGATATCCAGGATCTCGTGCACTAGTTTATCTGACTGCACCTTGTTGTGGTCCACGATCACGGTCAGGTTGTCGATCTTTTGGTGCGCGGCCGCCTGCAGAGCTTCATAATTCTGGCCTTCCTGCAGTTCGCCGTCGCCGGTCATCACATAAACCCGCCCGCCGCGCCGCAGATGCTTCTTGGCCCAGGCCATGCCGCGCCCCTTCGACATGCCCATGCCGAGCGAGCCCGAATTGGATTCGATGCCTGCCACGCCCACGTCCGGGTGCCCGTCCAGGCCGCCCAGCCTCCGCAGCCTGAACAGGCGGCTTTCATCCAGAAAGCCCAGCGCGTGCAGCACGGAGTACAGCCCCGGCACGTCGTGCCCCTTGGAGGAGAAATAGATATCCCGCTCGGGAGAATCCAGCCCCACCTGCAGCAGGTTCAGCTCGCGCGTGTACAGCCAGGCAACGATGTCCATGGCGCTGAACGAGGAACCCAGATGGCCCGAACCGGCGCGTTTGACAGCTGCCAGCGTGTTGGCGCGGCACATGTCGGCGAAAAGGGCGCACTGCGCGTAGGGGTCGATCTGTGCCGTGCGCACGCGCTCGAATTCGCTGTGCGGGATCATTTCAATTTTGACCATATCATCCTCAATCTGTTCATAGAATATGCAGCGCCCGCAAGGCGCTGAAGATCAATTCTCAATGCGCGGCAGGCGCGCCTGACCGTTCTGCACCAGTTTTTCGGCCAGTTCCCAATCGTAAGGCCGGTTGATATCGAAACCCTCGTATTCCTTGGTGAAGAAGGGCAAGATGGCATTGCCCGCGATGGTGCGCTCCTCGAACACCACCCGGCACCAGGCTATTTCCAGGCTGGCGTTCTGCGCGTAGATCTTGGGCAGCGCCTGGTAGGGCGTGCTGTGCCAGGGCTGGCCGGCTTCTCTACCTTCCAGCACCGGCGTCATGCGTTTCCCTTTGACGATCCACATCTTGGCCGGGTGCTGGCTGCACAACTCCACCGCCCGCAGCGAATCAATGCCCTCTTCCTGCATGAACTCCCGCCAGGCGCGTTGGATCGTTTCGGGCTGGCGGAAAGGGCTGGTCGGGCGCAGGATGCTGAAGCAGTCGTACTGCCGGCCGAGCTCCTTCAGGCGCCTCAGGGTGAATTCGAGCCACTCGAAATCCGGCGAGCGGTCGCCGGAGAATTCCGCCGGGCGCAGGAAGGGCGCTTCGGCGCCGTATTGCGCGGCGATGCGGGCGTATTTTTCCGAATCGGTTGCCACAAATACCGCCGCGAAAATGCCGCTCTGCCTGGCTGCCGCGATAGTGTATGCCATCAGCGGGTGCCCTGCCAGGGGCTTGATGTTCTTGTCGGGCGTGCGTTTGGAGCCGCAGCGCGCCGGAATGAGCGCGATGATCGAGGGATTCTTCTTCATGCCCGCGCGGGATCGATGTTGATATAAATATCTTTCAGTTCGCAATAGACGTCCAGCGCTTCCGTGCCCGGTTCGCGCGTGCCGTTGCCGGAGAATTTGCGCCCGCCAAAGGGCATGTGCGGCTCGCTGCCGTGCGTGCCGGCGTTCACCACTGCCACGCCGCTGTGCACCTTGTCGCAGAAGCGTACCGCGCGATGGATGCTGCTGGTGTGGATGCAGGCTGTCAGCCCGTAGGGCGAATCGTTCGCCAGCGCCAGAGCTTCGGCGAAATCCTTCACCCGATACAGGATCGCCACCGGGCCGAACAGTTCCTTGACCGAGATCTCGACATCCGGCGCCGCGCCTTCGATCAATGTCGGCGCGATGTAGTACCCGTCGCGACGCGCTTCATCCTGCAGGCGTTGGCCGCCGCTCAGAATCTGCGCGCCTTCCGCGCGCGCTTTCTCCACCATCGCCAGGATGTCGTTCATCTGCTTTTCATTGATCACCGGCCCCAAGTCGTCATCGTCTGCATTGCCGATCTTCAGTTTGCGCGTGCTTTCGATCAGCATCTCGCGGAATTTCTCATAGATCGAGTCGAAGATGATCACCCGGCTGGCGGAGGCGCAGCGCTGTCCGGCATTGCTGAACGCCGAAGAAAGCACCCACTTGCAGGCGTTCTCCAGGTCGGCGTCGTCGCACACTACCAGCGGATTCTTGCCGCCCAGCTCCAGCGAAACGCGCGCCAGCCTGTCCGCCGCGGTCTTTTGGATCAGCCGCCCGACTTCCGTCGAGCCGGTGAAAGAGATCACGCCCACGTCCGTGTGCGCCGTCAGCGGCGCGCCGGCTTCTTCGCCGTAGCCCTGCAGAATGTTCAGCACGCCCGCCGGCAGGCCGGCTTCCTGCGCGATCTGCCCGACCACCCAGGCCGTTGCCGGCGTGTCTTCAGCCGCCTTCAGCACCGCGCAGTTGCCGCACACCAGCGCTGGAAAGACCTTCCAGGCGACGTTGGCGATGGGCGTGTTGGCGGCGATGATCAGGGCTGCCACCCCGATCGGCTGTCGCACCGTCATGGCGTACTTGTTGGGCACGCCGCTAGTGGTGGTGCGCCCGTACAGGCGCTGGCCCTCGCTGGCGAAAAAGATCCCCAGCTGGATCGCGCCGTTGGTCTCGCCCAGCGCGTCCTTCATGGATTTGCCGGTCTCGGCCGCCACGATCTCCGCGATCTCCTGCTGGCGCGCCTGCATGCCGTTGACGATCTTGTGCAGCAGCATCCCGCGCTGCACGGCTGGCATGTCCGCCCAGGCTGACTGGGCTGCCTTGGCGCTGCGCACGGCTTTCTGCACGTCCCGCTCATCCGAACGGGCTGCTTTCCACAGCCTTTTTCCACTGGCCGGGTTGAGTTTGTCGAACCATTTGCCCGACTGCGCCGGGCATTGTTTTCCATCGATCCAGTTGCTGATTTCTTTCATATCCATGTTGCGCGCCTCCCTTACCAGGCGGTCATGCCGCCGTCTATGATCATGTTCGAGCCGGTCATATAAGATGAAGCCTCAGAGAGCAAAAAAACCACCGCGCCGTTGTACTCGTCCGCGCGCGCCATGCGCCCCAGCGGGATCTTCTTGCAGTAGCCTTCCAGGAATTCCTTGTCTTGGTTGTTGAACACACCCGCGAAGGTCAGCGTGTTTACGCGCACGTTCTTCTCCGCCCAGTAGGTCGCCAGGTAGCGCGTCAGGTTCAGCAGCGCCGACTTCGAAACCGAGTAAGCCACCGGCTTGTAGAAGGCTTGTCCGGTTTTGCGGCGGTACTCGTAGATGTGCTGGTCGGGTGAAACCAGGCCGTAGGTGGAGGAGATGTTGATGATTGAACCGCGCTGTTCCTGCGCCATGCGCGCCCCGATCACCTGGCAGCACAGGAACACGCCTTTCACGTTGGCTTCCATCACCTTATCCCAGGAGGATTCCGGGTAGCTTTCAAAAGGTCCGTTCTCCTCAGCCGAGGCGTTGGGCGGCGAATCCAGCGCGGCGTTGTTGACCAGGCCGTGCGGCACGCCCCATTCGCCGATCAGCTGGCTGCAGGCGGCTTCGATCGAAGCCCGCCGGGTGACATCCACCGCATAGAACCTGATATTCGGGTCATCCTTCTTTTCCCCGTAAACTTTCCGGACGCTCTCGTCATCGGCGTTCAGGTCGAACACCGCCACCTTGGCGCCCAGCGCGCTGAGCGTCAGCGTGAATTGTTTGCCCAATTGCCCCATGCCCCCCGTGACCACCATGACCTTGTCTGAAACGTCAAACAGTGATTTCTGCATGAATATACCTGTTTCCTTTTAATTTGATCATGCGCCGCGCGTGTTGCGCACTGCCGTGTGTTTTGTAAGTTTTCAAATCCCGCCCGCTTCGCTCAGACTGTCTAACCCTTGAGGCTTTTCAGCAGCTGGCGCGCTTTCTTGAAAGGCTGCTTGGCCAGCCGCCAGCCCTGCTGCAGCAGGTTGGGCGCGTAGGTTCTGCCGGGCTTGAGCTGAATTCTATCATAGGCGGGTTTTTCGGCGCTCTGCGCCAGCACGCGCGCTGTCAGGTCGGCTGCCCGCTGCGCGTAGGAGCGCTCATCCCGATACAAAAGATCGCGCGTGCTCTCCACCAGCGACCGTTGGATTTCCGTCCTCCCGCTCAGGTCAACCAGGCGCTTCATCTGCGGGAAGAAATCTTCCCGTTTGCGGCACACCAGCAGGTTGGGGATGTCGAACAGCTCCTTGAAATGCTCCATGGTGGAGACCTTGTCGGTGCTCCAGGAGTGCTTGCCGTCGCTGAAAGCCACTGCCTGCACCGGCAGGCCGAACAGCAGCGCCTCCAGCAGCACGGTGGACATCGGGCTGATGACGGCGTCCACGCTTTGGTAGATCTTGACCAGGTGCTTCATACGGATGCCGAAATCGTCCGGCACCGCTCCGCGCCCGCTTTCTTTGGCGCTGCGGTAGGTTTTGATGATCTCCGCGTCCATGTGGATATGCCGCCAGGTTTGCGAGAAGAAATCCTCCTCCGATTTGCGTTTGACGCGCCAGGGGTGCGGCCGGTAGAGGATGTGCATGCGCGGCAGCTGCCCGCTCTCGATGGCCGCGTCAATCTCCTTCAGCAGCTGGGTTTCATCGAACAGTCGGAAGGTGCCGGCGAACAGCAGCGTTTTGCCCTGGGCGGGCAGCCCGAATTCCTCCCGCAGCGCGGCTTTGTTCACTTTTTGATTGGGATGGAAATCATCGTAATGCGGCGCGCCGATGTTGAAGACGCGCTCGGGCGGCATTTTCTGGATCTCGAGTGCGTGTCTGCGGTTCTGTTCGCCCCACACGCCCATCGCGCTCGGGTAATGGTACAGCAGGCCTTTGCTGGAAAGGTTGTCCCAGCCGGCCACCAGCATGATGGTGGGAATCTTCAGCTTCTCGGCGATCTGCAGCACGTCGTCTGTGCCGTAATCCAGGATGGCTGAGGGCAGCACAAAAAAATCGGGGCGTTCCCGATAGGTCAATGTCAGAATGTCCGGGTGCAGGCCCATGCGCGCTTCCTGCTCTGCGCGGTAGCGTGGGTAGCTTTCTGCCGTGGCCAGTTTTGCCAGCCTGGCGTACTTTTTTGGGTTGGCCTTGGCGGATTCCTGGTAGCGCGTGCGGAAGGACGCGCTGCGCTCCTGATACAGCATGCAGGAGGTATCGAAAAGCTGCGACCATTTTTCAAAACGGCCTGGGTAGAAAGGGATCCATTCCAGCTTGGGCAGGCCGGCGCTTTTGAGCGACTCATCCACGCCGCCTTCCTTCAGCAGGGCGGAGGACTGCATGGCCACGTAAACCAGCTCGTGCTGCTGTTCCAGTTCGCGGAATGCGCCGCTGGAAAGGAAGCGCAGGATGATCTCTTTGCCGTAGATGAATACGAAACCCTTCATGCTGATCCTATTAATTGCTTAGGCAGTCAAAATCCAGGTTCTCATCCTCGCGTAGCGCTTTTTTGAGCTGGCGCCCGATCAGGTTATCCAATTCGTAGGGCGGCAGTCCGTCCCCCGGCGATTTGATGGCCATATCTTCGGCTTGCAGCACCTGCCCGGCGGGCAGGTCGCGGGCTGCCACCAGTTTCTTGCCCATTTTGTGCAGCGGTTTCACTTCGCACTCTAACGGGCGCTTGATGCCGTCTCCCATCGCTACGCGGGCGCGTTTGAGGTCGCGCACCAGTTTCTGCATGCCGATCGGTTCCAGCGAAAAGGCCTGGTCGGTGCCCTTCCAGGCGCGGTTGATGGTGAAGTGCTTCTCCACCACGCGCGCGCCCAGCATGTAGCCCACCAGCGACATGGCAATGCCGTTGTGATGGTCTGACAGGCCGATCACCAGCTGCGGGAAGCGCTCGCGGTAGGTGCTGATCACGCGCAGGTTCAGGTCCTGCGGCTCTGCCGGATAATTGGCGGTGCACTGCATCAGGCACAAGTGCGGGTTGACGGGCATGATCGCGTCGTAGGCGCGCTGCACGTCTTCCATCGTGCCGCCGCCGGTGCTCACCAGCATCGGTTTGCCAAATTGCGCCACATGCTTGAGCAGCGGGGTGTTCTTTAGGTCGCCCGATGCGATTTTGAAGACCGGCATTTCCAGCTCTGCCAGAAAATCCGCGCTCTGGAAATCGAAGGCGGTCGCGAAAAAGTCCAGCCCCAGTTCCGCCGCGTACCTCTTCAATTCAAGGTATTCCTCTTTGCCGAATTCCAGAGCCTCGCGATGCTTGCCATACGTCTCGCCGAATCCGTTTTCGGTATTGTAAGGCGCATCAAATAGTTCGCGCGTGAAAAGCGTGCGGTTGTTGCGCTTCTGCAGTTTGACGGCGTTCACCCCGCAGTCGCGCGCGGCGTGGAACATCTGCTTGGCTTTTTCCAGCTCACCTTGATGGTTGTGTCCGATCTCGGCGATCACGTAACAATCGCTGTCGTCACGAATTTCGGTTTGATTGATGACCAGGCTTCTTTCCATGGGTTGCACCTATTATCGTATTCTGATCAGTGCGAACTGACCGGTTAGTAACGGGAAACTGAAATAATCCGTCTGCCCTGCCAGGAACTCGATCACGGCTTTCTGAACGCCCGGGCAGGAGGTGAATCCGTAATCATCCACGATCATGACCCCCTGCTTGGCCAGGCGGTGGTGAAAGAAATGCAGCCCGAACAGCGTCGGTTCGTAGATGTCCACGTCCAGATGGACGAAATGGAATGGTTTCCCTTCGATCTGCGGGCTGGTATCCTGAAAGCGCCCTTTGTACAGCGCAATGTTTGGGAATTCGCTCAGGTATTGCTTCACATCCTCAAAATCGACGTTTCCAAAACCCCCGCCCTGATGCGCTCCGTCTGTCCCGGGTTGAATATCCTGGGCTGCGTGCCCTTCGAAGGTATCGAAGCTGTGCAGTTGCATGTTATTGATGCCCAGCTTGGCTGCGCAGGCCGCGATGAAGTAGCTGCCCCCGCCGCGGTGCACGCCCACCTCCGCGAAGTGAACCTTGCTCTCTTTTGCGATGATCGGCGCCAGGTTCTTCATCATATTGTAGAGCGTGTACAGCCGGTCGTAATACAGGTAGGTGCGCTTGTGCTGGATGACCGTCTCTGCCAGCTCGCCGAAATCGGGCAGCCGGCGGATATCCACCAGCTTGTGCGCGGATTTTCCGAAGAAAGCCGGTGCCTCTGTTTGCGGCAGGTACTTGTACCCCGCCTGCTTTGGAAAGATATCCATTCCGAGGACGCCCAAGGCTTTATGGATGATTTGCCAAACAAAGTGTTTGGACTTTGCAGTAAAACTGGATGCTTTGTTCATCAACCGTTCTCTTTTTTGAAATGATCCTTATAAAAACATCGCTTTAATTGTGTCGAAAAACGAGAATTTTATCAGGAGTGTGAATTTTACTATACTCAATTCATCAAACGTGAAAAAGATACGTGACCTGTCTCTTTGCATTCTTATGACGACATTTTTAATTGCGAATTTTCAATTCTCGTTTCATTCCATTTTAATGGCTTGAGCAAAACGCCGTTTCTCTTTCCGGCGGATGAATCAGAATAATTTGTCCAATCCTCCACTTCAAATGCAAAACCGAGCTGGTCGTCATGTTTAACCCCGCGCCGTTTTCCGATCACGAATCGGAATTGGTAAACCCCTTCATTCAGCAGGTTCCCGGGAAAGCGGACGGTCGTAATATATTTTCCCGGCTCGCGGTTTGTGGGAAGAACCAAACCATCATCGTCATCTACAGATTTGATCACCGTCAAACCATCCGCGCGTTCCAGGATCAATCCGATATGGTCATCGCTGATTGCGGCAGAGACTTCGTATTCCACTTCAAAGATGATCTCCTCGGAATTCTTGAAGATCCTGGTCTGTTTCCCCTGCCGGTTCCTGAGGCAAAAGCGCGTGAATTGCGCTGCGGATCTCCTGCTCGGATGGAAGGTTTTTTCGGTGATATTTTCATTGGCGGTGGTGCGCATGTACGTATCAACCACTTCCTGGATCGGTCCGTCGCATATTTTGTGGCCTTTGTTCAGCAGAATTCCGCGTGAACACAGCTGCGCGGCTACCGACATATTGTGCGTGACGAACAGCACCGTCCGCCCCTGGCTGGCAACGTCGCCCATCTTGCCCAGGCACTTCTTCTGGAATTGGGCGTCTCCCACGGCTAAAACTTCGTCAACGATCAGTATTTCTGGTTCCAGGTGGGCTGCTACGGCAAATGCCAGGCGCACGTACATCCCGCTGGAAAAGAATTTGACCGGTGTATCGATGTATTGCTCCACTTCGGCGAACGCTATGATGGCATCGAGTTTGCGCGCGATCTCCGAGCGCATCATCCCGATGATGGCTCCATTAAGGAAGATGTTTTCTCTGCCGGTCAACTCCGGGTGGAAGCCGGTGCCTACCTCCAGCAGCGAGCCTACCCTGCCGTACACTTCTGCCCGCCCTTCGGTCGGGTCGGTTATGCGCGAAAGGATTTTAAGCAGGGTGCTCTTTCCGGCACCGTTGCGTCCGATGATCGCGATTGCTTCGCCAGAATGAACGTCAAAGCTGATGTTCTTTAACGCCCAAACCGTTTCACGCACGTCGGATTCCTGTCTTTGCAATCTGGCAGAGATTTTTCGGGGAATGGAAAGGATTTCTTGCTGCAGGGTTTTGTAGCGCGCTGCTTTTTTGCCTGATTGGGCGCGCGTGATGAAGTATGCCTTGGAGAGGTTCTGGATTCGAAAAGAGAGGCTGCTCATATCACGTCCGCGAAACCGCGCTCCACCCGCCGAAAGACGATTAAGCCGAAAACGAAAAACACAATTGCTGAAATAGTGCTGATGAGGAACATCTCGCGTGTCAATCCCTGGCTGCCCAGCAGCGACCAGCGGAATCCTTCAATGAAGCCGATGGCCGGGTTGATGCTCACCGCCCAGCGCCATTGTTCGGGAATGATGCTCATCGAATAGACCACCGGGCTGGCGTATGTCCAGGCCTGGATCAGGAAGGGCAGCGCGTACATGAAATCACGGTAATAAACGCTTAAAGCGGAAATCAGCAAACTGACGCCCATTGAGGTCAGCAGGGTGATCAGTAGAAAATAGGGCAGTGCTGCTAAGCGCCAGGTGAACGGGATTCCGAAATACACCATCAGGATCATTGTCACGGCAAATGCCACCGCGAAATCTACCAGGATCGCCCCGACGCTGGCGATCGGCACCAGCAGCCGTGGAAAGTAGATTTTTGAAATCAAACCGGCGTTGCTCACCAGGCTGCCTCCGGCGCGCGAAAGCGAGGAGGAGAACAGGTTCCAGGGCAGCAGTCCGGCGAATACGAACAAGATGTAGGGCAATCCTTCGCTGGGCATGCGCGCGAAGTTGCCGAACACGATGGTGAAGATGATGGCAGTCACCAGCGGCTGCAGAATTACCCAGGCGATTCCCAGGATGGTCTGTTTATAGCGCAGTTTGATATCTCTCTCTGCCAGGATGAACAGCAGATCGCGGTAGATCCACAAATCGCGCAATCCCAGACTGAATTTCCGCTGGGGTTCAATAAGGAACAATGGTTTTGGATTTGAGCGAATTTTTTTTTCTTCGAAATCCAACGCTGGTTTTTCCTGTTTATTTTTCAATTTGACCGATTCAAGTTGGTTGATTTTGTCTCTCTATTTCATTATCATGGTTGTGCTTCAATTTTTTTTACGAACGAACCCAGATTTTTTCTTTTCGCGAATAGGCTTCGCGTTGCATTGTATCATTTTCATGCACATTTTCACCGAAATTGAACAAGAACATGATACGCCAGAAAATTAAGCTGCGTTGTTCATTCACCAGGCTGAGCATGATTTTTTCGGCGGGAGAATCCCGATTTAAGAAAATGCCGGATCCTGCGGCCGGAAAAGAGATTTGAGATGCCATATTGCATGACCAGCAGTGGAATATACAATTTCCGATGAAAAGGAATGATTTTAGACCTGCACAGGTAGGGACCTAAATGTAGGAAATTTTTTTCAGCATAGAAAAAATTTCTGAATTCAACCCCGTACGGATCATCTTTGAACCGTTCTTTGAAGGAGGTTGTGTGGACATTCCGGATGTAGAGAAATTCATCCACATAGGTGAATTTCGTGGCCAGGGCGACCTGGCTTGCGAACAATCGGTCGCATCCCTGGACTGAGGGCAAACGCTCTGTTGCCAGCCTAAGGAACTCCGTCCGATATAGTCCATACAGATAGATGTTGTATTTTTTTCCCGCTGCCAGCGCCATCCCTAACTGGAAGTGATTCATCTTCGAAGGGTCCGCTTTGCCTGAAAAGCGGATCACGTCATACTCGTTCTTGTTATCCAGCAATCTGCGCATGGCGCACAGGGCAACGCTTGAATCCGGATTTCTTTCCAATTCCGCAATCATTTTTGAAATGAATTCCGGTAGCCAATAGTCATCATCTGCCGCCCACATGAAATATTTTCCGCCTGCCTGCTCAAGCACAAATTTAAAATTGAACCATACCCCCTTGTTCTCCTCTTGCCGGTGGTATCGGATGCGCGCATCTGATCGCTCAAATTCTCGCGCGATTCGCTCCACCTCCGGTGTGGGTGAAGCGTTATCGGAAATGATGATTTCAAGATTTTGATAGGTCTGTGCAGTGATGGATTCCAGCGTGCGCTCAAGGCCGTTCGGGTTATTGAAGGTGGGAATGCCTACGCTGACCAGAGGTTCATCAACCATTCTTTTTTCTCTTCAACCACGCCCCCTGCCAGTGGGTGATATTTTTGGTCAAATCGCTTTCGTTGAACGGCCATTTGGGTTGTTCTAGCTCGAATTCCGGGTGGTTCTTGATAAATTCACGCGCAGCCTCGGCGGGGTTATCCCTTGCCCACTCCGGTTTCCCACGCGGGGTATCGAATAGATCCTGCATGATTCCATCCGTGGCAATGATATAGGAGCCCGGGCTTACCAGGTGGTGGTAGGCTTCCAATTCATTGAGTACATGTTCTCTGGTGTGATTCGAATCCAGCGTGATCAGCGTGGTTTCATCCGCTTTGATCAGACCGGCTACCTGCTGCACGATTTTGGAATCGACCGAACTACCCTCGATCATAGTAATGAAAGGATACAGCTCGTGCACCTCGATTGCCGCTCGATTGTGAGGGCGGATTTCGTTGTCAATGCCGATCACCCGTCCTTTTCCCATTGCTTTGCATAAGCTGGCTGAATAGATCAGTGATCCGCCGTGCGCGATGCCCGTTTCGATGATCACGTCGGGTTTGATGCGGTAGATGACCTCTTGGTAACGCAGCATGTCTTCTGGCAGTTGGATGATCGGGCGTCCAAACCACGAGAACGTGTACTCGTATTTCTGATCCCAGCCGACTTTTACCCATACGCGTGAAAGAATCTCAAAAGCTTCCTTTGAGTAGAGCGGGATTTCTTTCGTCTCCCCATTTTCCTGGAGAACCATTGTTTTTTCATCAGTTTCGATGCTGATCTTCATGCCATGCTCCTGTTTGATGGATTCAATACTTGAAATTCCCCCATTTTCAGCCCCTTGATCTGATCTTCGATTTCTGCGATGTAGTTGGGATTTAAAGGGATCAAGGTACGGATTTTAAATTTCGAAAATTCTGATGGGGAGATGATCGCATGCCCCGTCCCGGGCAGAAATTTCCCCTGTTTGTTTGGATTGATGTCCACCACGCAGTCAATGATTTTCTGATCGGGATCAAACAGGTTGGCGAACGTCACTCCCTTGGCGCCGGCTCCCCATAAAGCGATTGGGCCGTCCTCTTTGGCCTGCTTTAGCGCGTCCCGCCACTTTTTCACCCACATCTCATTTGATTGGCTGTATTTCTCGATAAGGGTATTCATATCACCATTGCCTGCCGAGAATATGCTGCTGTTTTTCGGCGATGACGAGGGTTTCGACTCCACCCACAGGTATTGGTCGCCGAAAATCGTCTTGATCGAATCGATGGAAAAACCGGCGGTTTCGAATGCCCTTTGAATGGATTGGCGGTTGAAGTAGGAGCAGTGCTCATAAAAGAAATCGTAGATAACGCCATTTTTCAACGTCCATTCTACGTCTGGTGTTTCAAAAATCACTTGGACGCTATTTGATTGCCCGGCTGCCTTGCGAATGGAGGCTAACATCGCTACTGGGTCGGGAATGTGTTCGATCACATGCCGGCAGATGATCAGGCCGGGGTTTTCATCCACATATTTTTCACTGTAGAATTCACGAATATACTGCAGTTTTCCCGAATATAAATTCAAGTCACCCAGATAGCTTGGGTCAAAACCAATTCCGGAATTATTTCCTTTTTCCACCAGCTTTTTCAGAAAATCCCCCTTCCCGCAGCCGATTTCGATGACCTTTGCATCCCGCATCCCTTTTTGTTCTACGAGGTAATTGATTTGCCCGTCAATATAGCTCTCAAACATGGGCGAGTAATTCTGGGTGTTCTCATAATTCTGGTCGTAGGTCATGCTATCGGCTTGGAAGCTTGCATTGAAAACAAATCCGCACGACAGACAAAGCGCAATGGATAGGTTTCCGCGCGCTTCATTGCGAGCCGCCGTTTGGTCTGTGAAAAGATAATTTTGATGAACGGGTACGTTTTCTTGCTCCAGAAAGACCTGGATGGATTTGGATTGGCAGATCGGGCACGTTTTTCGCATAGCGATTCTATCGGGCATTCTGCCAGTATTGGATCGCATCCTGCAAACCCTCCTGCAGGCTGACCTTCGCAGTCCATCCTAATGCTTTCAATCGTTCATTGTTGCCGCACAGGTACATCGATTCCCAATTTCGGTAGGGCAGCTCTCCGATCTTCACCAGCTCCGGTTTGCCGGTCAAGGAACCGATTTGTTGGATAATGCTTTTGATAGCAATTGCTTCGCCTGAACAGATGTTATAAATGCCTTCGGCTTGATTTTCCAGAATAGCCATAAAAGCATCTGCCACGTCGCCGACATGCAGGTAATCTCGCATTTGCTCTCCCGGCGAAGAAGCGAAAACCTCGTTGTGGAGGATTTTTAATATTGCGGCTGGCACCAAGCGCAGGGGATGCTCTTTTCTTCCGTATAAATAAAAGATCCTCCCCCAGGAGAAGCGCATGGGAGATTGCTTGGCAATTTGCCCGCCGATGAGTTGAAATGAAGATTTTGCGGCTGCGTACAAAGTTTCTGGCTGTGTCCTGTCATCTTCAGCCAAGGGCTCCGCTTTCTGCGCGTATTCAAAACAGGTCCCGGCGCCGATGAAATGCTTGCAGCCGAAATTCGCCATTGCCGATAGCAAATGCATGCTGGCGTTTAACGAGGCGAGGTTTTCTGGTGATTCCAGATATTTACCCGGTTCGGCATACCAGGCCAGGTGAATGCAGGCCTCAGGTTCCCATTTCTGTATTTCTCCTTCAATTAAAGAGAAATCATTCAGGCTTCCGCGCAGGATGTCGATTTTTGAAAGCACTTCATTTAATCGCCGCAGATCATCCTTGGGCAGCGCCAGAGCCAGAACCTCATGATTTGCTTTGCTGAGGGCTTCAGTTACATGGCTGCCAATGAAGCCCGAGGCTCCTGTAACCAATACTCTCATGCCGCTTTCCAATCCGGATAGCTTTGATCTTTGCTGGAAATGATTTTTGTTTCAATTGGCCATTCGATTTTGAACATTGGGTCATCCCAGCGTATTCCTCGTTCGCATTCGGGATGATAGAACTCGCCCATCATGTAGAATACCTCTGTATTGTCTTTCAGCGTCTGAAAACCGTGTGCAAATCCCTTTGGAACGAACAATCCCAGGTGATTTTCAGAATTCAACTCTATTGAAAACCACTTCTTGAAGGTTGAGGATTTGCTGCGCAGATCGATGATTACGTCGCTGATCGCGCCCATGGTGCAGCGTATTAATTTGGTTTCTTCAAATGGTGCGATTTGATAATGCATGCCGCGCAAAGTCCCTATTCTTTCACTGAAGGAAATATTGCATTGGACTAATTTTGTGTCAAGTCCTTGGGATTCAAATTCTTGTCTGCACCAAAAACGACTAAAGAATCCCCGTTCATCTTTATGCGGTTCGATTTCGATGACGTATGCGTCATTGAGGTTGGTCTCAATAAATTTCATCCTTTTATTAATACTGTTCCTTTCGAAAGATTATTATATTCGCAATGAGGAAGGGCAAAAATAAAACGGTCAAAAATCATGAGATCATTATTTTTAAATAAGAACCAAGTAAAAATTAAGATCGCTAGCATCAAATCTTTTTTATAGTACCGAAATGGTAATGAATATGGTTAGAGCTTTTTTCCCAATAGTCCTTGATTGAAAAAATCTCGATACCAGGCAATCGTGCGTTTCAATCCTTCTTCTAAGGTGAATAAAGGTTT
>ENA-ORXD01000903-ORXD01000903.1-sediment-metagenome-genome-assembly--contig:-NODE-903-length-30315-cov-6.822376_pt1:0-25000 | contig 30315 bp, 23 predicted proteins | sample MGYA00237862_ERZ511471 | MGnify/ENA metagenome assembly ERZ511471 | reverse complement strand
GGCCAGTTTTGAGAGCATTCTGAATCGATAGCAGGACCTTCTCTAAAGACAGCGGTTTTTCAATGAAATCGTAAGCCCCCAGCTTGGTGGCCCGAACAGCTGTCTCAATGGTGCCGTGCCCACTCATCATGATGACCATTTGTTCCGGCACCAGTTCTTTGATACGGCTCAAGGTCTCAATGCCGTCGATTCCTGGCATCCAGATGTCAAGGAGTACGAGATCAGGGTTTTCCTCGCGAAGAGTTGCGATTCCTTCCTCACCGTTTCTCGCGAACACGACACGAAATCCCTCATCCAGAAGGATGCCTTTAAGGCTTGTGCGGATACTTTCCTCATCATCAATGACCAGGATAGTTTTCATAAAAATGACCTCGCAAAGGAGAATTGTAGGAATGGGGTCAGCTGACTTTTTCTGTGGGCGTAGCGACCGGGAGTTCTACGATGAAACGGGTGCCCCTGGGGTGATTGTCTCGGACCCTAATATAACCGTTATGATCGGAAATTATAGATGAAACAATCGCCAAACCCAGCCCCGTGCCGGATTTTTTTGTCGAAAAATAAGGTTCGAAAAGTCGTGGCTTGTCCTCGGGCGGGATACCACAGCCGTAATCTGCAACAGCGAATGTAGCCATTTGCAGGGTTTCATTGAAGCTGGATTCGAGTTCGATACGTCCCTCGCCATCGCTGGCACTGACCGCATTATCCAAAAGATTAATCACCACCCGTTTGATTTGATCGCGATCGAGGTTGAAGATAGGGACTTTGGGGTCTTGGCTGAAGTCGAAATCGATATTGCGATGCCCTTCTTGATAGAGGACCAGTGCTTCGGAAAGGATTTCGTTGAGGTTGTTCGGCGTCGGATTGCTGGCCGGCATACGAGCGAAATTTGAGAACTCATTGACTAGGTTCTTTAACTCGTCGACCTGTTTGATGATCATTCGGGTGCACTCATCAAAGACCGTGTCTTCCGGGTCGAATTGACCGATATAACGCCGCCGCAAGCGCTGAGCCGAGAGCTGGATTGGTGTGAGGGGATTCTTTATCTCGTGGGCAATACGCCGAGCCACTTCCCGCCAGGCAGCCATACGCTGCGCCTTGAGGAGCTGGGTGAGATCGTCAAACACAACGACCGTTCCCATGAATTCTCCGGTCTCGTCGCGCAACGTGGTAACGTTCAGAAGCAACACGAGTTTGTTATCTTGAACTTGCAACGACACCTGTTTGCGAATTGAATCTTTGCCTGAGTCAAGCAATGAACGCAGGATGTCTTTGATCATGGGGAGATAGTCTTCGCCAACCACTTCTCGGAAGTTTTTGCCAAGGACCTTGGATGCCCTGATTTTCAGGAGCATTTCAGCGGATTTGTTGATGGTCGTGAGGTTGCCCTGGTTGTCGACCGAAATAACCCCGGCATTGACGTTTTTAAGCACGATTTCCATATAGCGTCGCCGCTGTTCCAACTCCAGGTTGGATGCCTGGAGTTCACGGTTGGCTCCGCTGATCTCTTTTTGGCTTTTACGAAGATCTTGGGCCATCTGGTTGAAGGCATCAACCAGGGAGCCAATCTCGTCATCACTTTGGACATCAATGTGGACATTCAAATCGCCGGCCGCGATTTTCATGGTTGCGACAGCTAGTTCCTGAATTGGCCCGGTAATGCCCCGGGCCATATGAAAGCCGTACCAAGTTGCAAGGAAGATGATGATAGTGGCAATCAGCATCAGAATTGCCACATAGCCTTTTTTGATATCTCCTTTGAGAAGCTTGGTGGCTTTGTATTGCTCGAAGGAGTTCGAGATTTCCTTCATTTTATTCACAAGACTGTACGGGACATAATAATTAACGACGACTACGCCAACCACATCCCGGGGATTCCAGTTTGAGAAAACCGGCACAATACCGCGAATAAGATCTGCTTTGCCGATTGGGGTGATTTCGGTAAAGCGATTCCCTTGCAACGCCTCTCGTATGCTATCTGACACCGGATCGGTGAACTCGGCGGTTGGCACCAACGGATTGGAGGCACGAACCAGTTCTTCGTACGTGGAAGAGAAGACTTCAACGACACCAAGGTTGTATTCCTGTTGTTTTTGCTGGATGACCAGCCGGAGAGTCGGAAGATTTGCATCATTGAGAAGCTTTTCATTTTTGATGATGCGAGCTAGCTGATCCGCATAGTATAGGGCATTGGTGCCCGAGTTTTTATAATAGGTCTGAGCAACCTCCAACGATTCCTGCAGCGACTGTTCAATTTCAGCATTGAACCAGCGCTCTATGGCGTTGGTCAAAAAACCTGCCGAGAAAAAGAATAAAGCCAGCGTGGGCAACAAACTGAAACCGACAAAAGTGCCGACCAGACGCGTGCGAAGTTTGGCTCCTGGAACATCCCTCTTGCGTTCCAATATCAACTTGAAAAGATTGCGGATGATCAGAAAAAGAAACAGGATGACCAACAGGATGTTGATGTTGATCAGGACCAACACCAGAACGTTATTGGAAAGGGGTATTTTAGATGTGAACTCGAGGAGCTGTGGCTCCAGCCTGGAGAACAGGACGACCAAAAAGATGACCAGGAGTATTAATAGCCACTCTCTGCGTCTCTTGCGATTTTCGGCTTGCTGTGGATTTTGTTGCTGATTAAAGAGTTTCAAGCTGTGATCCCGTGGCAATTTCCCATGTCAGACTGCTATTTTAGGGGCAAAATCACCGCAAAGCAAGGGAGCAAAAAACAAAGGCAGCCGTTGTCGGCTGCCTTTGTATGCGAAGCTTATCGAAATTGCCAGGCCATTAGGCCTCAGTCAGAGCAAGGTCGGACGCGAATGCAGGGACACCGCTACGCAGGGATTCCTGCAGGGCATAGTCAGTGAATTCGACCAATTGCCAGTGGTCCGGCTGTGCAAGAATTTGCTCCACGGCTTTATGGTTGATATCATGGCCGGCTTTAAAGGCTTTGATATGGCCGAGCAACGGATATCCAAGCAAGCTGAAGTCGCCAATCGAATCTAGGATTTTATGGCGTACGAACTCATCCTGATAACGCAGCCCTTCAGGGTTGAGGATTTTTTCTTCCCCGATGACGACAGCGTTTTCCAAGGAACCACCTAATGCCAGACCATTTGCCTTGAGGTATTCAACTTCTCGCAGGAAACCGAAAGTTCGTGCCGATGCAATGTCACGACAGAACTGCTCGCGGGAAAACTTGATGGTCCGATGCTGCAGGCCGATGCATGGATGATCAAAAGCAATATCGCAGGTGATGCGGAAAAAGCGCGAGGGGATGATGGATACGCGCTTTTCACCATCAATAACCGTAATAGGTTTACGGATTGCCAAATATTTGCGGCTGCGAGGCAGCTTGCGCAAACCCGCCTGTTGCAGGAAATGTACAAAGGGGGCTGCACTTCCGTCCATAACCGGAACTTCCGGGCCATCGATGTCAACGTTCAGGTTGTCGATGCCGAATGCGTTGAGAGCCGCCAGAAAATGTTCCACTGTGGAAACGGACAGTCCGCTTTTGCCGATGACGGTGGCCAGTCGGGTGTCGACCACATTGGCCGAAATAGCTTCTATGGAAACCTTGCGCTCCCCGTCTCTACGATGAAAGACGATCCCGGTCCCGGCTTCTGCAGGGCGCAGATGCATGGTAATGGTCCGGCCGGTATGCAGGCCGATTCCGGAAATCACAACGGGTTGGGCAATGGTACATTGGGAAATCATGAAAAGGTGAATCCTCCCTATGGATGACAAATTAATATTTAACATAACGCAAACAATGTGCCAAACCTTGGAGTGTTTTAACTTATTGAAAATAAAGGGGAAAAAAGATGGGGTGGGAAAAAGATACGCAAAGTGTGGCTTTGCTGCATTGATGGTTGTGGAAAAAAAACCACACCCGGCTAATCTGTGTACTTTTTACAACCGACCGGAGCGGAGGATTGCGATTGCCAACCAGAGCCCTAAAAAGCCGGCGATGGAGTAACCGAAAAATCCGAGCACGGGAAATCCAAACAGCATTGGACCTTTTTCGGTTTGCATAATCAGCGAGGAGCCGACGATCAACGCTGCGATAAGCATACTGAAGGACAAACGATTGCTGGCACGATCAAGATCGCCGATGAGTCGGTCCAGACCGCGGTGCTCTAAATCGATTTTGAACTTATTGCGATTGATGCGGTTGATGAGTTCCTTGATGTCGAGAGGGAGATTTTTCATCAGGACCGCATAAGACTGCACGGTTCGCAACAGATCCTTGGACAATCCGGCCGGGGTGATCCGTTCCTTCACCAATTTTTCCATGAATGGGCGTAAGTGCCCGATCATGTTGAACTCCGGATCGAGTTGACGACCGAGTCCTTCTATGGTGATCAATGCCTTAGCCAGAAGCATCAGGTCTGAAGGGAACTTGATGCGATAACTGGTGAGTATTTCTATGAACTCGGTGAGGAGTTTGCCGCTGTTGATTTCCTCCAGAGGTAATTCGTAGTAATCGTCGATGAATTCGGCGAGATCCCGTTTAAGCTGCTTGGTATTGACTTCTTCAGTCAAATCCCCTGAGTAGAGAAGGTTGCTTATGATTCCGTCGATATCACGATCAAGGATGGCCACCAGGAGATCGACCAGTTGAAACTTGAGATCCCGTTCCAGGCGGCCGACCATGCCGAAGTCGACAAATGCCAACCGACCATCGTCCAGCACGAAGATATTGCCGGGATGGGGGTCGCCATGAAAAAAGCCGTGGACCAGAACCTGTTTGAGAATGGCATTGGCGCCATCACGGGCAATGGCCTTGCGGTCGTGGCCGGCAGCCTCCAATAGCTCGAATTCGGAAATCTTGATTCCCTGAATATATTCCAGGGTCAAGACAGTCTCACCTGAGATGTCCCAGAAGACTTTGGGAAAATAGACTGTTTCGTCGTCAGCAAAATTGGTGGCGAAACGGTCTATGGTGTGTCCTTCACGGCCGAAATCCATTTCTCGGCTGATGGTGCGGCGGAATTCTTTGACGAGGTTGACTGGTTCATACAAGTCGCCGGTCGGGATATGGTGTTCAATAAGGTACGCCAACCCCATGAGGATATCCAGGTCGGTTTCGATAATCTCGGCGATACCAGGGCGTCGAACTTTGACCACGACGGGGGTGCCGTCATGCAGCTTTGCCCGGTGAACCTGGGCAATGGACGCTGCAGCAAGGGGTTCGGAGTGGAATTCGGAAAAAAGTTCGTTAATTGGATAGCCAAGTTCGCGGCGGATCTGCCCCTCAATTTCCGCAAGGGAAATTGAGGGGACCTTATCCTGTAACTTGCTTAACTCTTCGATGTATTCTCGGGGGATGATGTCGGGACGGGTCGAGAGAATCTGGCCCAGCTTGATGAAGGTCGGCCCAAGTTCTTCCAAGGCCAGGCGCAGCCGTACCGGTTGAGAAAAACGCTCAATCTCTTTGGGCGCTGTTCCCAGGGTGATAATCTTACGTCCCAGCTCAAGGTAGTAATCGATATTGAGCTGTTCGACGATGTGCCCGAACCCGTACTTGATCAGGATGCCGAGGACATTCCGGTAGCGGCGGATCGAGCGGATGTTGCGGTTGATCTGGGTGAATGTCAGCATTCGCCAGTTTCTTTGCTCGCAGGTGCACAGGCGGCTTCCAACTCAGCCATTCGTTTTTCCAGTCTGGCAAACTCTTCCTTGGTGACCAGGCCGACACGATCACAGGCTTTTTTTACTTCTTCCTGGGCCATTGATTCGAGTTTTTCCTGGTTGGCCTTGACCGTTTCTTGCATTTTGTTTAGTAAGGCTTTTCCCTCTTCCTCGCTGACATTGAATTTTTCTTTGAGCTCCTGCAGGAGTTCTTCAGCCTTTTTTTGGCTGAGGGAGGCTGCTCCGAGAGCAGTCATAAAGGTTTTTTCTAATAGCTCGATCATAAATATCCTCCTTTTAAGACAATAGTTCCAAGCAGTTAAAGCTTAACACAGGGGCTGGGGCTTGCAATGCTGGCCAATTGTTTGCGGATCTCGGGGAGGGCGGAGCGTGCTGCCGCTTCACCGGCGGTGATAGCTTCGGCAGCACGGTGGAATTCGAGCAAGGTCATCTGCGTTAGCGGTGGCCGGATCAGAACGTCAATGCCGACCTTTTCCAAACGCAAATTGTTGATCTGGTTTTCCATGATAGCGACACTTTGGGCACAAACCTTTAGGATGCCTGGTGGTTTTTTCGCCTTGTAATTGTTTTCTTGTGGCGGCGAGGATTCGTCGTCATCGCTGCCCCAGACTTCCTGGAGGAGTTTTTCGATCCCCAGTCCAGCCGATGCAAGACGTTCCAAAAACGATTTGCCTGCGGTTTCCGGCTGCGGTGTTACAACCGCAGGAAGATAGGCTTCATGTTCTTTTTTTTCGACCTGGGGAATAACACACACACCGATGATCAGCTGTGCCCCCATGGCCCTCACAACATCAGCCGGGACCGGATTGCACAGGCCGCCATCGACAAGAAATCGATCTCCGAAGCGGACTGGCGTAAATATCCCGGGAAAAGCTATTGCCGCGCGCAGTGCTTCGACCAGGTTGCCCTTTTTTATGGTGAGGGCATCGCCAGTTTCGATGTCGGTTGCTGTGATCGCCAGGGGGAGCCTGAGCTCTTCAAAGGTATGAACAGGTAACAGGCGGGACATCAAATCGACGACCTTTTTTCCGTCAATCAGGCCTGAGGTCGGCAGAATCGGATCGACCAGGGTAAACAGGTGTGGCCAGTCGACATCTCGAGCAACTTTTTCGATCTGGTCGACCGAGACTCCGGCTGCATAAAGAGCGCCGATAAAGGCCCCGATTGAAGTTCCGGCAATGGCAGAGACTTTGATTCTTTCCGCCTCGAGAACTTTCAAAACGCCGATGTGAGCCAAGCCTCGCGCTGCTCCTGCACCGAGGGCCAAGCCGATTTTGGGTTGTTCACTCATACGCAGTTCGATCGGCCGACTCTGCTGAGCAGGTCAGCGGGCAGGGGGTGATATGCAAAGATTGCGCTAACGGCGAAAAATCCAGAATAACAATGACAGAACCACGGAAATGAGCAAGCAACTGGCCAGAGGGAAATAAAAAGAGACGTTTTCTTTTTCTATCCGAATATCACCGGGCAGTTTTCCGAGAAAGGGGATCTGCCCTCCGAAAGTGAGGAGTAGACCGACGCCAACCATGACCACGCCACAAACGATCAATAACTTGCCGATATGCATAAGCGGTTTTCCTGCTTCCTCAAACAAACTTTGTTGGTGAGGATGACAGTATAACAGGAGCCAATAACAAAGGAAATCGTTCAGGGTAGGAGTTTAGACCAGGGAGGGAGGTGCAGGGACTCCCAGATGTTTAACGCGGCCTGGGTGGCGGCAGCCGCATCCGGCTCATGACGGTGGGTCTCCTGTAACAATTGGGTCCGTAAACGCAGCAGATCCTGCCGGTAGCGTGAAACGATTTGTTCCGTCAATGTCCGGTCCCGTGGCAGCCAGACTTCACTAACTTCGCGTAGTGAGGCCAGTTGCAGTGCCTTGGCCGTTTCCATCCCGGCAACTTCAAGGGATTCACCATCGGGTGAGGACAGGGTCACTTGGTCAAAAAACTCGCTGACGATCTCCAGAGGGCCGGGGAGGGCATACGCTTGCAAATCCTCTTGCCGGGCGTGGAGCAGGTAATGTTCAGGGAACAGCGGGATGCCATCGCGAAACACCTGTTGGACAATAGCGTCTAAGGAGAGAGTCGGCCTGGATTTCTGTCTTGTCGGTTTCCGCTCAGCCTCTGGTTTCTGAACCGTGGGAAGATGAGCAGTAACATCGCTTCCAAGCCATTGCTCGATCTCCCGATCAAGAACCTGCAGCGGGACATTTTCAGGCGCCTCTGAGCTTAGCATGCTGAGATTGTGCAGGAACTGATCTTCGGGTAACGGCATTTCTACTCGTGCAAGCCACGAGGCCAGATTGGTCATCTTGGGGAGCGGCCGACGGTCGCTGACCAGGTTCCAGAGGTAGTGTCCCAGGCTCGAATGTAGAAATAGGAATGCCCCGCGTCGCACGGACGAAGAAAGCGAACGATGTTCAGAACAGGACAGAACGCCAGATGTGAGCAGTGGTTGAATCTCCTTTGGCAGATGCAGAGCTGCCACGAGGAGACAGCGTGGTGCTTGACTGAGCCAGTTGCGGTTGGCTTGCAGTTGCCCCAGCTCTGATCGCAATGAAACCTGAGTGTTGAGGTTTTCCTGCTGCGCAGCAAACACCAGGCGAACGCCTTTTCCAGAGAGCCGGTCAATGCTGGACAGATTATGCTGTTCCCGAATCAATGACCAAAGAGCTAGGCCGAAATCAAGAGTCAACCAGTCCTCCGGTACGGTAATCTCCAGGCGACCGGTTTGCGTTGCAACCCCGAGCAGGTGCAGGAATTCGAAAACCCATACTGGCGTGCGGTTAGGCAGAGAAAAACGATGATGCGGCCAGGACAATCGTAGAAGAGTTGTCAGTCGGCGGTTTTCTCCAGCGGAAACAATCCGCTTGTCAACAAGGGCACCCTTGATGGACGTCGTTTTCAAGGATATTGGCACACTGAGAGCAGAAAAAAACGTGCCCGCCAGTTGCGGCCTGCTTTCCAGCACTCGCAGAAATGTTTCTGCTGCAATAATTGGCGGAGCTGCAACCAGAAACGGCTGAATGGCAGTTGTTTGCTCCGGGAGTGTGTTGACCAGTAGGGCAGGGATGGCTGGCTCTTGGTCTACGGGATCCATTGATACCGGTTCCTTGAGAAATTGACGGAAAAGCTCTTCCGCAAGGAACAAACGGAGTACTTCAGCCAAACAGGAGCGTTGGGCTGCCACGTCGAGCTGGATCAAGCGACGAAACAGATGATGAAGACTGACCAGGGAGTCCGCTGGTAGTGGCGGTTCTCCTTCGGCGAAGCGTAAAGGTTGAGCCAGAGCCGCGGGCAGGCGATCGAGAGCATAGTCCATCGCTTGCTCAAGCCGTTCCGGTTGGGCTTCGGCAGGAAGTTCCTCGAAAACGATGACAGCCAGCAGCCGTAACAAGGTCAGACCGAGTTTATGCTCTGCCTGGGTATTCCAACTCTGGGGGTTGTCACCTTCTCCGCTTATCAGAACTTGTCGGATTGCCTGTTGAACCTGCGGACGCATTTGCCTGAGTGTGAGTTGGCACAGATTGACAAAATATTCTGGTGGAAGTTGTGAGGCAGGAATCTGGCCGGTGACAGACCACGGCTTGAGAGTGTTCAATAGCTCCCGCAGCTCATTGCGGAATTGCTCGATGCGCATGTCTGAGCTGAGATCGGTTGTGGCTGCAAGCGATTGCCCCTGTTCCAGCAATTGCCAAAATTCAATGGCGTGGGGAGTCCAGTAGACATAGAACTTTAGGCCAAGGCTGCGCGCAGCAGCAGCGGCCTGCTGAGAAATATCCTGATTCGCATCAGGAAAAAAGATGATTGCACCAGCCATGCAGCTGGCGCGATTGATCCAAAGGACAAGGCAGGAAAGCTGGAGGGGACCTTGTTCAGTCAATAGCTCCGGCTCGGTTTCAATTTTACGAAACGGAAATCGGCCATCGTCGCAGGCTTGTTGAGCCCAGTGAGCCAGTTGAGCAATGAATTGTCGTTGGGTTGCTCGGTCCATGCCACCGTGTTGCATTGAGGTCCGAAAAGAAGAAAGGGGCCGTCACAATGACGGCCCCGGGGGCTATTCAGCAGGGCTAGTGCCTTTCCCCCGACAAAACGTTACCATCAGTTTTTCCTGTGTTCAAAGATTTTTTCGCAAAAAAAATCTAATAAACCCAGGTTTTAGCAGGACTATAGCCTCTTACCAGGATAATTTTAAGCCAATCAGCGGTCTTCACGGCGGTCGGCAAGGTAGTTGCTGCCCGGCAATTTTTTCAGGTGATCCTTCATTTTTGCCGCCTCACGACTGATCGCGCCAACTGATGGATTCTTCAGGTTATTCGAGCAGATACTGACAACCGAGAGGGTCATGATTGGGAAATCTCGGTGAATACCATAGCGGTCGGAGGAACTGATGAAACCCGCTGCACGATCCTCTTCCGAATAAAATGATGGGATCAATGTGTCGAATCGAGAAATAATTTCACGGGCAATCGGTTCAGCGCGCTCTGGGGTACTGAGAACGACGTAATCGTCACCACCGACATGGCCAACCAAATCTGTAGGATTCCCCATCTCTTTCACCGTCTGCTTAATAATCTGGCCAAGGGCGGCAATGATGTCACTTCCGGTTTGATAGCCGTAGCGATCATTGAACGCCTTGAAGTTATCCAGATCAAGGTAAAGGTGGGAAAAGGGCCGGTTGTCGCGGATGCGGCTCTCCAGTTCCCGTTCGATGGCCAGATTCCCCGGCAAATGGGTCAGAGGGTTGGCATCCAGTTGGAGTTGCTCAAGTTCTTTGAGCTTTCCGGCCATGATTGCGAATTCTTTGGCCAACACTCCAAATTCATCATGGCTTTCCAGATCAATAGGGATTTCGTAGCTACCGGTGGAGATGTCCTTGGTCGCCCTGATCAGGCGTTTTATAGCCTTTTGCAGCCGAAATACGGTGGCCCCTGCCACCAGGATGGCCAAAGAGACACCGCCCAATGCCAGCAAGAGGGTCAGGTGGTAGGCCTGGCTGCTGGTCGTGGACAGCTGTTCCAGGGTTTCCTGCAGTATTTTTTCCCGCACAGAGAGGAAGTCCTGCAGCGCAGTCAATAACTTTTCCCGCAATGGGGTCAGGTTCTGGTCGGCAACCGCATTGGCCTCCTCCCAGTTCAACTCACGAACCAAACGGGTGAAAAGCTGCTCTTCCGCCGAGTAGCGGGTGATGTAAGCATTGATGGTCCCGATTTCTTCCGTAAGGGGTAATTCCGCCAAGGCATTCCATTGCCGGGTCAATTCGTCCTGTCGTTTTTCCTGCAGGTCAAGAAGTCCAGGATCTTTCAAAACCAAGGCCTGTTTCTCTAGTCGCTCCAGGGCCAGTACGTTGCGCGGTAGCTCGCGGGCCAGAATTAAGGCTCTGAACTGCACTGTGACCAGCAGATTGGACCGCTCTGTCTGTTGGCTGAGCGCAACTAGGGCATAGATGACGGCAGCCAGGCAGAGGAGGCTGACCATGAGGAAACCGACAGTTATTTTTTGAGCGACGGTCAAGCAGGGCCAGCAACGCAACCGACGTTTCGCGTGATGATTCGCTGGTGTTGAAATTTGATTCACCTGCGGGGAACCTTTCAAGAAAACAGGGGGCCGTTTTCGCCGGGATTGCAGGGGAGACGTTGAAAGTGGCGAAATGCCAGATCCGTGGCGACACGGCCGCGCGGGGTCCGATTCAGAAATCCTTGTTGAATCAGAAACGGCTCGATAACGTCTTCGATGGTGTCCTTTTCCTCGCCAATCGCGGCTGCCAGCGTGTCAAGACCGACTGGACCGCCAGAAAATTTGTCGATGATCGTAAGCAGCAACAGGCGGTCCATGTGGTCGAATCCGCATTTGTCCACTTCCAGTCGCCCCAGGGCGAGGTCGGCAATCTGCGGGTCGATGACACCGGTCCCTTTGATCTCAGCAAAGTCGCGCACGCGTCTCAACAGACGATTGGCTATTCGGGGAGTACCACGACTGCGACGGGCGATTTCGTGTGCCCCTTCCGCCTGGGCAGGGATGCCGAGAATGCCAGCACTGCGTTTGACAATCGTAGCCAATTCCTGGTCTGAGTAAAATTCCAAACGACAGATGACGCCAAACCGGTCGCGGAGTGGTGAGGACAGGAGTCCCGCCCGAGTTGTGGCGCCGACCAAGGTAAACCTCGGGATATCCAGTTTAATTGTACGAGCCGATGGGCCTTGGCCAATGATGATATCGAGCTGGTAATCCTCCATGGCGGGATAGAGGATTTCCTCAACAACCGGCGAAAGGCGATGGATTTCATCGATGAACAGGACATCGCCAGGCTCGAGGTTCGTGAGGATCGCGGCCAGGTCGCCGGTTTTTTCAATGACTGGCCCGGAGGTACTCTTAATGTTCACCCCCATCTCATTTGCGATGATGTTGGCAAGGGTGGTTTTACCCAGTCCAGGAGGTCCGTAAAATAGAACGTGGTCCAATGCTTCGCCGCGTTGACGGGCCGCATCGATGAAAATTTGCAGATTTTCTTTTGCTTTGGTTTGGCCGACGTATTCCTGTAACAGACGCGGCCGCAGGGTCGTCTCGAAATTATCGTCATCCTGGATGGTGTCAGGTGTGATGATGCGGTTTGTCATAAAGCCAATCGCTCAGTTGGGGATACTCCCCATGAAGGTTATTTCAGAAGAATTTTCAGCGCCCCTTTAAGGATGTCCTCAAGCGGAGTATCGGCTGAGATTTCCATGGATTCGAGCACTTTTTTGGCTTGAGCTTCTTTATATCCGAGATTCAGTAAGGCGGACAGCGTATCTTCCAAATGATTGGCTGCAGCCTTGGGGCGAACCGGGGGACTGGTTGGAAGGCTGCCTAGGCCAAGTTTACGTACCTTTTCGCTCAGTTCAAGAATGAGCCGCTCTGCTGTTTTCTTGCCAATGCCTGGAATCGCTGCCAATCGTTTGCTGTCGCCCCCAGCCAAGGCGAGAGACAGGTCGCTCAGGGGGATGTTGGAGAGGATAGCCAGGGCCAGCTTAGGTCCGACACCCGACACCGACAACAATAGGGCGAACATGCTTTTTTCGTCAGAGGTGAGGAAGCCGTAGAGGTGAATGGCATCTTCCTTGACGTGGGTGAATATATGCAACCGAATATCACCGGATTCAGGCAGGGAATAGAAAGTGGACAGGGGGATCATGACCCGGTAGCCGACCCCCCCTACGTCGACGATGATGTGATCAATTGATTTGTAAGCAACCTTTCCGGTCAGCAGGGCAATCATCGCAGGTTCCCGAGTCTTAACGGAATTGGCCGGTTCCGTTACGCAAAAGGTTGTTCTGATGGTGGCTGTGGGCATGACAGACCGCCACAGCCAAAGCATCCGAAGCATCTTCTTGAGCGATTTCAGGCAGATTCAACAAGACTTTGACCATCTGTTGAACCTGCCCTTTGGAGGCTTTGCCATAGCCGACCACTGCACTCTTTACCTGAAGGGCCGAGTATTCGAACACTTCGATGCCGTGATTGACTCCGGCCAACAGCGCCGCGCCGCGCGCATGCCCGAGTTTCAGAGCGGAACGGGCGTTTTGAGCCACGAAGATTTCCTCGACAGCGACAACATCCGGAGAGTGTTCCCGAATGATTCGGCACAACCCCTCGTAAATGGTCTGTAGCCGCACCGCCAGGCTTTGCTCTGTTTTGGTGAACAGGGCTCCATTGTCGATGTGGATAAGCCGGTTGCCCCGCTGTTCTATCAGGCCGTAGCCGGTAATTCGGGTGCCCGGGTCGATGCCGAGGATTTTCATGGAAGCGTCCTTGCCGCCGGTCGCATAAAAGATTCTTGCTCTGGGGCCGGGGATCAACCCATGATACTGTCGATATCCTCCTGAGAAATGTCGAAGTTGGCATAGACGTTCTGGACATCATCGTTATCTTCCAGTTTGTCCATCATTTTCAACATCTGCTCAGCCTGTTTCCCTTCCAATTGGACCGTGGTTTGGGGAATCATGGTGATTTCAGCCGTTTCCCATTTCAGTCCGCTCGCTTCAATGGCGTCGCGTACTTCTATAAAATTGGTCGGCTCGGTAATGACCTCGATAGAATCACCTTCATCCTTGACGTCCTCAGCACCTGCTTCGAGAGCCAATTCGAAAATGGCATCGAAGTCACTGCCGGCAGGGAAGGAGATCAAGCCTTTGCGATCGAACAAAAAGGCAACCGAACCGCTGACGCCGAGGCTGCCATTGTGCTTATTGAAGATATGCCGGACATCGGCAACAGTCCGGGTACGGTTGTCAGTCATGAATTCCACGATGACGGCAACCCCGCCAGGGCCGTAGCCTTCAAAAATTCCTTCTTCGTAGTTGACACCGTCCAAGCCGCCGGTCCCTTTTTTGATGGCCCTTTCAATGGTGTCCTTCGGCATGTTTTCGCTTTTGGCTTTATCTACGGCCGTACGCAGCCGAGGGTTGTTTTCAAAATCACCCCCGCCGATTTTGGCTGCTACAGTGATTTCTTTGATGAGCTTGGTAAAGATTTTGCCGCGCTTGGCGTCCTGGGCACCTTTGCGGTGTTTGATGTTGGCCCACTTACTATGTCCTGCCATAAACGTCGTCTCTCCTTGATTTCGTTCCTTGGCCTTTCTAGGCCTAAAAGCATTCAATCCTAGCATGAAGCCCGCAAACGCGACAAGGACATAATCCGTGCCTTTTCCCGGGCAAAAAAAAGCCGACCTAAGGCCGGCTTTAGTTTTTTATAAAGCGGATGAGAGGATCAGGGATCCTTGGGATTATTGTGGTATTCGATGACGCGCAGCTTGTGGGATACCTTTTTAATCCCTTCAATGGCACCCACCGTCTCGAGAACCAGTTTGCGGTCAGCTTCGCTGTGAACGTGTCCGCCAAGGGTGATTACGCCGTCCTTCACTGCAATGTCCAGATGCTGGCTTTCCAGTTTGCAGATGTTCAAGATCGCGATTTCAGCTTTTTTGCGAAGAATAAGATCGGAGAGGGTTTTCTTCGATTCATTCTTCATTTCAACCAGGTTGGAGTCCTGAATCCCATGGCAGATAAGTTTGACGGCCATGTCTTCAGACATTCGCATGGTGTTGATTGTGAGGTCATAATTCAAAGGATCGTGCCAGTCCCGGTCAAAATAGTAACGGACAAAGCCGGCTCGTTGCTGGTCGCTTTTGCGGACCATGATGCGGGCCAGATCCGGATCGAGCCATTCTTTTTCCGCCCAGCGTTCCACACGTTCCTCAAAGGGAGCGGTGATGCGGACGCGGAACACACTTTTGATCTCCTGCAGCAGATCCTGGCCGCCTCGGCCATAAATGAGGACATTGCCTTTAAGGGCGTATTCGAGGATGATCAGCTCGATCAGATGCAGGTCAAGCTCAGTCTTTTCATCCAGTTTTTCGACAAAAGCAGGGGGCTTTTCGTCCGCCTGTTCAATCGCCTCCGGGGTCAGACCATAGTCGGCAGCAACGTTCCGGATCGCTTCCCCGTCTATTAGCAGATAGCCGAGTTTCTCCGCCACACGGTTGGCGATGTTGCGGCCACCGGTGCCCATTTCGCGGGAGATGGTGATAATTGCCATAATAAGTTTCCTTTGCTACAGAGAACTATGGGCAGAAAAATATCGCAAATTCTAACAATTCGTCTTGTCCTTGACAAGGGAAGAATTGGCAAGCCTCTGATATCTCTTGATCTTATTCCGTTTTAATAGGCCGGTTTGTAATCGAAGTAATGCTGCGTGTTGATGAACCGAACCGTACGGCTTTTGGAGCGCATGACGATTGAATGAGTTTCCGCTCCGCCGGAGAAGTAGCGGACTCCATGCAGTAAATCCCCGTTGGTTACCCCGGTGGCTGCAAAAAAGACGTCGCCGCGAGCCATCTGTTCAGCGTTGTAGATTCGATCGAAATCCTCGATTCCCATCTTTTGCGCCCGGTCGCGTTCTTCCTTGTTCATGAACACCAGGCGACCCTGCATGTCGCCTCCCATGCACTTGAGGGCAGCGGCAGCCAATACCCCTTCAGGGGCACCTCCTATCCCCATCATCATGTCCACGCCACTACCATCAACAGCGGCAGCGATGGCAGGAGAAACGTCACCGTCGGAAATCAGGTGGATGCGGGCGCCCGCCTTGCGGATTTCCTCCACCATTCGGTCGTGGCGGGGGCGGTCCAGAATGACTACCGTCAAGTCTTCAACGTAACATTTCTTTGCCTCTGCGACCCGCTTCAGGTTGCTGGTGGGAGAAGCGTTGATGTCTATGCAGCCGCGAGCAGCGGGGCCGACAGCGATTTTTTCCATGTACATGTCCGGTGCGTGCAGAAACCCGCCACGCGGCGCAAGGGCAATCGTCGTGATGGATCCGTTCATCCCTTTGGCACAGATGGTAGTTCCTTCCAGTGGGTCAACGGCAATGTCGACCTCCGGACTTTGGCCATTGCCGACCTTCTCTCCGATATAGAGCATCGGGGCTTCGTCCATTTCCCCTTCGCCGATAACCACCGTTCCGGCGATCCCCATGGAATCAAGGGTGCGACGCATGGCATTGGTCGCAGCTTCATCCGCTGAATTTTTATCGCCTTTGCCTACCCAACGGCCGCAGGCGAGCGCAGCGGCTTCCGTGACCCTTACCAGTTCCAATGCCAGATTCCGATCCATAAACTCGCGCGACCTCCTGATCGTTACGTATTGCGAAAAACAATGATTGAGGGATTAATATGTGGCCGGCCGCAAGTGTCCGCCCCGCCGACCGGCACGTTATAATGGCACGCTTCGCCTAGAAAAACAAGGATTTGGCAAGGACACTCTTGGCGCAATGCGGTTCCGTGGTAGAATTTGTTTATTGTTTTGCCATCCAACCAGAGAGGAACCAGCATGGCAGACTTTTTTGTCTGGGCGCATCGAGGCGCCTCTGGCGTTGCCCCCGAGAACACACTGACCGCTTTTCAAGAAGCTTTCAAGCAAGGCGCCCATGGTATCGAACTGGACGTTCATCTTTCTGGCGACGGGATTCCGGTTGTCATTCATGACGAGACGGTAGATCGCACGACGAACGGCCGCGGTGTTGTTTGTGATATGCCACTGGAGGATTTGCGGCGCCTGGATGCCGGTTGCTGGTTTGATCCGCGATTTTCGGGGGAGAAGATCCCTTTGCTTAGCGAGGTGCTCGATTGGGCTGGAGACCGGCTCAAACTGAACCTGGAGATCAAAGCCTTCGCCGCCGGGACAAAAATTTTGGAATTGTTGCCTGATTTCCCCAAAGCTGATGTGGTGATTTCCTCGTTTCAGCATCGTCTGTTGCGCCGGTTGAGGCAGAGTCACGAGACCTTGCCACTGGCTTTCCTAAGTGATTCCTCTCTGTGGCACCTTGCGTTGCGGCAGGCAGCTCAATGCGGCGCGCAAAGCTGGCATCCGCGTATCGACCGCTTGTCTCGGGCCATGCTGCGGCAGGCTCATCAGCGAGGCCTGTTGGTGTACCCTTGGACGGTCGATGACCCGGCACAAATCCGCTCCTTGCAGCAGCACGGCGTTGACGGAGTTTTCACCAATTTCCCGGATGTCGTCCGACACGATTTAGGCGGCTGGAGGACTAAAGCCCATGCCGCTGCTGAAAAGCATCCCCCTATCGAGGTAAACCCTGCATGTTGATCGATTCCTCCCTGATTCGCACGATCGTTTTTGATCTGGACGGCACACTGTATCAGAGTGACGAACTTGGATCAGACATCCATAAGGCCGCCGTAAACCTGGTGGCCCGTACTCGAGGGATAACGCCCAAGGAAGGGCAGAAGATCTTGCATTGCGCTCGGGCAAGGCTTACCGAATTGCTTGACGAAGAGCCGACTTTGACCCGGATCTGCATGGAATTGGGAGTTGACCTGTTCGATCTGCACCGGGAGTTTTGCGACCATATCAAGCCGGAACGTTACCTGTCGGTCGATCCGATACTCTATGCGCTGCTTGACAGCCTGAGAGATTTCGCCGACCTGGTCATTTATACCAACAACAACCTCCCTTTGACCGAAAAGATCCTGCAACTCCTCGGTGTCCGTGAAATGTTCCAGGCTCTTTATACCATTGAGGTTTTTGGCCAGCCCAAGCCGGATGCGGCAGCGTTGAATTCACTTTTGCAGGAAGTTGGAGGGCCGCCGGAAAGTTTTCTATTCGTCGGCGATCGTCATGTCGTCGATCTCAAATTGCCCCAGTCGCTGGGGATTCCAATTCTTTTGGTTCGTGAAACATCTGATCTGCTGCAGGTCCACAAGTTGCTCGGCATCATCCCCTGATCAACCTTTCTGCCGTCCAGTAAACGCTATCTAGGTCTTGTCATTCCTGACCCGTTAGGTTACTATCCCAGCTTTGATGAATTTTGGGGGTGCCTGCGATGTTAGAACTTGTGGAAAACAATGCCAGCAAACCGGAATTGGAAGCTTTTCTGCGGGAGGAAATCACTGCCCGCGGCGGGCTGACCTTCTCTGATTTCATGGCTCAATGCCTTTATCACCCGTGCTGGGGGTATTACATGGGCCAGCGTGATCGGATCGGTAAAGGGGGCGATTTTTTCACCTCTTCGAGTGTTCACTCACTGTTCGGTCGATTGATCGGCCGGCAGTTGCATCAGATGTGGGAGATTCTCGGCGGCGGCGATTTCACCATTGCGGAACAGGGTGCCGGCGAAGGCCATCTCTGCCTGGATATCCTGGATGGGATTTGCCAGGAGTTTCCCGAATTCTACGCTCGTGTCACCTATTTGTTGATCGAGATCAGCCCGGACAACCAAGAACGGCAGAAAACCCTGCTGAGTCGTCATGCTGACCGGCTGCGCTGGATTTCACAGGATAAATGCGAAATCTTCCAGGGATGTTTTCTGACCAATGAGCTGGTCGATGCCTTTCCGGTTCATTTGGTGGAAAAGCGTGATGGAACGTTTCAGGAAGTCTACGTGGTGAATGGTGAGGACGGGTTCTGTGAAGAACTGCGGCCTCTTTCCACCCCTTTAATCGAAGAGTATTTTTCCCGGGTCGGCTTTGCACCAATCGAAGGGAACCGGGGGGAAGTCAATCTTGCCGCGGTAGACTGGATGCGTTTTGTCTCCTCCCGCTTGCGGCGTGGTTTCGTTCTGACCATTGATTATGGGTATCCCGCTCAAGAATACTATTCGCCCTTACGCCGCAATGGCACCCTTATGTGTTATTACCGGCACACCTCCAACGAAAAGCCGTTCCTGAATATCGGCAATCAGGATATTACAGCCCATGTTGATTTCACCACCCTGCAGCTCGTCGGTGGCGAAGAAGGGCTGGAGTCTCTCTATTTTGCCGAGCAGTATCGGTTTCTGATGGGGCTCGGTTTTGTCGAAAGTCTCATTGAGTTGGAACAGCGCGAGCCCGATGAAAAGCATGCCCGGGCTTTGCGCCTGACCTTGAAGAACCTTATTCTTCCTGATGGGGGAATGGGGGAAACCTTCAAAGTCCTTATTCAGGGAAAAGGTGTCGGAGCACCGCAGTTGCTGTGCAGTCGGCCGATCTCCGGAATCCCTATGCCACCCGGCGGCTTTCCGCCTTCTTTTTAACAGCATTCTCTGGTTGACTTGTCGGGAATGTGATATAGTAAACCAAACTAATCGGGAGGAAAACTCATGAAAGAGCAAGTTCAAGAAGCATTGAATCTCATTCGCCCCGCGCTGCAGGCAGACGGCGGCGATGTCGAACTGGTGGACGTTTCGGCGGAAGGCATTGTTTCCGTACGTTTGCGCGGTGCCTGCGGCTCCTGCCCCATGTCCACCATGACTTTGAAGATGGGTATCGAAAAAACCTTGAAAGATCGGGTCCCCGGCGTTAAAGAGGTTATCCAGGTCGCCTGATCTCCCATGAGGAGGTGACTTTTATGATTCGTGTCAAAACCTTTGGCGAACCGCTGCGGCCGTTCAAAGTCCGGCGTGAACTTAGCGAACTGGACGAGCAGGTCAATCGGTTTCTGGAAGACAACCAGGTCAAGAAAGTTATTTCCGTCAGCGATGCCGCTACCAGTGATGCGGGTGGCGCGACCATAGGGTTGGTCCGGGTTGTGGTTTACGAAACATAAAGATCAACTCGAACCTTGCTAGAAAAAAGGGAGCCCAAACGGGCTCCCTTTTTTTGGTCGGCGCAAGATAATTAGCGATTTTTCGCCCATTTGGGGTTGTCCATAGGGTCCCCCTTGTAGCCAAGGTCTTTCCACTTCATCCGACCGTTGTCGCCGTGGCACTCAAGACAGGTCAGGGAGTCCTCTTTCGGGGAAACCATATGGTTGAGTCGCCAGTACATTTCGGTGGGGGCGAAACCGTACTCGCCGCTGAATTCCAAGCCGCTTTCCTTCATACCCAGTCGGGCAGCCTTATCCCAGTCAAAGTCTCGCCAGTACCCGCCTTCACCATAGGTTTTTGCGGTAATGAAGTATTTGAACTTCTTGTCGTAGATCTGTTTGCCGCGATGCACTTTGAAGGGATACAGCTTGGCCTTCTTGTCTTTGATGTCACCAAGAGGATAGGCCAGCTTGGTCACCTTGTTGGGATCCATTTTGTCCCCTTCCATGTAGGCATCGGCTTTGCCGTTGTACCAGGCGTATTCCGGAGCGACCATCTTGCCGTAAACGAAGCTCCCTTTGGACTTCAGATAAGTGTGTTTGCCGTACTGGTCGAGGGTTTCCTCGTGCCCTTCCTGGCCGGCTGTCGACCAGTCCCAGGACAATTTGGTCGGGACTTCCTTGGCAAAGTAGGGAATATGGCAGGTCTGGCAAGCGACGGTGTCAATGTGGGCATTGAGGCGGGATTGGGCATGCGGTTCTTCGCCATGACAGTTTTCGCAGCCGAAATGAGCTTCTTTGACGCTTTCGCCACCGGGGGACGCCCCCAGCGCGTGACCGCTGATGCGGTGGTCGGTGGTCTTGTGGCATTCCTGGCAGGTCATGTCGGGGCCATCGACCGCCATATGGACATCAATGTTGCGCTCGGGGAATTCCATTGTGGAATCGAGGTCGCCGTGCTTCACCGCGTCGCCGCCCCCGCCGTAAAAATGACAGTAGCCGCAGGTAACGCGTGACGGTTTGCCGACATTTTGCGCGACATACAGAAGGTCGACGCGTTCGGCCGGCTCACCGGCCCCGGAGCCGACTTTGTTGTAGCTGCCGGTGGTGTCGTGGCAGACCAGGCAGTCCACGCGGGTTTTGTCGGTGAAATCGAAGTTCTTGTCATGCCAGCCGTAGCCGGCGTGGCAGTTGGTGCACCAGTCCCAGTTAGCGTTGATCGAAGTACAGTAGTTATTGATGGCGTTCTTCTTCCCGCGTTGCACGGTTCGGCCGTTCAGATCCTGCAGGGAACTCCAGGTCCAGTGGGTGGTTTTCATGAAGTCCGTAGCTTCTTTTTCATGGCACTCAAGGCATTGTTTAGTCGCATCCGGGCCTGTTTTCAAAGGTCCCGAAACGAACCCTTCGTGGCTGGTTACGGCGGCCATGGCAGGCATTGCCACGCCGGCGGCCAGGATCAGCGCGCACATCGTAACGAGTTTTTTTGCGATGGTCTTTCGCATCTCTTCTACTCCTCTGTTCATGAGTTATTGGCGAGAATCAGCCTCTCTCGGTTGATGATTAATTCACAATTCTGGGAATTTTTACACAAACCATGCCAACCTAAGATTAAGATTCGAATTCCTCTCTATCCTGCCCAAGTTTCCCCTGTCTGCGTAGTTCAAGAAATTTATTGACGATCACCGGATCAAAATGGCTGCCCGCGTTGGTTTCGATATAATTCAGGACCCGCTCCTCATCCCAGGCCGAACGATATGGCCGGTCTGAACCGAGGGCATCCCACACATCAATGACCGAGAAAATTCGGGCGGCCAGAGGGATTTGCTCACCCTTCAAACCTCGTGGGTAGCCGCAACCATCCCATTTTTCATGGTGGCAATAAGGGATATCCAACGCCTGCCGCAGATAATCGATCGGTGCAAGAAGTTCAAAGGCCAGTTGCGGATGGCGTTGCATCACCTGCCATTCGTCTTCAGTCAAGGGCCCCGGTTTGAGCAGAATATTATCCGGGATGCCGACTTTGCCGATATCGTGCAGCAAGGCGCCATGGCGAATGTGGACCATCTCGGTTTCCGGAAGTCCCAACGCGCGGGCAAGTTCCAAAGTTCCATCCGTTACGCGCAGGCTATGGCCTTCGGTTTCCTTATCCCGTAGGTCAAGGGCTTTGGACCAACCCTCAATGGTTCGCTCGTAAGCCGCCACCAGATCGGCGTGGGCGTACTTCAGGTTTTCCAGGAGGGTGGCATTTTCGATGGCGATGGCCGCCTGCAGGGCAAAAGCTTCCAGGTACTCAAGCCATTCGGCCGATGGATCGAGCGACGCCCGGGTCACCGTTTCCAAAACGCCCCGTAATTCGCCCCGGGCCACTAAGGGGAGGGCGAAGTAGGAGCAGAAACCCTCTTCGGCCAAAAGGTTCGAGGCGGTGGTTGCCACGGGCGATTGATTCAACTCAGCGATGAACAAGGGCGACGACTGCTTGGCGACGATTTGCGCCAACCCTTGATTGATCGGGGCTTTCTCATCGGCGGCACGTATCCGGAAACCTTCGCTGACAATGGAAGGGAAGCGTTTTTTCGCATCCCCTGTCAGATGAATAGCAACGGCGTCGACCTGCAGTTCTGCACGCAGATTACGAATCAACAAGGATAAAGTCAGATGCAGATCCTGGCTGCCGGTGATGGCCAACTCGATATTGCGTAAAGTGTTCAGGTGCTTGATCTGGCGTTGACTTTGCTCGAACAGGTGGAAACGATGGATGGCTGCTGCTGCGATATTGCCGATCGCTTTAAGGATGCGCGCTTCCATCGGAGAGACAGGTTGGTTGCGGCCGATGGCAAGAGTGGCCAGAACCTGTTCATGGGCAATCAGTGGCAGGCAGGCGATGGACTGCAGGTTCTGCAGGAATTCGCCATCGAACAGGCACTGATGCGCACAGAGTTCGTTGTTTATGCACATCTCGCGTTGTTTGAAACAATGTTCCAGGCAACCGTCATTTTTTTGGATGCGTAGCCCTTGCAGTGGACTCCAGACTCCATGGCTGCGGGCGGTTCGATACCCTTCGCCCGCAGGGAGCTGATAGATGATCGCTCCGGCTTGCCCTTGCACCAAGGCTGTTGCGCAATCGAGTGTGACGGACTGAATTTCCTCAAGGTTATTAGCTGTGCGCAGCGATTCGGCGATGTGGGTGATCGCTTCCAGTTCTTTTTCCCGTTGGCGGCGATCAGTGATGTTCTCCAGAATGGAGACGATGCCGACAGGAATTCCCTCGCTGTTGCGCATCAACGCCGGGAACATACGAATGGCCAGTGCGTTGCCGGTTTTTGTCTGGCGGATCATTTCCTTGCCGGAGATTTCAACACCGTTGCGAACGTCCTCCAAAATCTGCCGAAACGCATAACGCAGATGCTCAGGAACGCTCGGGTTGGGTTTTCCTTGCACCTCAGCCTCGCTCCAGCCAAACAGATGCTCCGCTGCCCGATTCCACCGCTGCACATGACCGTTGAGATCAAGGTTGAGAATTGGCAGGGGGGAGGCCTGAATCAGAGACTCAAGCGCCTCATGGCTCTGTTGCAGGTGCTGGCTCAACAGTTTTGTTTCGGTGATGTCGAGCAATACTCCGTCTAAATAAGTCTCGGCCGTGTCCTTGTCGGTGATAAACGTTGTCGCGTCCCGCAGCCAAAGTGTTTCGCCGCGAGGCGTTACAAATCGGTACTCGATCTGGACGTTGGTTTGGTGAGTCAGAGCCTCTTTGATTGCAGCAGAAACCATGGCCCGGTCATCAATATGAATGCCGTCGGTCAAGCTCACATCCTGCATGTTCGGGTCCCAACCCCAGTAAGACAGCGCCTGCGGGCTGAGAAAGCGCAGCCGTCGTTCCGGTGTCGGGTCGGCCGAGTAAACCACGACTGGCAACTGGTTGAGCAATTGCTGATATCGACTTTGCAGCTTTTGCTGGTGGGACAGGTTTCGATAGAGCAGAACAGCCAATAGCGCGGCAGTTATTATGACGAAAAACAGACCCTTGAAGGTTTGCAGATGACTCAGTTGTTCCGGCGTGGACGCAAGGCGCAAGAGGATGTCGTCACTGAAGGCAATCCATAGGGCAGCAAACAGAAGGTAGGTGCCGGTGGTTTTTAACACCAGGATCAACAGGGGCCGACGTTCGTTCAATGGCAGTCTCCTGCAGTCTGTGGATTCGCATCAGAGGCTGAAAGTGCCTCATCAATAGCCTGGTCCAGTGGCGTCAGGGGAAACGGAAGGACATCACGGATGCTTTCTTCAGTGCAGACGACTTCGACATTCAAACCTTCGATCAAGGGGGTGGAAACGCTGGCCGGAACGTCAGAGACAAGCGCGCCTATCCTGGCGAAAACTCCCAGGGGTATTTTGATGACCGGCAGGTAAAGATTGATCTGACCAGCCCGTTTTGCCACTCGTTCCAGGAGTTGATGATAGGTCAGGATTTCCGGCCCTCCGATATCATAGGTCTGGCCGCTCGTCACATCGTTTTCCAGACAACCGACCAGATAGCGAATGACGTCGCGCAGGGCAATCGGTTGGCAACGGGTGTCGATGGCTAACGGAATGATCATGAACGGCAGGCGCCGCACCAGATCATGAATGAGTTCGAACGAGGCCCCACCGCGACCGATAATCACCGCCGCGCGCAGCACCGTGGTTGATACTCCTCCTCGCTGAAGGATTCGTGCAACCTCTTGACGGCTGCGCAAATGGTGCGACAGATCTGCATCGGGTTGACCGAGGCCGCTCAAAAAAATGATGCGGCGGACCCCCGCCTGCTCAGCGGCCGCGACAAAGTTGGTGGCGGCGTTTTTTTCCCGAATCGCAAAGTCTTCAGCCCCGGATTCCATGGAGTGGACCAGGTAGTAGGCCGTATCCACTCCTCGAAGCGGTTCATGCAGCGACTCCAGGTTCTCTAAGTCGGCCTGAAACCATTGGACAGTTCCATCGGTCGTGGACTGTCGTCTGGACAGAGCCCGAATCTGCAGCGCTTGGCCATGTAATGCTTTTAGCAGATGGCGGCCGATATAGCCCGTTGCGCCGGTGACCAGAACGGATTTCACCGTGTCCGTCATAGGGGGCCTCTCGGAAAATTAGAGGATTTAATAGTATTTGAATTCTACAACATTTCCCGAAAAATACAGGGGAGGGGGGCGGGAGATTTTCAGCGTTTTTGTAGGAATTGAATGAGGCGCAGCAGCAGTCCCTGCCGGGTCAGCAGGGCTCCGTGGGGGCAGAGTTCGTGGCAACAGAAACAGCCGATACAGCGTT
>ENA-ORXD01000901-ORXD01000901.1-sediment-metagenome-genome-assembly--contig:-NODE-901-length-30376-cov-4.066108_pt1 | contig 30376 bp, 28 predicted proteins | sample MGYA00237862_ERZ511471 | MGnify/ENA metagenome assembly ERZ511471 | reverse complement strand
CGATATCACCGACTGGGATTTTGGCCCGGGCAAAACCCGCCCTATCAATCCCGAATCGATCACCCTGGTCGATTTGGGGAACCCAATCCCCAAAATTGACCAGCAAGACTCAGACTGCTGACCCAAACTTACCCTGAAAAAGGAAAACCCTTTTTCGCTGTAGTGTTTTGCTTAGAAATCATAAGTCTCTCTTACTTAGAGAGACTTATGTGTGCGGGTATAAAGTAGGCGCTATTATTGGAGCACCTGGTTGGATTCGTGACCCGGCAGCAGGTCGGTGAAAATTTCATCCAGCTCCAGCCGCGCGATCTGGGCCACATCGTCGCACACCGCCGCGTTCCCGCCGCCGACAATCTGCAGCGCGATGTACCGCTCCCAGTCGGGTGAATACTGCGCCAGGGAGATCGTTGCGGGAGACAGCCGGTTGGTCAGGACCTCCCACACCACCACTGCCGTGATCGGGTGGAGCTTGCTGATTAACTGCACCCATTCTTTGGGCACATCGGGAGGCTGTTGAATTTCAACTGCCATCCTGCGGATGCCATCATCCATGATCGGGTTTTCTCCTCATTCCACGGAATAATTTCCGCATTATTATACCGTAATTCCCCGGCGGACGCCGGGCACCTTTCCCCGCGCGATACACGCCCATCCCCGCACACCGCCGGAGGATGTATAATAAAGACAGGTCCCATAAACATTCTTTAACCAACAGTAAATGGGATGGAGGTAAATCAATGGCAAACCGAAATACACCGGAAGAACGACAGATCATGAAACTGATTGAGGAGATGCCCGTTCCGGAAGAAACCAAAACCACCTGGGATGAGCAGATCCGCAAATATGGAATGAACCAGGAACTGGCCGAGGAAATCCGCCAGAAACTTAATCTGGATTCAGATGACGAAGCCGAGACGGCGCGCCTGGCACGTTTTGCCACCGAGTTCGCCCGTCTGGTAAAGCGCTGGCAATTCGCCGAACAATCCCGCAATTTCCGGAAACGATAATATCCGCCCGCTTGGACACCCATTCGCGGATCAAGGAGAACAACTCAATGCGCGAAATTTTACCCCAAATCGAACGCTGGCGCGCTGCGGGCAAACAGGTCGCTTTGGCGACAGTGGTTAAAGTTTACGGCTCCGGCCCACGCCCGCTGGGCGCAAAAATGGGGATTTCCTCTGATGGCGAGATGGTCGGTTCGGTCAGTGGGGGCTGTGTAGAAGGGGCCGTGGTGCAGGAAGCGCTTGCCGTGCTGAAGACCCGGCAGCCCAGGCTGCTGGAGTATGGCATCGCGGACGAAACTGCGTTCAGCATCGGCCTGTCCTGCGGCGGCATGATCCACGTGTTTGTGGAACCTCTGGACTGGTGAAAGTGGAGATGAATTCATATGCCGTCAATCCTTGATACATTGACCGGGAACATCCAGGAAGAAAAACTGGTCGCGCTGGCGACAGTCATTTCCGGGTCTGGCACCGGCAGCAAGCTCCTCATCTGGCCGGATGGCGCTACTCTGGGAGGATTGGGGACAGATGCCCTTGACCAGCAGGTTGTCCGGCGCGCCCGCGAGCTGTTCCAGTTATTGAACCCGGAACGCGTTTCCCTCGAAATGGGCGGAGAGACGGTCGAAGTGTTCATCGATGTATTCCCTCCTCCCTCCAGACTGATCATCATTGGCGCGGTTCATATCGCCATTCCCCTGGTCAGTTTCGCCAAAACCCTCAACCTGCACACCATCGTCATTGACCCCCGCGCCGCTTTCGCCACCCGCGAGCGTTTCCCCAACGCGGACGAGTTGATTATCCAGTGGCCTGCCGAGGCGCTTAACGCTATAAATATCAATGAATCCACCTTTATCGTGACTCTGTCGCATGACGAGAAACTGGATAACCCGGCCCTCGAAGCCGCTCTCAATAGCCCGGCACGCTATATTGGCGCGCTGGGATCCCGGAAAACACACACTAAAAGAGTGACGGCGTTGAAAGCGTCCGGCCTGACCGATGAACACATCGCCCGCATCCACGCTCCGATTGGCCTCAATATTGGCGCGCGCGGGGCTGAGGAAATCGCCCTGTCGATCATCGCCGAAATCATCGCGGTGGATCATGGGATCAACCTCAACTTATAGGAATTTGAATCCATAAGGGAGGCTCTTTCACGAGCCTCCTTTTTGCTTTAAAATAATGTTTAACGTTCTCATTTTGTAGGATCCCCTCTCACCCTTATATGTTATTTCCACCCTCAGGAGAAGCCAAAATGCTGACCAACACAACCCAAATTCCCGCCAGCCGCAGACCCACCAGGCGTGGAGCCTGGTTGGCACTGTGCACGGCACTGATCCTTATTATGATCACGACCGCCTGCCGCCTGCCAGAAATATTTTCGGAGGAGTCCACTACCGGTCAGGCTGAAGACCTGGAAAAGACCCGCGTCGCCCTGGACTTGAAAGCCACTGAGTTAGCCTTGAATGCGACCGAAATTGCCCAGAGCAGCCCCCCCGCGCCAGCGCCTGATGCTTCTCCACCACAATCTCAAGAATCTCAAGAACTTGAAGAGAATAGTGCTGACCTGGTCTTGCAAAGCCTGGGATTGGATCTGGTCTGGTTTCTTTCAGATGGTACCCTGGCCATCCAGAAGGTTGATGGAACGATTATCCCGGTGGATATCGGCATTCCCATCGGCGCGGAATATGGGATGCCCGGATCCACCGCGCCGGTTTCCTTTGGCAAGGGCAAGGTGATGGTTGCCAATTTCATGGAGCCTTACAACACCATCCTGATAGATCCGGATGGCAGGCTGGAAATCGTTCTGGCGCCGGAGGCCAGTGGAGAAATGGTCGCGGCAGCGTTGTCACCCGATGGGACAAAAATTGCCTGGCTGTTTGACACAACCCGGGTCAACCCCAATCCATTCATGGAGCCGCCCTGTGATCCCGCCGAGGGCTGCGTTGGCAGGGTCTATGAACTGTATATTTCTGACGCTGCCGGGCAGTACCCCGAACGGGTTTTTGAAGTCACGCTCAATTCGCCCGGTTATCCCCGCCTCGAGTTGGATGGCTGGCGGAGTGACCAGCAGGCTGTCTTCCTGCGCCAAAACCCGGGCCTTGCCAGCCCGCTGTATCCCGATCAGGGCGCGGGGCTGAAAGCGGTTGATCTGCAAAGCGGCATGGTCATCCGCGGCACAGGAGACAACCTTGTCAGGAACTCGTTCTTCAGCCCTGAGGGCAACTGGATTGTCCACACGAATGATGGAGATCAGATGATCGCGCTTCAGGTGGACGCGCCGGCTGGTATCCAATTCCTGAAACCTGTTATCACTCCTGGCAACCCATTCATCCCGAGGGTCGCTTTCTCTCCCTTTGAAAATCGCCTGTTCTGGCTCGAGCTTCAAACAGAAAACTCCTGGAGCGAGGTCACCGGGATTACAGTGCGTACCATGGATCTGATCATGGTGGATGAAGATATTCTCCTCACGCTGGATCCGCCGTATTATACCGATGACCTGCCCTATTTCGGGCCGGTGCTCAACGACCATCTTCTGGTGATCAACTACAAACAGAACAGCAAAATTCTGGATACTCGTCTAAAAACCTGGATCGATTATGAAGATCCAAAAATCACCCAGCCCCATATTCTGATCGGGACGATTCAGCCCTGACCATCTGTTTTAAACACAGACGGCGTTTATCTGTGCGCCGTCTGTGTTAATTTAACGTCGTTTTTATTCGAAAAAGCAATTTCAAATATTCCTACATTAAATGAATTGACGAACGGCTGGAGGCATGCTATCATCCTTAATAGTACTATTATTTTTTTCATTCCGCACATTAACAATCCGATTTTTTGGTTTTTTGGACTTATTTTTTTGGAGGAATTATAATGAGTTCCGATTTTATCATTCGTTTAATTGGCATGATCGTTTTTTCTGTTTTGGGTGTTTATGGGGGTGTGTATCTGGGGAATCTGGCAAACGTCAACCCCACCCCAAACACACTGTCGGTTGAAGTGTACGCGATTACCGTTGGCATGGTTGGCGCGTTGGCAGGGTTGATCCTGTCCCCCTTCATCACTACCCGTCCCATTCGAGCTTTGCGGTCGGTATTAGGCCAAATTTCTGCTCAAAAGCTGCTGGCAGCCCTGATAGGTTTTATCTCTGGGCTGATCATCGCGGCTCTGTTGGCATTCCCGCTGTCCCTTCTTCCCAAACCCTTCGGCAGCATTTTGCCCTTCATCGGCGTGTTGGTTTTTGGTTATCTGGGTGTGGCAGTTTTCATGATGCGCCAGAATGATATCTTCAATATCTTATCTTCGGTAACCCAAAAATCTGGCGGCAGCAGCCCGGTGTCGGATGATAAAATGGGGTTCGCGGAAGGGCGCTCCATCCTTTTGGACACCAGCGTAATCATTGACGGGCGGATCGCCGATATTGCCCGGACAGGGTTTATCCCCGGGTCACTGCTGATCCCCCGCTTTGTGCTTGCTGAACTACAGTATATCGCCGATTCACCTGACAGCCTGCGCCGCCAGCGCGGGCGCCGCGGCATGGAAGTCCTTTCTCAAATCCAGAAGGAACCCTCCATTCCGGTGCGTGTGAGTGATATCGATGTGGAAGGCGTGCGCGAAGTGGATGACAAACTGGTGATCCTGGCGCGCCAGATGAAATGCCCCATCCTGACCAATGACTACAACCTCAACCGGATCGCGGAATTACAGGGCGTGATGGTGTTGAATGTTAATGAACTGGCAAATGCCGTCAAATCCATTTTGCTTCCCGGCGAAATTTTGAATTTGACCGTCATCCAGGAAGGCAAGGAAACCGGCCAGGGGGTTGGCTATATGGAAGACGGCACCATGGTCGTGGTCGAGAATGGAAAAGATTACATCCACAGAGAAATTAACGTCTTTGTTACCAAGGTTTTGCAAACCGCAGCAGGCCGGATGATTTTTGCGAAACCTGAAGATCACACATAAGATTAAAAGTCGTAAGGAGATTATCGTATGGGCCAGAAGATTTACAACACGCTGACACGTACAATAGAAAATTTTGAAACTGTTGAACCGGGTAAGGTTCGCCTGTATGTGTGCGGGCCGACAGTTTACAACAAAGCTCACATCGGGCATGCCATGTCGGCGCTTGTATTTGATATTATCCGCCGCTATCTCGAGTATCGCGGCTATGAAGTGAACCATGTCATGAATTTCACCGATGTTGATGATAAGATCATCAAACGCGCCAATGAGTTGGGGATGGACCCCTTTGCATTGGGGAAACAATATATCGATGAGTATAAAAAACACATTGCGGATCTGAACATCCTGCCTCCCACCATCACTCCCTATGCCACCCGGGAGATCGACCAGATTGTCGATATGATCCAGGGACTGATGAATAAAGGGTACGCTTACGAAGTGGACGGCGATGTTTATTTCCGCGTTGAGAAGGACAAAGATTACGGCAAGCTCTCAGGTCGCCGGATTGAAGATATGCAATCCGGTTCCCGGATTGAAATCGATGACCGGAAAGAGAGCCCAATCGATTTTGCGCTGTGGAAAGCCGCCCGTGCCGGCGAACCCTCCTGGGAGACACCCTGGGGTCAGGGCCGCCCAGGCTGGCATATTGAATGTTCGGCGATGAGCCGCCACCATCTGGGAGACGAGATAGACATCCACGGCGGTGGGAACGATCTGGTTTTCCCGCACCATGAGAACGAGATCGCCCAGACGGAATGCCTTACAGAGAAAACCTTTGCCCGATATTGGGTCCATCACGGCATGCTGCAACTGAGCGGTGAAAAAATGTCTAAGTCAATAGGCAACCTCATCACCGTTGAAGAATATCTTGAAAAGCACAGCGCAAATTCGTTCCGCATGCTCATCCTCAATTCCTACTACCGCAACCCCCTCACTTACAACGAGGATATTGTGGAACAGGCTGAAAAGGGAATTGATCGTTTGCGCTCGGCCTTGAAGCCCGAACTACCCGGCGTGAAGGGCGCGCCAGCCGCCAGTCTGGCTGTTCTGGAACAGCAGACCGAGAGTGCCAGAAATGGGTTTATTGAAGCCATGGATAATGACTTCAACAGCGCGGGCGCGTTGGGCAATCTGTTCGATCTGGTGCGGGTCGTCAACCAGACTCGGGCGGATGGCGCCACCAGCCAGCAACTGCTGCCCGCGCAGCAGTTGCTCCTTGAGCTGACTGGCGTACTGGGATTGCAGCTTGAAGAAGAAAATCAGGGAAAACAAGCCGCGGATCCATTCATCGACCTTCTGGTTGAGGTCCGCCTGGAACTGCGCAAACAAAAACAGTTTGCCCTTTCCGACCTGATCCGCGACCGACTGACAGGGTTGGGGGTAACACTCGAGGACAGCAAAGAAGGAACGACCTGGCACTGGTAAATTCAACAAAACGGGCAGCTCGCGGGCTGCCCGTCGTTTTGGCTCTGCTTATTACATAAAGGAAAATGATGAAAGAATGGATCACCGGTCGTAATCCGGTTTATGAAGTGCTTCAGGCACGTCGAAGGCACTTTTTTCGGTTGTGGATTGCCAAAGGCGTCAAACCCCAGGATCGTCTGGTGGAAATTGTCCGGACCATGCAAGGTTTTAACCTTCCGGTTGAAGAAGTGCCCCGCAGCCAGCTTGACCCGCTCAGCGAGAGCCACCAGGGTGTGGCCCTTCAGGCAAGCGATTATCCTTACAGTACCCTGCAGGATATCCAGGCGCTGGCCAAAAAACGTGAAGAACCCTTGTTTGTTCTGCTCCTGGATGTGATCCAGGACCCTCAGAACCTCGGCACCCTCATCCGCACCGCGGAAGCGGTTGGCGTTCACGGCATTGTCATGCCAGGACGCAGGGCGGCGGGCGTGACCCCCGCTGTGGTACATGCTTCCGCCGGCGCCAGCGAACATATGCTGATCGCCCAGAGCAATATCGCGCAGGCCATCAGCGTTTTCAAAGAAGCAGGCGCGTGGTCCATTGGACTGGAAGGCAGCTCGGAAGCGCAGCCGGTATCCAGAGTCAACCTCAAAGGCCCGCTCGCGCTGGTGGTCGGCAGCGAGGGAGATGGGATGCGAAAGCTGGTCCGCGAATCGTGTGATATTCTGATGAAGCTCCCCATGTACGGGCGCATCGAATCCCTTAACGCCGCGGTGGCTGGTTCGGTTGCCCTGTATCTTGCGCTCCAATCCCGGATGCGGGAGTAAACGCGGATCACCAAAACCGGGGTCTGAGCCATACCCAGCCCTGAAGGAAAAGCACCCTTGCTGTCTATTGTGATGGCGCAACCTCCCCCGGACGGAATATTTTAGGGTAAAATAAGAAGCGCTGATTGTAAGGATGCAATTCTGCTCTTTGGGATTTTTTCCAAAAAACCCCGGCATAATCGTCTTCAACGAACATCCTGGTCTCATAAGATCAGGTGTTTTGCTGTCAGAAACTTAATGGTTCTCTTGTCAGATTGTTAAATTTTGTGGGTTGGGTTGAGTGATGCATGGCTGGCCCAACTCTGGCAAGGATCAAAGCGAAACCCAACAACATAAGCCTGGTGTTCGGTTTCGGGGCTATGATGAAAATGAAATCTTATTAACCGTGAGAGAACCACTTAACTGGATAATCAGATAAAACGAGTATATAAGGAAGAATAACAGGTATGTTACCCACCCAGAACGAATTTCCCTATGAATTTATCGACAAAGTGTTGATTCCCGAAGAAGATATCAAAAAGCGCGTCTGTGAATTGGGCGCGCAGATCACCGAAGATTACAAAGACTCCGAGAACTTACTCCTGCTGGGCTTGTTGCGAGGCAGCGTGATGTTCATCACCGACCTGATGCGGAAAATTAACCGCCCGATGACGATGGACTTCATGTCAGTATCTTCCTATTCTGGCTCTGAATCAAGTGGTTTCGTCAGGATCGATTCGGACCACAAGACCAATATCCATAACTGGGATGTTATCCTGGTGGATGATATCGTGGACTCGGGGTTGACACTGTATACCGTCCGCAAGCTGCTCACCGACCGCAGGCCAAAAAGTCTCAAGATCTGCACCATGCTCGATAAACCTGACCGCCACAAAGTGGATTTGCCCATTGATTACATCGGCTTCCAGATCCCGGATTATTTTGTTGTGGGCTACGGGCTCGATATAGACGAAAAAGGCAGGAACCTGCCTTATATTGCGTCGGTTGACCTGGAGAAATACCAGGCCATGCTCGAAAGAGAAAATGCCAAATAGTTTCCAGTAAACAACATCGATTCTATTTAATAACCAATAAGACGACGGGCTCAATTTGACCGTCGTCTTTTCATTTTCGCGTTATTTTTCGAGTTATCCCAATTAGGCTGCGCGATGGCACCCGGTCAGCTTTCACCTTCCTTTGGGTACCCCTGCTTTCCGGGAATCACCCCTCTGATGCCTCCCCGCGGGCGTTCCGCGTCGCCTTCCCTGCGAGGGATAAAATGTAAATGCGCGTGTGGAATGGTTTGTCCCGCCGAGACCCCGCAGTTCATCCCGATGTTAAATCCGGTGATACTGGCATCCTTTTCCAGTGCCTGGTCGCGGAGAATACGCGCCAGAGCCAGCATGTCCTGCTGTTCTTCCAGTGTCATGTGGAAAATGTCTGGGGTGTGCCGCCGGGTTAAGATCAGGAGATGCCCCTGTGTGACGGGATATTCATCCCGGATCGCAACCACTGTCCCATACTCCGCCAGAATTTTATTCTCAATCCGGTGGGGACAGAAAATGCAAAGTTCATCCATGGCAAAGTCTGGTTGGTTTTGAGTATTTTTTCCGGCTGCCATCACCACACTCCCGGATCCACAACCTGACACCTCACACCTGCGCCAGCGATCTGTTATCCGGTGGATCCTGTTTCAAGTTTGATTATACAACTTTGACCAGAACAAGAACATATCCCTGGAAAATGTTTGTTTTAGATGGGCTGTGTTTTACACCCAATCCGTGTTTCCCAATTTCGTCGAAAGCGCGCTCAGGAACATCCCACCCGCAGCGCTATCCACAACCCGGTGGTCAATTGTCAGGCTTAGCGGCAGCATAAACCGCCACATCAATTGACCCTCCTCGCGGAATGGTTCCTCCCGGATCTGGCCAACACCCAACATTGCGGTCTGCGGAGGGAGCAGGATGGGCGTGAAATAATCGATTCCATACATCCCGAGATTGGAAATGGTAAAAGTCCCGCCGGAGAGGTCTTCTTCGGTCAGGTCGCCGGCTCTGGCTCGCTCAACCAGCCGGCAAGTTTCACCGGCGATCTCCGCCAGCGTCTTGCGGTCGGCGTCACGCACCACCGGGACTACCAGACCGCTATCCAGTAAGACAGCCACCCCAATATGGATTGGTTTTACCAGGTGGATCTCCATTTCCTTCACATAGCTGTTCAAATTGGGGTGTTCGCCCAATACATCCGCCACCGCCTTGACCAGCAGGTCGGTGAAACTGACCTCCAGCTCGGGTTTGAGCGCCTGCCGGGCGGCCGCCAGACTGGTCACATCGGCCCGTGCGTGCAGCGTCAATTGAGCTGAATCATGGATGCTTTCCACCATCTTTCTGGAGGTTGCCTGGCGCATGGGGTTTAGTTTGACAATGGTTTCGGAAGGCGCATCGGCAGGCCTGCTGATATACTTGCGCACATCCTCTTCTGTAATCCGGCCATCTTTACCGCTGCCTTCTACCTTGGTCAGGTCAACCCCAAACCGTTTTGCCAGCAGGCGTGCTTTGGGGGCGGCGAGCACAACGCGCTTTGCGCTGGTTTTCTTTTCTTCCAAACCTGACTCCAGCCGCGCTTCGCTTTCAGAAACATCTCCCCCGGCTTCCACCAGTAAAGCCAGGAGGTCGCCGTTCTTTACCACGGTGTCTCTGTGCGCGAGGATACGGTGTATCGTCCCGGTGAAAGGTGCTACAATCTCAAAGCTCACATTTTCCATCTGGACTTCCAGCAATCGCTCGCCTCTGGTAATTGACGCGCCTTCCTTTTTGAACCACGCCATTACCACTCCCTCTTCGGTCTGATCAAATAACTCGGTCAGTCTGAATTCAACAGCCATATCCACTCCAATCCCTGAAATCCCATCTGCAGTAGCAGAGCAGGGAGTTCCATATCTCCTGCTCATAAACTGACACTAATATTTTACAGCATCATCTCCTTGACCGAGGTCACAATCGCCTCAACGCCGGGTATAGCGTACTGCTCCATCGGCCGGCGGTAAGGAAAGGGAATATCAAAAACTGCCAGCCGTTTGATTGGCGTTTCTAGAGGATACACTACCTTTTCCACCAAATGACGCGATCCCATGATACAATTTAAACATTATTGCAATCAGACGCAATAACACGGATAAACTATCAAAGGACAGGATTATGGCATGCGAGCAGTTGTTCCTTCAGGAGTTAAAGAAAAAAGGCTACCGCTTCACCCCCCAGCGTGAAATTGTACTGGAAATCATGCACCATCTTGACAAGCCCGCTACTGCCGAAGAAATATTTGCCCATGTTCAGGAAATCACCAAAACAGTCGACAAATCCACGGTTTACCGCACCCTGGATCTGCTTCAGGAGTTTGGATTGGTGTCGGTGATCGACTCTGGTGAGAGGGAGCATCTCTACGAGCATCTGGGGACAGATGCGCCTCATCTTCACCTGGTGTGCGAATCCTGTGGAAAAATCATCGGGATTGGTCAGGAATCTTTTTTGCCCTTCGCGGACCATCTGTTGAAGACCACTGGTTTCGAAGTCTCGATTCAGAACACAACCATTCCGGGCCTGTGTGATACATGCCGGGAAAATAAACATCAGGTGGTCGTGATTGAGCAGAGTACACAACAGCCCACAATTCCTTTGGATTGATTTTTACCTGCCAGACAACAGGTTATTGACCACCCGTCACAACTGGAGTTTTAAGTTTGGATACGTTACGCCTGTTTTTTGAACAATTAGCCGCCGAATGGGACTCCCAACAGCCGCCCAACCGCGAGGAAATCCTGAGAGGCCTGCTGCGACCCTTCCAGCATTTGCTGGAACAGGCCGGTTCCATTTTGGAGCTGGGGACTGGTACCGGCGCACTGTCTCCCATCATCCTTAATGCCACCCGGCACCCCCGACTGGTTTCCGTAGACCTGGCTTACGCTATGCTGCGCAGAGCCCGGCAGCGGGTCGCCGGGAACCATCTGGCCCAGACCGATATCCACACGCTGCCATTTCCCGACAAAAGTTTTGATCTCGCTGTCTGCCATAATTGTTTTCCTCACCTGGCCGACAAACAGACAGCTTTGATCGAAATCCGGCGCACCCTGGTCAGCGGGAGTTGGCTGCTGATTCTGCACGATGGAAGCCGCGAAATGATCAACCGCATTCACCGCGAAGCGGCCAACCCGGTCATCCACAATGACCTCATCCCTCCTCCCACAGAGTCATTCAATATTTTAGACTCCTGTGGTTTCAAGGAAATCAGGGTGGAAGATACCTGTCATTATTTCACATTGATCGGGAGAAAAAGTTAATATTCCACTTTGCGGGCCGTACCGCAGACAAGGTTCTTCCTGTTCGAGCTAAATAACAGGCCTCCCCCTTATAAACTCATGGTTCCTGCCAGTCCGAGTTTTCCCAATCGCGCGACCAATGCACCGGGTTTTCCCGGATATACTTCCGGGCATATTCCAGTTTTCCGGGCGAACTTAGTTCCCGCTCAAAATAGCCGCGCTCCCACAACCTGAAATTGAAGATTTCCCACCCCATCTGCCGGATGCTTTCCAGATACTTCTCTTTTGTACGGGTCTTAAAAACCGCGATTACTTCGTTCAGATGAGGAGGGTGTGGGTAAGAAGGTTCCATTTGCGCTTCTGGGGTTGCATTAATCGCAACAATGGCGTGAAAGTGGTTGGGCATGACAATGAATTCATCCAGTCTCACCCCCACAAACTCGTCCGGGATTTCCCGCCAGAGAGCGGCGACCATCTCGCCAACCGGGTTTAACACCACCCGGTTGTCCACAACAACGCCAAAGATGGACTCGTTTTTCTCCACTCCCAGGGTAAAAAAATAAGTTCCTGAAAGGGGCCGGTCTGGTTGGCCGGAAGAATTATCTTGAGTAAGTGGAAGAGGTGTGGGCATCAGTTCAGATCGATCCTTGAAAATGGTCTTCAAACATGACCCAATCTTACCCCGACTGTTACGGATCGGCAACCCTCCACTCTCCTAGGGTGTTGAAAACGCGCAAGCAGAAAGCGAGATTGCCCTCCAGCAGCATCCGTTTTGACCCTGGCTTCATACCATTTCGATGCGAGCCATCCCGGATGCTTTTCTGGCGGCGGGGCAGCCTTCAGACTGACTATTTTAACAAAATCGCAAAACTTTGCGCTCCTGCGCACCCGCGCCTTTGCGATGAATACTTTTTTCCGTGCCCCTGAATTTCTTATTGTGTTTCTGGCGCTGTTTTCCGGTAAACTGTATTGCTATCCATCCACTTTCGCTATAGAATCAGGTTATATCGAAACTCAGAGGGAAATCGTGAACAATCCTAACCTATTTGAATCGGGCATTGCCGCAGCCCAAAGCGGAGACAGGGAAAAAGCGCGTGATTTGCTGTTACGGGCGGTGGAAGAAAATCCCCACCACGAACAAGCCTGGATCTGGCTGTGCGACCTGGTAGATGAGCCCGAGGACCGCATTATCGCGCTGGAAAACGTGTTGACGATCAATCCGGACAATAATGAGGCCCGCGTACTGCTGGAAACACTGCGATCCGCCAGAGAAGAAACTTCCGGCAATGAAGCGCGGAGTCAATCCAGCGTTTTCACCGCCATCCCCACCGAACCTCTGAAACACAGCGCCAAACCGCCTGATGAGATCAGTTCTATCCTGGCTGGGGCCAGCTCTCCTACCACGCCCATCAAAGACCGGCGCGTCTTATTGGCCCGCTCCCGCTCCCGTCTGATGGCAGTACACCGCGCCCTCAACGCCGCGGACCGGGATACAGCTCTCAACATTCTGGTGCAGATGGTTGAAGAAGATGAAAATAACGAACAGGCCTGGTTCCTGCTGGGACACATGGCGCCAACCCTGGATGACCAGCACATTGCCCTTGAAAACGTGATGGTTCTCAACCCGGAGAACAAACTGGCCGCGCTGAGGCTGGATCGCATAAAATCCCTGGGTGGTGAAGATTCATTTGAAGCCGGCTTCTGGCAGGAAGATGAAGACGTGCTGCAAATCGTAGAGGGGTTTTTAGAAGTTCCTCGGGAAGAAAAAAAACATCTTGAAGATGTTGAAAAAAGCCTGCGCGAAGAAGTCCTGAACCGCCCTGCTGCCGGCAAGTTTCAGCCGGCGCAGATGCCTGACCAGCCATCCGCCCACGAACCTACCCTGCGCCTGCTCCGGATCGCGTTGTGGCCGACACTGCTGTTCATCTCATTGGCCGTAACCCAATCGCTGTTGAAACCACTGGGCTTTACTCCGGCCCTAATTCCAGGTATTCTCAGCGTATGCGCCGGCTCCATATTGGCCGCTGCCGCCGGCACGAAACCCCGCCATCCCCTATGGGTTGACTATTTCGGCGAGACGGGAGAAAAACTTGAAAAAGTTGCCAGTTGGGTATTCGGAGGTCTGGGTTGGATCCTGGCGGTCAGTCCCTTTGTGCTGTTCTTCATCTACGCTGTCCTGACCTTCATGCCTTACCTGGCTCTCACCCGCTGAAGGCACCTGCTTTTATTCCTTTCACAACCTTCCGCGAGAAGGGTGTTTTCACGCTTCAATTACCACACCAACGCAACCCAAACCGCGTTTCTTTCGTAGATTAATATAGATTTTAGTTTACGATTTATGGATGGTTAAAGAAGGAGTGCCATGACACAGCCAGACCTGATCTTTCAATGCGAGTTGTGCGGGCTGGACCGTCAGGAGCTGTTCAGCGACGACACCCTGATCCGGGACCTCGTGGAAATGAACGCCGGAGTCGCGCTGGCGTTGCCCGTGTTCAGCGCCGCCTGCGCCCAGGTCGTTCACCGGTTAAATCAGGCAGGAGTCAGGGCGTATGCCTGGCTGTTGTTGCCGCGCGAACAGGGCTATTTCTTCAACACCTTTAACGCCAGACAGGCTGTGGCACGCTATGAGGCCTTTCAGACATGGACCGCACGCCATGACCTGAAGTGGACCGGCATTGTGCTGGACTTTCGACCTTCAAAAGGAGAATTTTCCACGCTCACCAGGGGCCTGCCGGCCAGCCTTTTGTTCAGATGGGCTGCGCGCCTGTTTAACCCCAGCCGAGTCGCCTTCAGCCAGCACACTTACCGCAAACTGATTCACAGGATGCACAACGACGGCTACACTGTCGATACCTTCCAACTCCCGTGGATCGCCGATGAACGCCGGGTTGGGTCAAAAATTTTGCAAAGGATGCTTGGTTGTGTGAACGTATTGGGAAACCGCGAAGTGTTCCTGCTCCATACCAGCCGGATGGGCGCGCGTGGGGCAGGCGTCCTGTGGAGCTACGCACCCGAAGCCAGCGCCATCGCGGTTGGCAGTACGGGAGGCAGCACCCTTCGCGCCGGCCACACACCGCTGAGTTGGGAACAGTTTTCGCGCGACCTGCTGCTGGCTCGCCAGTGGCGCAAAGATATTTATATCCACAGCCTGGAAGGCTGCGCCCGACAGGGGTTCATGCCTTATCTCAAAAAATTTGATTGGGCACAGCGTATCACCCCGCCGGCGCGTGAGGCTAAAAAAGTTGAATCGAACCGCAAGGTTTTTCGTTCCGTCCTGTGGGTTGCCGCGCATCCCTTGCTAATTGTGGCCGGAGCGCTCGGACTGGCCGGATTATGGCGGCTGATTTTCGCCCCCAGGATCCCCCGCGGACAAGACATGCTCACCGACTGACGAAGCCGGGCAAACATTTTTGCAGCGCGCTCACCACGCGCCGGTAAGCATCCGCCCCAGGCACACCCCGTTCATGCTGGCCTGCATCAGGCCCCGCGTCAGGCCGGCGCCGTCCCCCAGCGCGTACAGGTTCTCAATATTGGTCTGGAAATGCTTATCCACCACCAGCCGGTTGGAGTAGAACTTGACCTCCACCCCATAGATCAGCGTGCCGTCCCCCGCCAGCCCGGGCATCAGATGGTCCAGCGCCTCAATCGTCTCCACAATATCCAGCATCAGCCGGTAGGGCAGCACCAGGCTGAGGTCCCCCGGCACGGCGTCCTTCAGGGTGGGCTGGATATTGTTCTTCACCAGCCGCTCCTGGTTGGTGCGGCGCCCGCGCTTGAAATCGCCATAGCGCTGCACCAGCACCTTGTTGCCCGACAGCATATTCCCCAGGCGGGCGATGTATAGCCCGTATTCGATCGGAGAATTGAATGGCTCGGTGAAATGCTTGGAAACCAACAGGGCAAAATTGGTGTTCTTCGTTTTAAAAGCTTCATCCTTGTAGCTGTGGCCGTTGGCCACCGCCAGTTCATCGTAACGCTCCTCGGATACTTCCCCGCGCGGGTTCCAGCAGAACGTACGTACCTTGTCATCAAAGGTCTTGGTGTAATACACCAGTTTGGCTTCATAGAAGATCGAATCGATCTGCGCGGTGACGGCCGCGTCAGTCTCGATCCGGCAGCCGATATCCACCGTGCCCACCTGGGTGGCGATCTGGTAGCGGTCGCACATCGACTTCAGCCAGTTGCTGCCTTCCCGCCCCACGCCGACCACTACCTTCTCAGTGTGGTAACGATTCCCCGTTTCCGTCTCCACCCCAACAATTTTCTGCTTTCCGGAGGGTTCTACGTCAACAATAAAATCTTTCACCATGGTATTGAACAGCAGTTCAATGCCCATGCGCTCAATTTCTTTCTGGATCAAAGAATAAATTTCATAAGCCTTTTCCGTCCCCAGGTGGCGTACTTTGGATTCAATAAACCTCAGGTCCGCCTGGAAAGCTTTCCTCCGGATATCTTCCATCACTTCCTGGTCGTTCTCGCCATATACCCGGGTGTCGGCCCCAAACGACAGGTAAATCCCATCGGTGTACGCCAGGATCTCGCGGAAGCGGTCGTGCCCGATGTAGTTGGCCAGGTCCCCGCCTACCTCGCCGTGGTCGTTGATGCTCAGCTTGCCATCGCTGAAGCTGCCGCTCCCCGAAAAGCCTGTAGTGATATTGCACGGCGAGCAGTTGGCGCACACCCCTGTCGTGCGTTTGGGACATTTGCGCTTCTCGATGGACCTGCCCTTCTCGATCATCAGGATCCTGGCAGAGGGGTCGATTTTCTTCATCTCATACGCTGTGAAAATACCGCTCGGCCCTGCGCCAACAATGATCAGGTCATATTTTTCCAGACTCATATTTACCTCTCGCAGTCTCATTAAGACAAACAGTGATACTGACCGCCCCAATTTTACTAGATCAGACCTGTTTGCGCGAGGCAGTTGTTGCAATGCCGGATAAGAAAATGGAAATAATCCCTCGAATTAGAGCGGTGCTCAACTGGTGAGCACTCGTGACCGTTCACGTATCGAGGATATCGTTCACCGCGTCGCGAGCCCAATAAGGGAACTGCCCGTGGCGCGAGAGCCGCCGGATGCCGTCCAGATGGTTGCCCAGGGTGACAATGGCGGGTTCTTCGCCCCACTCCCCATTGTGCTGGATGACCTGCCCCAGCCCGACACAGGCCAACAGGCCATTGCACAGGCAGCGCTTGTCCTGAGTGTTGAAGGGCAAGCCGCGCTTGCGGGTAAAACTTTCAACCGGCGCGGCCGGGCAGCGCTGGAAAAGCCGGCGCGCCCCATCCTCATCCGGTTTACTGAGACCGCACTGCAGCAGGTAGCCCAGGTCGCACACCCGCCGCCGGGCGGCGTACACCGAGTCCTCCGCCAGCGTCCCACTCAACTGGGCGACCTTGAAGGGAAACCCGGTTGGCGAGAACAGCGTCGTCCGCACCAGTGCGTCGTCGTCTTTGCCGCGTTTCAGTTCATCGAATAACGCGGTGCGGTAGACGGGCTTCATCCCGGATTCTTCAGCCAGGGCAAAGATTGTGCCGGCCTGCACCCCCGCGGCGCCCGCAGCCAGGGCCTGTTGCAGCTTCTCGCGGCTGCCGTAACCGCCCGCCAGCCAGAACGGAAGCCCCGCGCCCCGAATTGCGTTCAGGTCAGGTTCATCCTGCGCGCTATAGACCGGCTGGCCCAGGTCATCCTTCTTCAACGGACCCTGCGGGCCGGCGTTGTGTCCTCCCGCGGTGTGGTGCTCGATGATAAACCCATCCGGCGCGCCGCTCCGGCTGTTTGCCAGCGCGGCCACCAGGTTCTCCAGCGACACGATCGCCAGGAAGGCCGGACGCTGCAGGGGATCCTGTGCCAGTTTGCCGTCCGCCACTGAGCGGGGATCAAAGCCCAGGTTAAAATCTTCACCGGACTCGCGGTATAGCACCAGCAGGTCGCTGTTTACGGTTTCATGGTTTGCCAGGCGGTCGCAAATCGCGGGCAAGCCGTCCGGGTTACCGGCTCCCACTACCACCCCGTCTACCCCGGCCAGCATTGCCCCGTACAGGGCATACACCAGCGGAAGCTCAACCTTTTTCAGGAAGTTGATGAAGACCTTGCCGTCATGCCCTTCCTTCGCCAGCCACACCTCGGCAAAGGCAGTGGCGATCAGCAGCTCAATAAACTCCTGATCAACAGTCAGCGAGGTTGTTCTCACCTGCTCGCCCGGCAGCGGGATGGTGCTGCTTCCATCTGGAGCATGCACAATGGGTTTGGGTCCGATCTTAAAGGGAGCGGAAGGCGGTTTGCCGCCTTCGATGAAGTAGCGTGTGAGGATATTCTGCCCGATGGCGACCCCAAACCGCGCGTCGAAAGCGGCCAGTGCCCGGCGGACATGCCCGCCCGGGTCGCCCAGCTGCAGCAGCCGCGTATAGACAGCGTCCAGGGCTGTGCCGGAAACCGTCCCGGCGGTCACCCCGGGACGCTCCACCGCCACTGCTCTGGCCAGCCGCCAGTTGGAGACGTATACCCCCATCCCCCCCTGGATCAGTTTGATCGTTTGCAGAAATTCCATGTTTTTGTACCTTCTATCTGGATTGGATCCCGGCGCGGCAAAGCTCGCCACGCCAGCGCCCTGGTTTATACAACACCGTTCTCCCGCCGGAGATGCGCTCTCGGTCCCAATCCGTCACGACAGGCGCCAGAGTTCCAGCAGAACCCGGATACAGGCTGGAGGACGCGCCAGCCTGCCGCTTCGTCCAGCCTGGGGGAAGTCGCAAAGGGCAGGTGAATCCCGCTGGTGGATCTATTTCATTCTGCGCCATGCGTCGTTTTCCGCTGCCGGCCGTGCTATCCTGGCGCCGGCGCGCTTTTTCTATAGTAAGATTATTTGTGAGGCAAGCGCAACCTGCCCCGCGGCCATAAAAATAGGTATAATACTCTTTTTACACCCCTGTGCGGCAGCCGGAGAAAGGTTTTCTTCTCTTCGCCACAATGGCTGCTTACAGAAAAAAACTTAACGAGGAAATATGAGCAATCACATCAACAGTACAGACACACCAGCTGCAAATCTTGAAGCCATACAAAAAACGCAGGCCAATCCGGTGATTGACTGGATGATCCTGCTTGCTAAAGGCGCCCTGGTGGGCATCGGCGCCATCGTTCCGGGGTTCTCGGGCGGCGTGCTCGCGGTGGTATTTGGTATCTACGAACCCCTGATCCGCTTCCTGGGGAACCTGCGGGTCAAGTTTTGGGAGAATGTGCGCTATTTCCTGCCGGTGGGGATCGGCGGGATTATCGGGGTGGTGGCCTTTTCGGCGGTGGTGGATTACGCTTTCACCTATTTTCCCGCGCAGTTCACCTGGCTGTTTATCGGGTTCATTGCAGGCACATTTCCCTCGCTGGTCAAGACCTCCGGAAAAGAAGGCCGCAAACCCTGGCACTGGGGGCTTCTGGCGGGGATGGCCGTGGTCACCTTTTTCTATATGCGCTGGATGGAAACCATCCAGAATGTGACGATGGAACCCAATATCTGGGGCTGGCTGCTGAGCGGCACCCTGATGGGGCTCGGGATGGTCGTCCCGGGGATGAGCCCTTCGAACTTCCTGATCTATCTCGGGCTGTACCAGCCCATGGCCAGCGGCATCCGCCAGCTGGACCTGGGGGTCATCCTGCCCATCGGGGCCGGGGTGGTGCTGTGCGTCCTGGTCTTCGCCAAGCTGGCCTCCTGGGCCTTCAAAAAAGGCTACGCGGTGATGTACCATCTCATCCTGGGCATTGTGGTGGGCTCTACCGCCGCCATCATCCCCCAGGGCGTGCGCGGCTGGACCATCCTGGTGTGCGCGCTGCTGTTTGCCTTTGGCGCGGCGGCATCCTACCTGCTGGCGAAACTGGACGAAAAACACCCCCACGAGTCGTTGTTCTAAAGATCAATGCTCCATAAGAAAGTCTAAAGGACCTCCTCCCTGCTGTATCCGGGGAGGAGGTTTTGTGACTCATTCGGTGCTTAGAATGAAATTTGCAAGTTTCATGAACGCAGCGACATCGAACTGAAGAGTAACCATCTCAGGAAAACAGGGAAGATTTATACGGGTTTCACCGGTGTATATGGGGTCAAGCTTTCAGCAGCGCCCTCACCTGCGCCAACACCTCCCCCACCTCCTCCCGCAGCGCCTCGAAGTACACCCCCTATCCACGGACGGCAATCCTTATTCTTCCTTATGTGTGGCCGCGCGGCGCAGCCGGTCTTGAATGGCCAGGCCAATCCCCTGGCTGCCAAACTCTCTGGCCACAATAAAATCTACCCCGGCCTCGTCCAGCGAGCGCAGTGCCAGGTATAACCCGCGAGCGATATCTTCCAGCCGGTCTACCGGTCCCAACAGCCGCAAATCTACTTCTAACCCGTCAAAAAAGGGCCTGTCTTCCACCGCGCACATCACCCCCACCCGTTTGCCCTGCGACAGGAGCAGCTCAACTTTTTGGCGCATCTCCGCACAAACCTGTTGGTCGCCTTCGCTTTCGAACAGGACCAAAATTGCTTTTGGGGCGTAGTGACGGCTGAGCAATCCCGGCGAGATCTGAGGGTGATCTTCTTCCCCGCTGGTTTCCTGCCCGTTTAATAAAACCGTTCCCAATGACTCTTGCAGCGCCTCATAGGATACACCACCCGGGCGTAATATTCTCGCGGGAGATTGGGTTACATCCAGCACCGTTGATTCCACGCCGATGGGTGTGCTCCCGCCGTCCAGGACCATCTCAATCCGGCCATCCAGATCAGCCAGCACGTGCGTGGCAGAAGTCGGGCTGGTATGACCAAACCGGTTTGCCGAAGGCGCGGCGACCGGGATGCCGGCCTGGCGGATCAGCGCCAGGGCTACCGGATGAGAAGGCATGCGCACTGCAACGCTGTCCAACCCGGCTGTAACCTCACCAGGAATATTGGCATGCCTGGGCATAATCAGGGTCAGCGGTCCCGGCCAGAAACGTCTGGCCAACTGCAGTGCCTCTTCTGAAATATAGCTGACAACCTGTTCCAGCATCCTCAAATCACTGATATGCACGATCAAAGGGTCGTGGGCGGGACGGCCTTTGGCGGCAAAGATCTTATTCACAGCCTCGCTATCCAGCGCGTTGGCTCCCAACCCGTAGACTGTCTCGGTTGGAAAAGCAACCAGCTGCCCGGCCTGGAGCGCCTGGGCAGCTTTGTCAATATTGGATGCTTCTGGGAAATGTGGATCTACTTTCAAAACTTTCGTTTTCAAATTGAAACAGCACCTTCTATTCCGGCATGATTAAGTTTTCGTACTCTTTTACGCCACCGCCATCCATACAGCATTGGATAATTTGCTTGCCCAAAGGACTGAGATCTGGTTTGTCAAACTCTTTTAAGCAGGTGCCAAAGAAATCACGCAGCATCTGGCCGCCCTGATCATAGGCCTCTGTTCCAACCTCGGGCTGCGTATCCACCTGTAAAAACCAGCGAGCAATTTGATAGCCTTCCACGTGCACGCTGTGCAAAGCATAACCCAGGAGAGGAAGCCTGGCCGGGCGGATCTGTTCCGAGCGGAAACGGGCGTTCCCGCGCCTCGCCAAATATTCACGCGCGATCCATTGCGGCATAAATCCTACCCGCCATGCGCCAATATACTGGTTGGGAGTCAGAATATAACGCATCTCTCGGAATTGGTCAAACTGGTCGAGCAGCAAATTCGCCTGGCGCACCTTCTTACCGGCCGCGAACGGCCAATAAGACCCCACGCCTTCACTGCTCATCCCCTCATCGCCAACAATGCTGGGGTTATCATAGCCGCGCGGTGATACCAACCGCCACAGCCAGGCAAGCGCCGGCGGGAGGATGTGGAACAGGCCAATAATCCCGTAAGTGGGTTTTTCTCTGGTACAGGGGGGCGTGCGAACGCCAAACGAGCGTACATCCACCGTCACCGGCTCGTGCAGCACATCGTTAAACACATCCCGCGGCACGACCACCCGTGGATTCGGACAGGATTTCCCAGGCGCGTCTTGAATATGCTCCCAGATCAACGCGCGGCTGTTGGGCGCCGCGTCAATGTTTAAAAACAACAGCGGCTTGCTGGGATTAGCGGTGATTCGCTCCAGCGTTGGATCGGTACCGTAACTGTCAATGTGATTCACACGCACAAACCAGGCGTCTTCCGCGTCCGTCACCCGCAGTCTGCCATGAAAACGCTGAAGCGACGGGTGGCAAATAGCCATGTCGTCAGTGACGGGTAAAAGATCACAGGTGCGCGGGATTTGCAGATGGCGCTTTTCACCCGTCACCAGATTTTCACCCAGTAAAAGCCGTCCATCCGATTCGCGGTGTGCCTGCTCCAGCATTTCGCTTTTTCCGCCGCCGCTGGCACCTTCGTGCATAATCGTGATCGCGTTATCGTAAGGCGTAACCACGACCACAGTTGAGCAATGCGGGGCCACCCAGCCTTCGCGCGCGCCGATATCGATCAAAACACCGTATACACCCTTCTTCGCGCTTGGCCCAGGGTAAAGGTTAAACGAAAAGATTTCGTACATCTCTGGGCGGCGGTTATGCACCACAATCTGCTTGCCATTGAAATGGGTATGCCGGAAAGGAGGCACTACATATAATACCGTTTTGGGTTTGAAATCCTCGCCTAAATCTTCAGTTGAACGGATACCCTGCAGCATCGCCAGTCCCAAGGCGAAGAAACCGGCGTTCAACGGGGCGATCGCGATTGCGTCTACCCCCATACCCACCTGCCCGGCAGTAAATGCGAAAACCGCCAGTTCCTGATTCTTCAACCATTCAAAAGCGCTTTCGCGGACCGGTTCAAATGTCGTGCCGTAAATATCTTGATAAGTGAGCTTGTCTGTGGCTTCATTGTCCCCAACCACCAGCGAATTTGGATCCCGGCGACGCATATACGCCTCGTTATAATTAACCGAAATACCATTTCGAACTCTGGCCACTGTGGCCTCAACAGTATAGCCTTTACCAGGCACCTGGTATGCCACCTCATAATAGGATGAATCCGGCGTGCCGGTCGAAATTGCAAACAAATCATCAACTGTGTTTGCGACCACTACCTTTGGCGCGCTGCCCAGGATTTGGGCAATCTCTTTGGGGGGATTTAACTTTTGCCACATTGTAACACCTATTCTTTTCACTAAAATCGAAAACAATTAATTAGCCGATTATAAACTTAAAACTGAGTTTTGATCAATGGAAATAGAAAAGGTGACTCGGATCCGATTGGTTGCTGTGGTCCATCCTTTCCCCACATCCATTTTAGCCGCTTTTTCCAGCCGGCGCGCGGTTGGGCAAGTAAAGCGGGTTATTTGGCGAAGGTGCCGGCGCGGATTTCGCGCAAGGTTTGCTGGATCTCTTCCCAGGTGTTCATGACGAAGGGTCCGTAACGGGCGATGGGCTCGCCGAGAGGTTGGCCCATAACGAGCAGGAAGCGGACGGGCTGGCTTTGTGTCTGCACCTGAATTTGCTCGCCATCGCCGAACACCACCAGTTGGGGCGCTGTGGGATTCGCTGCGGCGCCGTTGGCAAATTGTCCAAAATCGGCTTGACCTTCAAAAACATAGGCGAAAACGGTATGCCCGGATGGAGTGGGGTAAATGAAGCTGGTGTTCACCGGCAGGGTGATGTCGAGATAGGTGGGGTCTACAATCACATCCCGCACCGGGCCGCGCACGCCATCCACTTCACCCGCGACAACCCGGATGGTCCCACCGCCATCCAGCTCGACGACCGGAACTTGGTCCATCAAAACATCGCGGTAACGCGGGGCCATCATTTTATCCCTGGCAGGCAGGTTGACCCACAATTGAAAGCCTTCCATCCGGCCCTGGCGGGTTTTGGGCATCTCCTCGTGGAGAATGCCACGTCCTGCGGTCATCCACTGGATATCTCCAGGGCCAATGGTGCCGGCATTGCCGATGCTGTCGCGGTGGTTGATCTCTCCGGCCAGCATGTAGGTCACGGTTTCGATGCCGCGGTGGGGGTGCATGGGAAACCCGGCAATATAGTCCTCCGCGTTCATAGAACCGAAATGGTCGAACAATAAAAACGGATCGAGATAATCGAGGGTCTGGGTGGCGATCGATCGCATCAGCCGCACGCCTGCCCCATCCGAGGTGGTTTGAGGAATGATTAATTGCTGTACTTGACGTGTGTTTGTACTCATCTTTTTACTCCACTTTACGATTAATAGGGTAAATGTATTATTACCCGGAATCCTGAGGTGGTGTGCCCGGTATATCAGGTTTGCGGTGGGATGAAAGGCGCGTAAAGCCTTTGTGGAGCCGTGAAGTTGAATCTGGAATGGGAATCACGGTACAATAGGCAAAGTATCATAACTGGAAGATAGGCAGAAGGATCATGGATGTTTCATACGAGTATGAAAAGTTTGACGCGCTGGTAGGGCGCATTTTTAGCATCGAGGATATAACCCTGGGCACGACCCGGCAGAACTTCATCGCGCGCTATCGGGGTCACCTGCAGGTGGAAGACTCGGCAGCAGCTTATGACCGGATCGCGGAAGAATTGAAGCCGCTTGGGGCGATGCCGTTGTTCCGGATTGAAGAAGGTCGCCAGGTCATCTTTCTGGTCCCGCGGCTGCCGGAACCGCGCCGTTCGAACCCATATATCAACCTGGTCCTGTTTGTGGTTACTCTGTTGAGCGTGATGGCCGCCGGGGCGCTGTATGGACTGGAAGAGCTGCCCCCGCCGGGGGTGGTGCCGGCTTTGCGAGTGTTGGTTTCGCGCGGTTGGCCATTTGCTGTCAGCATGATCGCCATCCTGGGCGCGCACGAGTTCGGGCACTACCTTGCCGGACGCCGCCATGGGGTGCATGTTACCCTTCCGTATTTTATCCCGCTGCCGTTAAGCCCGTTCGGGACAATGGGCGCGTTTATCAATATGAAAGAGCCGCCCAAAAACAAGCGGCATCTACTGGATATTGGGATCGCAGGACCGCTGGCGGGGCTGGTTGTAGCTGTCCCGGTGTTGTTGATTGGCCTGAGTCTTTCTGATCTGGGTTCTTTGCCGTTGGCATCCTCTGCGGAGGTTTCTTATTCTCTGGAGGGCAACTCTCTGTTGTATTTGTTCGTGAAATGGATCTCTTTTGGCAGGCTGATCCCCGCGCCGGTTGATTATGGATCAATCTCACCGGTGATTTACTGGCTGCGCTATTTCTTCACCGGCCAGCCGTTCCCGTTTGGCGGTGTGGATGTGATGCTGCATCCGGTGGCCTGGGCAGGCTGGGCCGGTATTCTGGTTACTTCTCTGAATCTGATCCCGGCCGGGCAGCTGGACGGCGGGCACATGGTGTATGTACTGTTGGGGAAAGAGCGGGCGCGGAAACTGTGGCCGCTGGTGATGGTTTTCCTGATACTGATGGGAATGGTCTGGTCGGGTTGGTGGTTGTGGGCCGGGTTGATCTTTCTGCTGGGCCGGACGTATGCCGAACCGCTAGACCAGATCACGCAGCTGGACCCGCCCCGCAAGACGCTGGCTGTGCTGGCGTTTGTCGTGTTCCTGATCACCTTCACCCCTGTGCCGCTGGCGTTTTTCTAGTCACACAGAGAACGTTGGCCTGGCGATAATATTGATTTCTCATATAAAGCCGCCAGAGATGAGTTTATTTCGATCCGTGTCCGGTTGTGCTTTCTGTGGGTTTATGTTCCTTACGGCGGTACGGCCGCAGCGGCTCAAGCTTCGCGAGCTGGTTGAGCCGTTTGGAAATCATCACCAGGTAGATGATGTACAACAGAAGGGAGACTCCCGCGACAACCAGATCATACAGAGTCATAGTGCCGAACAGGGAGAGGTTGTAAGACGGGTTCCCGATCAGAAAGATGATCAGGTTGGCAAGTACCAGGATGGCGCGCGCTTCGGTGGGCCCAAGTAAGCCAAAAGAGATCTGGAAAACCCCATTCACCACCGTATCGACATAGACAAAAATAGACATCAGCAGGTAGCCAATCAATCCGAGCAGCGCCAGGTTGAGTTTGACGTAGGGCGAAAGCCCTAATCCGATGAACACCAGCACGATGCTGATAGTATCCACAGAGTGATCCAGAAAGAAACCATATCTTGGCCGCTCGGTGTGGCGGTAGCGCGCCAGGTTGCCGTCGGTGCTGTCGCCGAACCAGTTCAAAATTGTCCCGAAAGTGGCCAGCCACAGGAAATGCGGGCTGCGGTTGGTGAGAAGATATCCGGTAAAGATGAAAATTGAACCTGCAAAACCAATGAAAGTAAGCATGTCGGGAGTAACCCAGTCGGGAGCCCGGGCTACAAACCAGTTAATAGCCGCGCGTTCCCAGGGGCCCAGCAGGGCCAGATTGATCCGGTCATGTTTTGCTGCAGATTGGTTGTTATCCATTGCGTATGATCCTTTAATAAACTGACTCAGCGCGGAGTGTGGGGCAAAGCGTCCGGCCAGATGGGATAGTACATGCACCACTGTTCCGGAGCTTTGCGGATGAAAGCTGCGGTAATTTCCAGGACCCGCTCCGCGTTGGATATGATTTCCTGGTCGTGGTTTTTATGCGGTACCGGCCAGATGGGGTCGGATGCCTCCAGATAATATTGATTTGTCTGCCTGAAAGCCGCAACGACAAACATGGGGTCTTGCGCTTTCAGGGCCAATCGAACGTGCGCGGTGGGCAGACTGGCGGGCTTTCCACAGAAGTCCAATGCGCTTTTGAAATCTCTAATCGGGCGATCGTTGGCAGTGACAACCACCCCACCTTTTTTGAGTTGTTTGCTGGCTTGCGCCAGGGCTTCAAAAGAAGCCGGTGTCATCTTCAGGCCGCTTTTCTGGCGTACTTCGTTTTCGATCTGGTAACTTTTGGGCGGGTTGGCTACCGAGATGACTTGCATATCGGGAATGTGCCGCGCGAGCACCCAGCCCAGGAGATCAAAATTGCCCAGATGGGGACCGATCAGCATGACCCCGTGGTCCTTAGAGCGGGCGCGGTCGATCAGCGATTGCACGTTTGGTCCGATAACCACCATCTCCATCAGTTTTTCCGGTTTGTTAAAGTTGTGGTAGAAATCATACTGCGAACGGAGGCGGTTGGCAAAGGTTTCGCGGACAAGCCATCCGAGTTTTTTTGGACTGATGTTTCCATTGTGAAGCACCCATTGGTTGGCGAACATGGCCCGCACCCTGGGGTGACCGGGGCGCAGGGCAAGGTTCAGGGAAGCCAAAACCTGGATCAGGGGATGCGCAGCGCAAGGCGGCAGGGTCTGGATAAGCCTGATGAGGTGTTTCAGCCCGGCAAAGTTGTTCAAAACGGTCTGCGATTCCATCACATTACCTGAAAGCGGTTGATAAAGGGATACTTGTAATAAAAAGCAATTCCAGCTAGAGCATGGTCGGGATGACTTTTCCATCCAGTGTCAGATATTCCCGCATCGCCTGGAGTGTAAGGCAGGAATGAGCGGGAATGACGCACACAAAATCTCCAATTTGAACGCGGTCAAAGTCCGGTTGGCGCAGCATGACCACGCCGTGCTCCTGGGATAGCCGGCTGACATACGCGCCGGGTAGGGGGCTGCTCCAACCGTTACCTTCCGGGAGAGACACCAGACCGTATGCGGTATGCCCATCCTGTTCAAAAAGATCTTTGGAAAGATGGATCGCGCCGCCGTAGATCACGATTTCACCCCTGTCCGGGTGTCTGGCGACCACCGGGCAGGCCAACGCGACCGCGATATCCCGCGCGGCGCAGGCCTCGATGATCAGCTGCTGCGTGTCGTAGAACACAAAGTTGCCGGGGCGGATCTCATCCACCTGACCCAGATCAGCGCATTTTGAACAGCCCGGCGTATCCCCAACTGACACTTCCAGCCGGAGGCCTGCCGCGTTCAGATGATCGCGGACCGCGTTGATGCGATTAACGCTCTCGTGGTAGATGGAGCAGACCTGGTCAGGAGAGCCAGGATGGTATGTATGACCGGCGTGGGTCAGTAAGCCTCGCGGGCGGAGTTGCTCCGTTTGCCGGATTTGTTCCAGCAGTTCCTGGATGGGTTGGGGGGCATCCCAGGCCAGGCCGGTGCGTTTGTTGCCCACATCGATTTTGATCCAGACATCAGCTGGCGCGGCCAGTCGGTCGCGCAAAAAGGCAACGGTTTCCTGCGATTCAACCAGCAGCCCGAGGTGAATCTGTCTGGCCAGGGTGTTGATGGCAGAAATCTCCCGCCAGTTGACCGGGAAGGCAATCGTGATATCTTCCCATCCGTGCGCGGCAAAATAGGCCGCCATATCTACCGATGAAACGGTGATGGCTGTAATGCCTTCCTCGCGAAACCATTCGCCGATGGCAGCGGATTGGTGAGTCTTGAAATGGGGGCGAAATCGGACGCCAAGCTGGCGGGCTTTAGAAGCCATGCGCTGGATGTTATTCCGGGCGCGTTCCTCATTGAGAAGTAATGTCGGTTTTTTAAGCTGGTCAAAAAGGTTCATAGCACACCTCATTCTTGTTCATCAGGGGTGGAAGCCCAAAGTGAAAGATGTTGTTGGTGATGTATATTGATTTTACCGCGAGTTTCGTGGTTTGGATGGATGGGAAAAGGTCTTGTAAAAATAGAATAAAAGTTCTATAATTGAGATATGAACGGATTGGAAAAAATCATTCACCTTAACCAGTATATGGGGTTTGAAATCACGCGGGATGATTCGCCGGAAGGCGAAGTGCAGACAAACTGTCCAATCGGGACTTTTGAAGAGTCCTTTGGCGGAGACAGCAGCGCGGCGTTGTCACCACGGTCATTCCCCATCTACATGGCGGCGGCCAACGGGCGGCGGGTACCGATCCTGAAAACCGTGCTGACCTCAGCTTGCGAGCGGAACTGCCGCTACTGTGCCTTCAGTGCCCGGCGGGATTACCGGCGGATCAGTTACAAGCCAGAAGAACTGGCGCAGACGGTCGATCAGCTCTACCGGGCCGGCCTGGTGAGGGGAGCGTTTCTCAGCTCCGGGGTGGCCGGCGGGGGGATGCGGACTCAAGACCGGCTTCTGGATACGGCTGATATACTGCGGAACAAACTTCATTTTCAGGGCTATTTGCATCTCAAGATCATGCCGGGTGCCGAGCGGGCCCAGGTGGAGCGGTCTCTTGAACTGGCAGACCGAGTCTCTATCAACCTGGAAGCGCCCTCAACAGAGCGGCTGCGCGAGCTGGCGCCGGAGAAAGTGTTTCTGGATGAACTTTTACGGCCTTTGCAGTGGGTGGAGGAGATTCGCAACAGCCATTATCCGGCCCGGGCCTGGAAACAGCGCTGGCCTTCTACCACCACTCAGTTTGTGGTGGGCGGCACGGATGAGAAGGATGCCGAGTTTTTGAAGATTTCCCGGTTTTTACACCGGACCCTGCATCTGCGGCGGGTGTACTTCTCCGGGTTTCGCCCGGTGAGCGGTACCCCACTGGAAAACCAGCCCGCGGTGGACCCGGTGCGGGTGCACCGGCTGTACCAGGCGGCGTTTTTACTGCGGGATTATGGGTTTGAGATGGAAGATTTCACCTTCAGCAGAGAGGGAAACCTGCCCCTGGAAAGCGACCCGAAATACGCCTGGGCGCAATCTCACCTCGCGCAAGATCCGGTTGAGGTCAATCTGGCTGATTTCAACCAACTGATTCGCGTGCCGGGGATTGGACCGGTGGGGGCTCAGTCCATTCTGGCGGCGCGGCGGAGAGAGCGTCTGCGTTCTATTGAAAGCCTGAAGGCGTTGGGAGTACGCACCAGCCGTGCTGTGCCGTTTATCCTGCTGGATGGCAGAAGGCCGCCACAACAACTCAGCCTGTGGTAAGATTTCCATATCTTTGATATCTTTCACAGGCTGCCAACAATGGAATGGATCAGTTTACATTTTATTGGAGAACCGATTGAGGTTGGTTTTAACCAGGAACCGGTTTATGAGAAGAAACCGCATTGTCCGGATAGTTTTACCTGGCGAGGTGAATCTTTCAAGATTGTGAGAATGATGGGGGAATGGCAGGATTTCCAGCGGCGCGGCAGGATGGGTCGCAACATGCAGCCGGAACATGCCGCGCGCGCCCGGCGGATAGGCTCATGGGGGGTTGGCCGGTTTTATTTCCGGGTGGAGGTGGAGGGCGGCAGGATGTTTGAGTTGTATTACGACCGCGCTCCCAAGGGGATCGATGAGCGCAAGGGGGTGTGGATACTTAAAGGTGAAATAAAATCAATTTAGACGAAATATTGAACAAAAGGCTGGCGAAAAATCAAACCAGCCTTTTGTTTTATTTAAAAAATAAAGAAGAAATATAAATAAAATCAATTTAACTATTGACAAAATTAAAAAAATGACTAAAATAGAGTCAAGAATTAAAAACATTCATTCAAGTTTTCAAGAAGAACGGGAAGGTCTGGCATGTATTCACAATTTTTAGAGTCAAAGCAGGATTATCAGACTCATTTAGAAGACTGGCGGGAAAGACAGAAAACTCACTGGTTTGCTGCTGGGACTCCGTCCCAAAGAAGAAACATCAGGATGTGGTTGGTTTACCCGGCTGATTGGCTGATCCGGCTGGGTTTGCATTTGAAACACTACGCTACCAGAGAATCCGGGCTGGCAACATCTGAAATGATCAACGGTCTGGGATTCTGAGAGACCAAAAGGAGGGCTGATGTACCCACAATTATCAAAATGTCCGGTTTGCGGAGAGGATCTGACAGTTACCCGGCTGCACTGCCGGCAGTGCGACACCACGCTGGAAGGGCATTTCAGCCAGGTGACTGGGCCATTTTCGCAGCTGTCGCAAGAACAACAGAATTTTGTGCTGGCCTTTGTGCGCTGCGAAGGACGCTTCACCCGGCTGGAGGAAGAGTTGAGCCTGTCATACCCGACGCTCCGGAACCGCTTGAATGAAGTGATTC
>ENA-ORXD01000900-ORXD01000900.1-sediment-metagenome-genome-assembly--contig:-NODE-900-length-30397-cov-4.457652_pt1 | contig 30397 bp, 22 predicted proteins | sample MGYA00237862_ERZ511471 | MGnify/ENA metagenome assembly ERZ511471 | reverse complement strand
CGACATAGGTATTCTGCAGAAAGTTGTCGATCACCCTGACCGTGAGGAGTTCGCCGGTGATAAACAGATTATTGTCGTCGAGGTTGCGGTCCGTTTCACCGTAACTGCGGCTGAACCCCAGGCTGAGCAGGCTTTGTTTAGGCAGTTTTTTGATATAAGAAAAACTCAGCTGGCGATTCCATTGGTCATCATCGCCGCTGTCGTACTCATTCTTCTCCTTCAGGACTTCCACGCGGGTGGTAAGGCTGTTGAACAGGCGGTGTTGCAGATAGGTCCGACCGAGACGGCGCCGGCGTTCCTGGGCATCGCTCATTTCTTTCTGATAATCAGTATTGAGACCGTATTCCAATGCCTTGCCGAGGTTGAAACGGCCACTTTCACTCCAACTGGTGAAATCCGTATTGCGGTAGCCGGTTTCTTTGCGCACCTGGTAGTTGGAGTCGATGTACTTCCGTCTCAGCGGTTTCCCCCAACTCAAGGAGTTGCCGATGGACATGAAATGACTGTCGGTCTTGATACTCTGGTCAGAACCCTCGTAGTCATTTTCCTGCGTGGCGCGATAGGCGCTGAATTCCGTGGTGCTAAGCCCTTGGTAGCGGTGGACGGAATTGAACGTGAGGGTTTCGTAACTGTTCGTGCGGTCTCTTATTAATCCGTCAGTGCTGTTTTCACTGGTCCGGTAATTGATCCACGATGGAAGGATGTCGTTTTCCAGGGCTATGCCGAAACTATGATTGGCTTGGGTATTTGTGTACTGTTCTGAAAATGGGTTGCTGATTTGTTCGGTTAGAATGTTTGAGTTGAAGGATATCGGATAAGGACGATATTTGAAGAACACGCCCTCAATATCATACTCTAGATTGAAACCGTTTGAATCATCGCCCTTGTTATCGCTGCTGTTTGCAAAGGATTGTTCCAAACCGAAAGTAAATTGTGCCTTGCCTGTCAGGATTTTTCTGCTGAGAATGGCATAGTTGAAGGCGAGGGAGTAATCTTCCTCAAACTGCTGGCTACGCGACCAGCGTTCCTTCGAATAGTCACTTTCCGTCGTGTAGCCATTGTATTGATAGGTAAGGTCGGTCCAATGGCGATAATTGCCGATGATGAACAAGGCCCGCTTGCGGGCAAGAGCATCGTTTGCCGACAAGCTCAGCAACAACCAGGTCATAACGAAAAGAAATAGCCAGCACCCCGCGGATGAAAGCCACTTGGCTTCACCCCGGGTCATTGGCTGTTTCTTGTTGGCCCTGGCCTGTCTCTTTTTCACGTTAAGTACCTGAAATCCTTGCCGAAAAAAATCGCTGTCAGATCAGCGCAGGAAATAACGGGCATTCCCGGCATGAGGATCATGGCATTCGCCACAGATAATGCGGTTATCAAGGAATCGGTTGTGCATGGTTTCTGCCAGGCGCCGTTCCTGATGACAGATTTTGCAGATGTCAGCCTTGCTCTCCCGTAACAAAGATGTGTTGGGCGAGGTGTGGGGAAGATGGCAGGCCAGGCAATCGCCGATGGCGACCGGACCATGGACGTTGCTCCCTTGCACAAAATCCTTGTGGCAGACAAAGCACAGTTCCCGCCGTGGCCGGATCAAACCGCCATTCTCCGATTTGTCGTTGGAATGACAATCCCCACAGCGTTTTTCTAGAAAAGGTTTGTGGCCGGATTTGGTGGCCGAGTCTGCTTCGGCCACAAGTTGCACGTCTTCGCCGGCCTGCTCGGCAGTAAGGCGCTTCTGGTAATACTCCTCGCAGATGTCTTGGGCCGGTGGAAGCTCGGGAACGCCGTCGAAAACCGTGGTCAGAACCTTGTGGCGGGTTGTCTGGTCACAGCCGACCAGTAGGGTTCCCAACAACAGGACGAGCCCGAGAAAGAGCGCGCATCCTGCTGCCCATGATAAATGTCGTCTGGTCCGGTCCATAGGCTTCCCAAAGGTTTGCATAAGCACTAACTGTCCTTGTTTGTGGGCTTGGTTACTTGCTGCCCTCTTTTTTCTTTTCTTTTTCTTCCAACATCTGTTTCTTCAGGCGGGCCTGTTCGATTTCGTCCAGGCGCTCCTGCAGCCACTTGTCGTAATCGACCCCTTTCTTTTTGCCGAAGCCATAGATGCCAACCTTCATATTGTCGCCGACCTGGTTGGTCACCAGAATGACCTGCTCCAGTTCAAAGGATGGGTCAGCCAACGTTTGATAGTAGGCCAGGTTGTCTTTGGAGACAGTGATGCCAGCCGGCAGATTCATGGACCCGACCGGCACGTCCGGGCCACCGAAAAACATCAGCAGTTGGCCTTTTTCATCAAACATCTGCACATTCTGGTACGCGGTATCGACAACGTAAAGACGACCTTGTTCATCAACCGTCAGCCCTTTGGGGCGGGAAAACTGGCCGTAAGCGTCGCCGAGCTCACCATAGGAGTCGAGGACATGGCCGTCACGGTCAAGTTTGACGATTTTGCCGGTGGTGATGTTGGAAACGTACAGGTTGCCGGCACCGTCAATCGCGATATTGGTGGGGAGGGATAGATTGTCTTCGGGGTTTTCAGCGGATTGGCCCAACGACTCAATAAGGTCCCCGGAGGCGATATCGAACACTTTGATATCGCTCTTACTGAAATCCAGGGCGTAGAGTTTGTCACCATACACGCCGACATCGACCGGTTTGATTTCGTAGAGTTCGCCATAGCTGCGCACGAAATTCCCATCCGGGTCGTATTTGAGGATTTTCAGTCGAACGGTGTCGGCCACATAAAGGTTGCCGTCCTTGTCAACCGCCAGGTTGACCGGTTTTTTCAGGTTGCCGGGGCCGAAATCCCCTTTCAGCCAGTCAAAGGTTTGGGCGGCCAGATCGACCACCGCAACTTTTCCGGCAATGGTATCTGTCACATAAATTTTGCTGCCGAAGGCAGCTATGCCGTAAGGTTTGGTAAGGAATTTGACTTTGTCCGATTCCTGAATGCTGGTTGCAAACAAGGAAAATTCATCTTGTTTGTTCTCAACGTCTTTGGAATTGCCAAAGGCCTTGAGAAACTGGATGCGCGGCGGGTTGGGCGGCGGCGGGAAAAAGGCCGTGGTCTCCTTGGCCGCTTTCTGGGTGGGGGCGCAACCGGAAAAGGTGGCGGCCGCCAGGCCAATGATTAGACAGGTGAACAGCCAGTGCCGGATCGTCCTTGATCGCTTCACGTTGTACTGCATGGTGGTGATCTCCCCTGAAAATGGTCTGTATGTTTCGTTGAATGTCTATAGAGGACTGGTCAAATGCCCAGGTTTTATTCGATTCGAACTATGTTTTTTTAATATTTTTATTTTAATATCTGATATTTACGATGAATGTGTATATTAGCTTAGTCATGCTCGATTAATCAAGTTCTATGCCATGCGGGCGGAAGTTTGTCTTTTGTTGTGAAAAAATAGTAAAGTCTTTGATATGACGCAGTTTTCCATTGCCGAAAAGAGGCTTTGTAAGTCCCTCTTAATGGAGATTGCAGCAGGCAGGGCCTGCATTGATAAAATGGAAGATCAGATCATAGGTTGTGTGGAAAAGGCCGCCGGAAACCGGCGGCCTTTCGGTGTGCAGATCGTTCCTAAACGGAACCTTACTTGATGTGGCAGGTGGTGCAGAAAGCGGAGTCCTGCTGCTTGCCGTAGAGGAACCAGTAGTCGGCAACGCTGGGGCCGTTGTGTACGTCGTGGCAGGTAGCGCAGGTCATCATGTCGCCAGTGCCGTCGCCAGTGGAGTCATACAGAACCTGGGCGATGGAAACCGGGGAGGCAGCGCCAGCAAACAGAGTGGATTCGTCAGCGATTTCACCCTGAACGTCAGCAGCGTCGTTCCACAGGAAGCCGATCGGATGGTCGTTGGACAGGTCAGCATTTTGGCCGACGCCGATTTCCTGGAAAGAGTCGCCTTCAACCAGCAGAGCGTTGCCCGGCTTGCCGTAGTAAGCGTCGATAGCAACCATACCGTCATGGCAGCCCATGCAGAGACGGGAGGGGCCGGCCACGGGGTCAGCGATCTGGCCAGTGAAGGTAAAGGTGTTGGAGCTGTAAGGAGTGAAGTTGCTATACTCGGTTACAGCGCGGCTCCACAGGGGCATGTAATCAGCATCAGTGTCTTCAACAGCATGGTGAGGAGTATGGCAGTAAGCACAAACGCGGCCGTGCTCATCAACATGACCACCGTTAACGCCAGCGTACAGACGCATGTCGTGTTTGGAGCCTACGATACCAGTTCCCGGCTCAGAGCCAGCCATTGCGATTCCTGCTGCGCCCACGGTCATAACTACGGCACAAAGACAGGCAACGAAAAGATTCTTTCTCATTTGTTTCTTCCTTCCTTTGATTTGATAGGTTTCACAAATTTCTGGGTAAACAAACCTCTCTTTCGCTGGCTCTTTTCTACGTTGACGTTCTCGTGAACAGACGCGGGCGGCAGGCCCCAGGTCGTTCACACCCCAGAGAAGCATCGTTCTACCCCCATAGCCCGATACCTCCGTTTTTCCTGGTTTCCCTTATGAGCAAAGTTGGTGCCAGTGCCTTGTTTAAAGAGATTAATGTTGTTAAATAATCGAAAAAGAATAATAAAAACAGATTGTTGATAGTGTGTCTACGTTTGAAAATTGCTTGATTTTAGCCGTCTTCTTCAAAAGACTCATCCCGTGTTGCAGGGTATATCCCCAGACAAGTGGGGGGGGGTGGGGATATCACCACCCAGGTGGTTGGCCAATTCACCTTGAGTTAGAAAATACTCCATTTTTGACGAAGAAAGATTCGTATCAAAAAGGAAAATATGGGCAAATCACCAGGCATAAATAGCTGTTTTTTATAAAAAATCGATGGAAATTTTGATTTTAATCTATTATGATAATCGGAATTTTAATCTTGAGCATTGTTTGCTGGTCAAATGAATATTCCCGATGGGAGGGTTTGGTTTATGCGAAGGGGTTCGGTGTTGGCTGTCAGCATTGGATTGTTGACGGGCCTGTTTTTATGCTCCGGAATTTCAGTTCATGCGGCAGTGACCGGATCCTGCGTCAACTGCCATGTCATGCATAATTCCCAGGAGGGTTCGTCGATTAGCGATACCTCCGGCGACAACCTGTTGGTTTCCGATTGCGTCGGTTGTCATTCCTATAGCGGAAACGAAACGATTGTCGAACTCGGTACCAGCCGAATTCCCATTGTCTATAATCTGACGGGTTACCCTGATAAACCTCTGGCTGGTGGTAATTTCTATCATGTTGCTCAGGGCGGGGCGGAAAACGATGTCTTTGGGCATAACGTTAAAGGGATTTCCCTTCCTGACCAGAACCTGGATCATGCACCTGGCGATACGGCCCAGTGTGCCGACAGTTGCCACTATACCTTGGCTGAAGGGGAGGTGACCGGGTGCCAGGCCTGTCATCAGTATATGAAGCATCACAGCGATACGGTTACCACCGGTACTCCAGAGACCTGGGCTTCCGGTTGGTATCGAGGCCTTGGCGGACATTACCTGGAGGGCCAGGATTATCGCAGCGTTTATAAATACGTCGCGGGTATTGAGGACCGTAACTGGGAACAGGTGCCGGCGGCTGGACATAATATTTATAAAGGCGCAGACCGTGAAGCCGGCGGTATGAACATTACCACGACTCATAGCATGGACAGCTACTGTGCCGGTTGCCATGGAAGCTTCCACGAAGATGATCAGGTTAAAGATCATTATCTTGCCCTGGTCGACCCGGATTGGGGATATTACGCTACGGTCTACACCGGCTTTTGGCAACGCCACCCAACCTCGATCCTTCTCCCGGAGACCGGCGAGTATGCAGGCTATAATCCCATGACTGCCTACGATGCGGCCGTTCCGGTCGCTTGGCTGAACCTCAGTGTCAGGACCCGTTCCGAAGCAACCGTCATGTGCTTGTCCTGCCATCGCGCTCACGGCAGTCCTTATCCTGACATGTTGCGCTGGGATTACAGCACGATGATTTCATCTAATGCCGGGTCTGCTGCTGGGACCGGCTGCTTTAAGTGTCATACCAGCAAAGACGACTGATCCTTTTTTCACTGCACGTTTTTAAAAGCCGGGCTGCCTTTCAGGTGGCCCGGCTTTTTTAATCTGACAAAATCCGCCTGCACGTTCGGGTTTTTCCCGCCGGGATTCTGACAATCTGTCGGTCATTGAACGTCTTATAAAAAACATTCCCCTGAAAAATATCCATAAAAACAAATGGTTGAGTTTGTGTGGCGGCGCGTGTACGGGGTTGGCACAAAGGTTGAAGAATGATCATTCCATAAGGATATTCTGTGTTGTTTTATTCGCAGGTTTTCGAGAAGTCAGGAGGAAGTCCTCAGACAGTCTGGGACAAAAGGATTTTCAGTCAGAAAGGAAAACAGGATGTTTCGCTTCACGCTCAGTGCGCTCTTCCTCTTGATCTTAATTTCAGGCCAATTCGATAACTTGGCCGCCGCACCTTTGACCTGTGGCAGGGTTGTCGACGTTGTGAATGGCAAGCCCATCGTTAATGCTGTCGTGACCTGTGGGGAGCGTACCGCACGCAGCGATGAGCGCGGCCATTTCAGTATTGCCGCTGAAGTCGATGAGTTGCGGATTCGGGCCGTCGGTTACCGTCGGACGATGGTCGAGGTTGCTGCCAGTCATGACATCGGTCTGGAGCGGCTGCAGCCCAAAGCCCTCTACCTGTCCTTTTTTGGGGTGTCTGAACCGGTCCTGCGTGATCCTGCATTGGATTTGTTGAAACAGACCGAACTCAATGCCCTGGTTATCGATGCGAAAGGGGATCGGGGGATGATCCCCTATCCAAGCAGGTTGCCGCTGACCCATGCGGTGGGTGCACAAAAGCTGATCACTTGGCGGCAGGCAGAGCAGAACTTGAAAAAGTATCGCGACGAGGGGATTTATACCATTGCCAGGATTGTGACCTTCAAAGACAACCTGCTGGCGAGTGCCCGTCCTGATCTGGCAATCAAGACGGAATCAGGCAAAGTTTGGCGGGATGGCGAAGGCCTGGCCTGGGTCGATCCCTTTTCGCGCGACGTCTGGGAATACAATATCGGGATTGCCGTAGAGGCGGCTCGGCTCGGCTTTGACGAAATTCAGTTTGATTACGTCCGTTTCCCGGAGAAGAGCGGCCTGCAGTTCAGTCAGGAGAATACCCAGGAAAATCGTGTTGCAGCCATTACCGGCTTTCTGGCTGAAGTTCATCGGCACTTAAAACCGTACAACGTTTTTGTCGCCGCTGATATCTTCGGCTATGTCTGTTGGAACGCAACTGACACCAACATCGGTCAGCAGCTCGAACAGCTCAGCCGGCATCTCGACTACCTTTCCCCCATGCTTTATCCGTCCGGTTTTACCTATGGCGTGGGGCGTTATCGCAACCCGGTCAATCATCCTTACGAGATCGTCAAACTGTCTCTGGATAGAGCCCGGGAGAGAACCGGGCGTGAACCGCTGGGATTCCGCCCCTGGCTGCAGGCATTCCGGGATTACGCGTTTGACCGGAGGAATTTCGGTGCCGAACAGGTTCGAGCCCAGACCCTGGCGGCAGAAGATTTCGGCGCGAATGGCTGGATGTTGTGGAATCCGCGCAACGTCTATAGTGCGGCCGGACTTAAGCCGGAATGCCAAGTCGAGGCTCGGGTCGAGCTGGAAACGGATATCATGATCCAGTAGCTTTACGAGCCGCGCGGATCTCCTGAAGAGTCTTTTTGAGTTCTTCAACATCAGTTATTGGCGCCTGGCAGGCACGCTCCTGGCAGATATGAACACTGGCCCGGGTGCCAGGCGTCTTGCCCTGTAACGCTGGAACCCCTGCGTTCTGTTCAGAAGGAACCTGCTCCTGGCGCAGGATCAATGCGCCGGGGAGAAAGGCCTGTCGTAAGACCTGTTCCATCTCCTCTGGTATGAATCCGTTGTTGTCCGCAAGGACCACAATTTCCAACCTCGTCCGCAAGACTCTATCCAAAGCAATGAGCAACTGACTGAACGCCATGGGACTGGCTTCGGCTTTAGGAAGGAGTTGCCGAAGCAATTTCTCACCCCGGTCCTGCCAGCTTTGTTCATTGGTGATTTGTCCCAGCCAAAACAGGACCATGACAACCACCGAACTCCCCGCCGGAATGGCTCCGTCATGAATGCTTTTGGCGCGGGCCAACACCGTTTCCGCATCCTGCCCCGAATCGAAATAGCCCCCGGCGCCATCACTGAACAACTCTTCCATGTCTTTGGCCAGGTCCCCGGCTGCCTGCAGCCAACGCGGCTCTGTTGTGGCTTGGAAGAGTTCCAATAACCCCCACAGCACAAACGCATAGTCTTCAAGAAAACCCGGGATCGCCGCAGCCCCATTCCGCCATCGGCGCAACAGCCGGCCTTGCGGCGTCCTCAATTGGGACAGAAGAAAGTCCATAGCGTGTTCAGCAGACGTGATGAAGCGCGATTGTCCAATCGTCACCCCGGTTTTGGCGAGGGCGGCAATAATCAGACCGTTCCAGGCGGTTATGACTTTGTCGTCAAGGTGAGGCCGCGGCCGTTTGACTCGGGCGGCAAAAAGTTTTATTCGGCTGTCTTCCAAACGGGTCTGCCACTCGTCTAACTCGAGTTCGGCATCCCTGGCCAGTGAAATAAAATCTTTTTGAAAGTGCGGAATGCTTTTCCCTTCAAACTGTCCACCTGGGATGATGTTGAACATCTCGCAGGCAAAATGGCCCAAATCGGGACCGAGAATCTGTTCGACCTGCGCGGGCGTCCAAAGATAGAAGGTCCCTTCATGTCCTTCGGAATCGGCGTCCTCTCCGCAAAAAAATCCACCCTGAGGGTGGCGTAGGTCACGCAAGACATAATCCAGGGTTTGTTCTGCCATGCGGGCATATTGGTTGTCTCCTGTTGCCTGGAATGCTTCGCAGGCCGCCAGAGTAAACAGTGCCTGGTCGTAGAGCATCTTTTCAAAGTGCGGGATCAACCATTGGTCATCGACGCTGTAGCGGTGCAGACCGAAGCCGACCTGGTCGTAGACCCCACCATTGCGAATGGCCTGCAAGGTCTGGCAGGCCATCTCCGTTGCCTGGGGATGGCCGTTGTCTCCAATCCGTAGCAAAAGGCTAAGATTGTGGGGGGCTGGAAATTTGGGCGCGGGACCGAAGCCGCCACGCCGCCGATCCCAACTGCGCTTGTAGCTGTTCAGGGCATTGTTCAGGGCATGGGGACGCAGAGGAAGGCTATCGTTTGCTGTCTGCATCAGGTCCTTGACCGCTGTGGAAACCTGAGCGCCGGTACTTGCCAATCGGGAGCGGTCTTCACGCCAGAGTTCGACCAGGCGCGGCAGAAGATCAACGAGTCCAGGCATGCCGCCGCGGCTGTATTTAGGAATGTAGGTCGCGGCGAAAAAGGGTTCCTTATCTGGGGTCAATACGACGGTGAGGGGCCATCCACCTTGGCCGGTGAACATCTGGCAGGCCAGCATGTAGATGGCATCCACATCGGGGCGTTCTTCTCGATCGACCTTGATAGAGATGAAACCCTGATTCAGCAATTCGGCCACTTGCGCATCCTCGAAGGATTCATGGGCCATGACGTGGCACCAATGGCAAGTTGAATAGCCAATGGAGAGGAAGATCGGCCGGTCCTTACGACGAGCCTCAGCGAAAGCTTCCTCTCCCCAGGGCCACCAATGTACGGGGTTGGCGGCGTGCTGTAGGAGATAAGGGCTCGCTTCAAAAATAAGTCGATTATAAAGGTCGCCGCCATCGGGCGGCAGACTGCTTATGTCAACAGCGGAAATTTCCTTCAACGGATTGCTATGTTGCGTATCCATTTGTATCCTTTCGACAGCCATGAAATGAAGGAAAAAATCTCTTGCCTGGGAATTAAGACCGATTTTGTAAAGTTTAGCAGTGGGACAGGGTAAGGCAAGGGGCGGGGAAAAGAGCAGCTGTGAGGAGACGGCATTGCCATGCTCGTCAAGGAATAACCCCTCTGGCGAAACCGTAAATAACACCTTCGAGGAAGACGGTAGACTTGTGATGAACGGCGGGCAAAAAAAGACCCCGTGAAGGAGGGGGATCACGGGGTAAACCCCTTGGCGTTATGGGGACGCCAAGGTTACATGGAAAAAATCCTAACCGAAAAAAAAACAAAGTGCAAATAGTAATTGCGAATACTTTTTATCGATTTAATCATGTGTTTCCCGGCGATTAAGAGGTGTATCCGAAGGGTGTTTCCCTCTAATTAATCAACGGTCGCGGGAGAACTCGACATTTCTCTTGTGCTGATGCAAGCTTCGTTGTACATTTCTAAAGATTAAAATGGTTTTAAGCCTTGGTCTCAAATAAATCTCAAACTGAATAAGAGGTGAACCATGAACCTGGCAAAAGTGCTGGTCGGTTTATTGGTCGTCCTACTGCCTGCCGCAGCGATTGCAGGGGACGGGAAATACGCGATCGGGATCGGTTTTGATTACTATACCGGCGATTATGGAACATCCGAAGATACCGATTCCTATTCCATCCCACTGACGATCAATTATTACCCGACGGACCGATGGGATTTTCAACTCGAAATTCCCTATGTGCATGTGAGCAGCAGTTCGACCTTGCGGATCGGAGATATCCAGGTACCGGTGGATAATCCTCCGGGGGCCGGTGACGGCACTGGAAGTGGCAACGGCAGCGGGTCCGGCACGGGATCTGGTACGGGTCTCGGCACGGGTAGCAATGGCGTCGGTAGTTTGGCCATTAACACGCTCGCGGATGACACCACGACCTACGCTGGTATTAGTGATAGTCAGAGCGGTTTGGGAGACTCGACATTGAGTTTTGGGTACATTGTCGTGATGGAAACCGACAGCACTCCGGAAATTCGTCCCAACGCCTATATCAAAATCCCGACCGGCGACGAGGACAAAGGGTTGGGAACTGGCGAATTCGAGTATGGGGTCGGAGTCGATGTCTCGCGTTGGTGGGATGACTGGTTCACTTACGTTGAAGCGGCCTACAACTTTCAAAACGGTGACGAGGACTGGGGCCTGAAAGACTATCCTGAGGCTGGCGTGGGGGTCGGCTACAGTCTAACCAAAAATCTTTTCCCGGTCGTTTCTCTGTGGGGAGCTTCGGCTCCCAGCGATGAGTCGAGCTCACTGTTGGAAGCCACCTTGGAACTGAATATCCTGACCAGCAAGTCCGTCTCCATGCAGATTTACGGGACCAAAGGTCTGGCTGACAGTAGCCCTGATTACGGAGTCGGTGGGTCTATTTTTTGGTTGTTTTAGGATCATTGGTTTCAGCGCTTTCGATCAAAAAAGTCCGGTGCTTGTCACCGGACTTTTTTGTTGAGCCAAGGGCCGTTCCGTTGAGTTCCAGTTCTCTGGGAATTAGGTCAAGCTGGCCAACGCAGCAGGAATCTCACGAACGTGGTTGAGGATGCGATTTGCCTGGCTCATATCGCTGTCGGCATTGAGCTTGCCGGGAATGACGAAGCAGGGGATTCCTGCCTTAACCGCGGATTGCAGGCCGCGCAGCGAGTCTTCGATCACCAGGCATTCGTTGCTGGCGCAGCCGCTTTGGCGTACGGCGGTCAGGTAAGGTTCGGGATGGGGCTTGGAAAGACCGTAATCCTCCCGGGTCAAAACGAAGTCGAAAAAAGGGAGCAGTCCGCTGGACTGGTGAATGATATCAAAGTGATCACGATGGCAACTGGTGACAATGGCCATCGGGTACTGCCCGTGCAATTGCTCCAGAGTTTCCCGGACCCCCTCCATGACCAGGGGGGTGATCGACAATAATTCGCAGTAACGTTGATTGCGTTTTTGTCGCAGCTCCTTCCGGTCCGTGGCGCTGAGGCTTTGCGCAAGTTCCAGCACACTCTCGCCCCGGCGCAGGGAGATTTCTACGAACTGCGCTTCGCTAAGGGCTACACCCACCTCGGCCAGCACCTCGGCATTGGCTTGGAAATACAGATGCTCCGTAGCGACCAGAACTCCATCGTTGTCCCATAATAATTGCCGAACCACCCATGTCCTCCGTTGTTTGGTCCTTCATTTTACTTGCAAAGCTTGTGCAGAAAAAGACCTTTACTTGATAACCCGTAGCCCGACAATAAAAAAGCCTCCCCGTCTGTATGGGGAGGCTTTTTTATTGTTCCAGGTGAGCTTGCCATCCCTCCGTCAGGAGGATTGGCTGAAACTCGGCTTACTTCTTGTGACACTCGTTACATTTGGTAGGAGCGCCTTTGTCGGTCATGGTTTTGTGGCAAGCAAGGCATTTGCCGTGACCGGAGTCTTTGTCTTTGATTTCGATTTTGGCCGGGGTGCCTTCATGGCAAGCGTCGCAGCCGAGTTTCTCGCCGTGAGCCTTGTGGTTGAAGGTTACGGTCCCTTTGCCGGTGTAGGTGACGGTGTCAGCAGCAAAAGCTACGCTGGCGGCAACGAAGGTGAGCAGCATCATGATAACCAGAGCACGTTTCATTCTTCTTTCCTCCTTGGTACAAATTGGTTGATGGCGCCGAGTGGCGCGTGACTTGACTCCTTTATAGCCGAAGCGATGTAAAAGAACAGCCGACATCGACTGATATACCACCCGATGTCGGGTTTGTTTTATGTGATTTCAGTAGGTTATGAAGTTAATTCAATGGATGAAAATTTACCCTAAGTACGATTGTCGTTTGCTCTTTGATCTGAGGTCTGTTATTTTTAGGGCAAATTTTTGCTAAGGGTTATTGATGAAAAACGAGTTGCCCCCCAACGTCTGTATCGATGGCAATGCTGCCCGTCGCATTCGCGAGGAAAAAAAACTCACCCAACTTTATGTAGCCAAGGTTGTGGGGGTCACCACCGATACCATTTCCCGCTGGGAAAACAACCGCTATCCAACCATCAAACGAGATAACGTTCTCAAACTGGCTGAAGCTCTTGAGGTGGAGGTGGTAGAAATTCTTTCCACCGAAAACCCGCAGGCTGAGTCGGAAGAACTGGTTTCGACTGATGACAAGCTGCCTCGCCGCAAAACCTACCTTGTGTGGCTGATTTTCTTGCTGGCTGTTGCTGCCAGCTTCTTGTGGTGGCTTTTGACCCCGGGGACGACCTTGTTGACGATCAAGGCCAAGCGCCTTCTGCCTGGTTATGCCGCTCCAGGGACGGTGATTCCGGTGCAGATTCAAATTGAACGCGAAGAAGGCGAGGGGGGGTTCATTCTTCGGGAACATTTTCCCAAAGGATGGAAATTGATTGAATCTTTACCTCCTGCCTCCAGTCTCGACAACGTTGACGGGAGTGCGCGCTGGATTGTGCGCCCCGGCGACCATCGTACCCTTTTCGCTTACCAATTGCGTGTTGAAGTGGGAGAACAGGAACAAAGCGCTATCGGGTCTTTTACCGGTGAGGTTGTGGCGGGCCCTGGTGACAGCAGTCGGCCGGTTCTGGTCAATGGTGCAGATCATTTACGTGTTGCTCCCTTTTTGTGGGCTGATCTGAACGGTGATCAGAAGATCGACGACGGGGAAATGCTGCAGGCCGCTGACTGGGTCGATCAAATGCAGGGTTTGCATATCGATTGGAGTCAGCTGGAAAAGATTTGGGATGCCGGTGGTTACCGCTGGGACGACAAGAAAAAGGCATTTGTGCCGGAAAAACGCGCCGAACAGGAAAATCCTTCCAAATTATCTCAAGAGCCCGGTTAATGGAAATTTCTCCCCCTTGCCATGAAGAAGAATGGTTGGTTGAATCCGGCTGGGAATTGTTGGATACTAGCTCTTATCTTGGCGACAGCCGCTCTTTCGTTTCCGGGGACCCACGGGGAAACCGGCTGAGGATTCGTTATTTTCTTGGTCGGGAGAAGCAATCTTTGCTCGCCAAAGTCTGGTTCGGCCCGGAGGCTGAAGGCCCGCCTTGTCATGCTCATGGCGGGAGTATGGCCGCCGTGCTCGATGAAACCATGGGGTTGGCTGCAATGATCGTGATAGGACCGGTTCTTGCCGCCCAGTTGAAGGTCAACTTTCGCCAACCCTTGCCATTGGGGTCTCTGGTTCAAGTGGAAACCCGGGTGGAAAAAATCTCCCAACGTAAAATTAAAGTCTGGGGCGGAATCACCGATTCCCTTGGCCTGCTCTATGCCGAAGGAGAAGGAATTTTCGTCCAGGTTCCGACGGCCCGTTTCGGCGGTTGCCAGGAAAAGAAGGTTAAATGATTTTGACTGGTTGTATAACTGCATTAAGGCATGAAAAAAGCTTAAAAATACTTTGACAATCATGACGCGGTTTTTTTAGGATAGGCGAAACCTCATTGTCAGGACGGCTTGTTCCATGGAAAAAGCATTGCAATTGCTGCATGACGACATGCAGCTGGTTACTGCCCAGTTCCGCAAGGACCTGGATTCCGATGTGTCTTTGATCCGTAAAGTCGGCGAATACGTACTTGCCAGTGGCGGCAAGCGGATTCGTCCCATGCTTCTACTTCTCTGCGCCCGGATGTCAGGGTATCGGGGGAATAAAGGCGTCGGTCTTGGCAGCGTTGTTGAGTTCATTCACACCGCCACTCTGCTGCACGACGACGTCGTGGACAGCGCAGTACTGCGGCGGGGGTCCGCTTCGGCCAACGCCGTTTGGGGGAACGAGGCCTCAGTGTTGGTCGGTGATTTTCTGTTCGCCAAATCTTTTTCTATCATGGTGCGTGATGGCAATCTGGAAATCCTCAAGGTTTTGTCTGATGCCACGACCATGATGGCCGAAGGGGAGGTGCTGCAGTTGATCAGCACCTGCGATCTGGATTTGACCCTAGAGCGTTACCTTGATGTTGTGCGCAACAAGACAGCTGTGCTGATCTCTGCCGCTTGCCAATGTGGCGGAATTCTTGGCGGCGTCTCGCCGGAACAGGAAGACGCTCTGAAAGAGGCCGGCATGGAATTGGGCCTGGCCTTCCAGCTGATGGACGATGCCCTCGACTATGTGGCGGATGAGAGCGAGTTTGGCAAGGCCAAGGGCCATGATCTTGAAGAAGGGAAAATGACCCTCCCTCTGATCGAAGCCGTGCGCCGCTGCACAGAGGAAGAACGGGAACGGGTCGGCGAAATTATCGAAGAAGAAGAATTGAGCCAGGATGACCTTGAGTATGTCGTCGCTCTGATCGAAAAATACGACGGTATCGGCTACACCCGGGCCAAGGCGCAGGAATTCGTCGCCAGCGCCAAGGAACGCCTGTCGGTGTTCCCCATGGGCGAAGAAAAAGAAGCCCTGTTTGAACTGGCCGATTATATCGTCAGCCGCCGTAAATAAAACACGCCGCGATTTAACTGAGCCTTATAACGCCAAATCACTCGCCCGATGAATATCGGGGGAGCGGTTTGGCGTTTTTTCTTTTAGGATAATTCTTATGGATTCGGGTACTTGCACTCTCTAGTCGGGCTTGGCTTGAAGCTTGCTTATTAACTAAATTGGTAACATTGTCATTAAACCCGCATAATTTACCGAACAAGGCAAGGCAGGTCTGTTGGAGGTTCCTATGGTGTACGAAAATTTAGTTCACCGCTGCTCCTATCCCATCGCTGGAAACAACTATGAAATTCTGCTGTTTTCCCGTCCGGATGGCAGCCATGTGGCCAAAACTGCATTTTCCGAGGAAGATGTCATAATCACTGATGGTCTTGCGCTGCATGAGGTTTTATCCAAACATCTGCAACTGTTGCCCCTGGCAGTCTCGTCGCGAAACATCATCCAGGAATATCGCAAGGGAATGGTTACCCCCTGATCCCTGCCCGTTTCCTGGCCTCTTTGTCCTAACCCCCCCTTGATGCTGGCTTTCCCAGGGCAGCGCCTGCTATAATCCCTCCATGCCGCACCTTAATCTCCATAAAAAGGTCCTTGTGGCCTTCTGGACTCTGTCCCTGATCCCGCTGATCCTGCTGGCGCTGAACTCTGACCGGAGTATGCACTCCGTGGAGGAATTGCTGCGCGATAACGCAACGTTGGCCTTGGATCGCCAGGCCGCCCAGGCTCTGGAGCTGCGCGCCATCATGGTTGCTGATCAGGTTGCCGATTTTTTGCGTTCAGTGGAAGGCGACCTGCAGGCGTTGGCATTGCTGCCGGTGGAAGAGCAGCGCTATCTGGCGTTCAGTCAGGGACATCGTCGGCAAATCTGGTATCGCGGTGGTACCAATCCTGAGCCCCGCGAGATCCATGAAAACATTCTTCTTTATCAAGAATTGGCGTTTGTTGGGGCTGACGGCTGGGAGCGCATCCGTATCGTCGGCGACCACCCCAGCCAGCAGTTGCGGCAGGTCAGCGATCCGGCTCAGACCACTTACCTCACCGAAACCTACTTCGAGGAAGCCAGCCAGCTCCAGGGAGACGCCATTTATGTCTCCCATCTGACCGGCTGGCATGTGGATAAAGACAGCCAATTGAAAGGAGCCGCAACCCCTGAAGAAGCGGTCGAGGGCGCTTCCTATCATGGTGTGGTTCGATTTGCCAAGCCTTGCCGGGATGCTACTGGAAAACTTCTGGGAGTGGTGGTCCTGTCCCTCGACCATCGCCATCTGATGGAGTTCACCCAGCACATTATCCCCACCGAAGAACGTTTTGTTGTTTTTCCTTCCTATGACAGCGGCAACTATGCCTTCATGTTTGATGACGAAGGTTGGATCATCACTCACCCCAAATACTGGGATATTCGTGGCCTCGATCGTTCCGGGCGCTTGGTCCCCCCCTATTCGCTCGAATCCTCCCCTGATGATGTGGCCCGTGGCATCATCCCTTACAATTTGTTTTTTGCTGGTTTTATCCATGTCAATTACCCGGTCGTCGCCCAGGCGGTACTGGCCGGACAATCAGGTGTTGCCGACGTCACCAACGTGGGTGGCTCGGCAAAGATCATGGCCTATGCGCCCATCGTTTATGACCAGGGCGTTTATCGTGAACACGGGGTTTTCGGCGGCATCACCATAGGCGCCGAGGTACGTCATTTCCACAAACCGGCCGACCAAGCCTCGGCCATGATCCGTCGTCAGTTTACCCGTTTTGCCAGTGGCACCTGGCTCTTGATCGGCATCACAGGCATCCTGGTTTTCATCACCGCCTATATTCTGTCTGGTTCCATCACCGCACCTCTCTTCGAGTTGATCCGCGGTACCAAGGATATGGCGCGTGGGAAACTTTCCACTAAGGTGGTTGTCTCCTCTCATGACGAGGTCGGCGAACTTTCCCAGTCCTTCAACGCGATGGCTGACGAGTTGAACTTCCGTCGCCAGCGGCTGATCAAGACATTAGGCGATCTGCGTCGTTCCCGTCGCGACATCCTCTGGGAACGCAATTTCAAAGAAACAATTGTCGAGCACATTGAAACCGGTATTTTTACCCTCGACAATCGTCACTATGTGACCTCAGCCAACGGACCGGTGTGTCGTATTCTCGGCTTGCCCAAATTCGAAGAACCGTTGCCGCTGGAACAAGTTCTGACGGCCTGGCCGGAAATGATCGCGGTTTTGGGAGACGTTCTGACCCGTTCGGCGAGTGAACCCTGGAACCAGTATTTCTATCTGGATCGCAACGGACGTCAGCTCATTTTCCGTCTGGCCCTGTTTCCCCTGGTGACGCGACGTCAGCCGGGCCATATCCTGACGGTCGAAGATTTGACCGAGCGTGCTGGCATGCGTCAGCAAATGGCGCGCATGGAGCGTCTGGTCTCCTTGGGACGCCTGTCGGCTGGCATCGCGCATGAAATTCGCAACCCCCTTACCGGTGTCAGCCTGTTGCTGGATGAACTGCATGATCGTCTGCTGCGCTCGCCCCAAGATCAATCCCTGATCCAGCGTGCCTTGGAGGAGATCGAACGGCTCGAGGGATTGGTTAACGAACTGCTAAACTTTGCCTCCATGCCCCAACCCCGGCTGGAACTAGGCGACCTCGGCGTTGTGCTGAGCGACGCGCTATTCTTGATCCGCAAGCAATGCGAGCATAATGGGGTGCAACTGACCGAGGAAGTGGCAGCAGACCTGCCGGTTTTTCCTCTCGATGCGGCAAAGCTGAAGCAGGCCTTCCTTAACCTGCTGACCAACGCTCTGGAAGCCATGCCGAATGGCGGTTTCCTTGAAGTAAAGGCGTCCTATAGCAACGGCCAGGTCCGCGTCTCTTTTAAAGATTCGGGGGCAGGCATCCCCAGCGAGATTCATGCCTTGATATTCGAACCGTTCTACACCCGTAAAGGGGAGGGGACCGGTCTCGGCCTGGCCATCACCCACAATATTATCTCCGACCATGGCGGCCGTATCGAGGTGACAAGTTCGCCCGGCGCCGGTGCGACCTTTGTTCTTATCTTCCCGGTCCCCGAGCCGGGATCGACATCCGTCTGATTTCCACCGTTGGCCGAGGTGGCGAAAATTCACCATTTTATAGTTGCCAACCTTGTTTACTCCCCCTAAGATAATTCATCTGTGCCCTGCCGCACCGGCATTCATCGATTCTGGAGCTGTTTATGGAAAAAATCCTCATCGTTGACGACGAAGCGTTCATCCGGGAAAACCTGGAACGGATTCTTAGTGAAGACGGCTATCGTCCTTTTTCCACGGCCAGTGGGGAAGAGGCTGTCCGACGCGTCGGCGAAGAGGAGATCGACCTGGTGTTGCTCGATCTCAACCTTGGCAACCGCAGCGGGCTGGAAGTGCTGCGCGAACTGCAGGAGGTTGATCCTGCCCTGCTGGTCATTATCATTACCGGCTACGGAACCGTCGAAAGCGCTGTCGAGGCCTTGAAAATGGGGGCTTATGACTATATCAAAAAACCCTTTAAAGCTGACGCAATCCGGTTGATCGTACGCCTTGCCCTGGAAACGCAAAGCCTGCGGCGCGAAGTGCGTCAGTTGCGACGTGAAGGGAAGGACAAGGCTGGGCTGAGTGGCGGCGATATGGTCGGTTCAAGCCCTGCCATGATGCAGATCTATCACCAGGTTCGCGAAGTGGCCAAACACGAGACCGCTACGGTGTTGATCACCGGTGAAAGCGGCACCGGCAAGGAACTGGTCGCCCGCGGCATTCACAATCTGTCCCCACGCAAAGACAAGCCATTTATCGAGATCAACTGCGGCTCGCTCCCCTTCAACCTTCTGGAAACGGAACTTTTCGGCCATGAGCGTGGCGCCTTCACCGATGCCAAGACACGTAAAATCGGCCTGTTTGAAGAATCCAACGGCGGCACCATCTTTCTCGATGAAATCGGTGAGATGGATATGAACCTGCAGGTCAAACTGCTGCGTGTCCTGGAAGACCGCAAGATCCGTCGTCTGGGAGGAACCCGAAATATCGACATCGATGTGCGGGTGATCGCGGCCACCAACCGCAATCTTAAAGAAGCGATCGAGGAAAAGGTCTTTCGCGAGGACCTGTTCTATCGTCTCAACGTGTTTCCCATTCATCTTCCGCCGCTGCGCGAACGCCGGGAAGACATTCCGCCGTTGCTCGACTGTTTTCTCAAGCGCTTCAGCCGCGAATTCAACAAGCAGATTCGCGAAGTTTCCCGCGAAGCCCTCGATCTCCTTATGCGTTACCGTTGGCCTGGAAATGTCCGCGAATTGCGCAACGTTGTAGAGCGCATCTGCATCATGCACAGTGCCTCGGTTATCCGCCCTGAGTTTCTGCCCCAGGAAATCTGGGGAAGCGCTCCGTCTCGCGAAGCGCCGGTATCCCTGGAAATTCCACCGGAAGGTATCCTGCTTGACGAAGTGGTGCAACAGGTGGAAAAGGAACTTGTTGCCAAGGCCCTCGACATCACCGGCGGCAATGTCGCCAAAACGGCCCGTCTGCTCAATGTTCCGCGCGGGACCCTGCGTTATAAGCTGGAGAAATACGAGCTGGAAAATTCCGGCTGAAAGCTTGATTCAGTCTATTATGAGCTTTTCCCGACGCCCCTGCGGATCATTATCTACAGGGGCGTCGGTTCGTTTTTCGGGGGGTGAGAACCGTTGTTCCTCCCGAAGGATGACAAGTATCCACGAATAGACATCGACTTTCGCCACCTTCCGCCACCTGGAAACTGGTTGAAATTTAAGAAATAACCTTTATGGTAAAAAATACCTGGCCAAAATCAGCCGATTTTTACCCTAAGAAAAAGGTCAATTTTGCCAGCTATTTAAAACAAGAGTTTGTTGCGAGTCTTTTTTTTTCTCTCTAAGTCCTTGATTCTTCTTTTCTGTATACCTCTTCTCCAAGTTGTGGCCGCGGATGGCGGAGGTTTGGCACCTGCGTTGCTTTGTGGTTTAAGTCTATTCAATTTTAATCAATACGAAGGAGAGAGGATCATGCGCACCACCCTCATGGGCAAGCTGTGGAGCATGCACGACGAAACCAAACGTCTGGTACTGCTCGACCCCCGCCAATGGCTAAAGCAGGCACAGATACACCTGAGCAACGGCAAGCAGGAACAGGAAGTCGATCTGGCCGACGAATTGTCCGAAGCACCGGCTGAGCATCGTGATCGTCTCAAAACCGGTCCCGGCGGCGTAGAGGAAGGCGACCCCAGGGAATACACCCGGCGGCAGAAATTAGGACTTTTCCTCGGCCCCGCCTTGTTCATTCTGATGCTGGTCCTCCCCACCCCCACCGGAATGGAGCCGGCAGCTCAGAAAATGGCAGCGATTGCCTTGCTCATGGCCACCTGGTGGATGTGTGAATCGATCCCCATCCCGGCCACCAGCCTCCTCCCCATGGCTTTGTTTCCGCTGATGGGGATTCTGCATACCAAAAAGGCCACCGCTCCCTACGCCAACCATCTGATCTTTCTGTTCATGGGCGGCTTTATCATCGCTTTGGCCATGCAGCGCTGGAACCTGCATCGCCGCATCGCGATGAATATCGTCAAAACCGTGGGCTTCTCTCCCAGCCGGTTGATTTTCGGTTTCATGCTGGCCACGGCAGTTCTTTCAGCCTTTGTCTCTAACACCGCCACTACGGTTATGATGATGCCGATCGGCTTGGCCATCATCAACCACGTCATCGAGGAAGGTAAAAAAGAAGGGCTGGATAAGGAAATCGATTTTTCCCCGGAAAACTTCGCCTTCGGACTCAATCTCATGCTGGGGATTGCCTACGCGGCATCCATCGGCGGCATAGCCACCTTGATCGGCACCCCTCCCAATACCGTACTGGCCGGCTATCTTCAGAAAACCTATGGCTATGAAATCAGCTTTGTCGACTGGCTCAAGGTCGGCGTGCCCTTGGTGGTGATTTTTCTCCCCGTGTGTTGGCTGTGGCTGATTCGGTTCGCCAACCCTATGAAGTTGAAAAAGGTTCCTGGCGGGCGCGAACTGATCGATTCCGAGTTAAAGGCGATGGGACCGATGAGCACTGGCGAACGCTGGACTGCGCTGGTTTTCGCGTTGACTGCTCTGGCCTGGATTTTCCGTGAACAGCTCGGCTTTCTCTTCCCCGATCCGAAGCTGGTGACCGATGCCGCCATTGCCATGGCCGGAGCGCTGCTCCTGTTTTTGATTCCCGTCAACCTGCGCCAGAACCAGTTCGTCATGGACTGGCACTGGGCCACCAAAATGCCCTGGGGGGTGCTGATCCTGTTCGGTGGCGGTCTGGCCCTGGCCGAAGGATTCAAGGAAACCAAGCTGGCTGACTGGATCGGTAATCAGGTCAGCCTGTTCGAGCATGCTCCGGTGTTGATCTTGGTCCTTGCCGTCACCACTTTGATCATCTTCCTCACTGAGCTGACGTCCAATACTGCAACGGCAGCCATGGTCATGCCTATCCTTTCGGCTGTGGCCATCGGCCTGGGTCAGAATCCGCTGCTGCTGGTGGTGCCGGCTGCAATCGCAGCCTCCTGCGCTTTCATGCTGCCGGTAGCTACGCCGCCCAACGCGATTGTGTTCGGGTCCGGCTACGTGACCATCCCGCAGATGGCCAAAAGTGGTTTCGGTCTTAACATCATCGGGATACTGCTCACCGTGGTTGTGACCTATGTTCTGGTCATTCCGCTGTTCGACGTGGTGATCGGCGAGTTGCCGATCTGGCTGAACAGTGTTCCGAAATAAAAAAAGCCCGGACGATCCATCTGAATCGTCCGGGCGGTAAGCCCTTACGCGGAACATTGGCCCCACAATGTCCGCTTTGCCCCGTTCCGAGACCTCCTCAGGAACGGGGTTTTTTTATTTATGGCTGATGAAAAACGTCCATCTGCGGCGTTGCCGGAAATCCTTCGCCAACGTCTGGCCGCCTCGGGTCACAGAGGATCAATGCCGCAGGTGCCGTCACAAAAGGGTTGTTTGGAGCTCTTGCCGCAGCTGCAGATGTAGACTTTCTGTTTTTGGGTAATGGTGAATTCGATGGGAAGGTTGTCGCTGCCGCTGTGGGATTCGTCGCAGAAGGGGAGGTTGCTTGATTTTCCGCAAGTACAACGGTAGTAGGTGCCGGGTTCCAAAGTGATGGCGATGGGCATGCCTGCGTCCGTATTGGTTTTGCTCATTGACTGCTCCTGAAAGCTGGAAGTGGTGGGAGAATGTTCTCAACAGTATAACATGAAAGATTAAGACTCGATCAGTTTAGCGCAGGAGAAGGAAAAAGTCTCTCGCCAAAACCTGAAAAGGACGGGCTATGGCCCACCCTTTCAGATACCTTCAAATGCCCAAGGTCTGCGCCAGTTTGAGCATCGTTTCGTCCAATGGTCTGCGTCCCGACTGAATGACCTGTTCCAGATCGGTCAACTGCAGCTTCGCGCAGGCCAGGCCGACCATCTTGGCGCTTTCCCCATTCTGCAGAGCTTCCACTGCAGCGACGCCGTAGCGGGCTCCGAGTAGCCGGTCGAAAGCCGTGGGCGATCCTCCGCGCTGATAGTGGCCGAGAACCATGACCCGTGTTTCAAAGCCGATCCGGTCTTTGATCTGTTCGGCGATCGATTGGGCGTTACCGGCCCCCTCGGCGACCATGATGATGGAATTGTCGCGCCCCTCCTGGTAGCGGCGGCGCAGGTTGTCGCAGATGGTCTGAATGTCGAACGGCCGCTCCGGAACCAGGGCGAATTCTGCGCCGCAGGCCACCGAGGCGGTAAGAGCGAGGTAACCGCTGTTGCGGCCCATGGTTTCCACCACAAAGGCCCGATCATGGGAAGATGCGGTGTCCTTGAGACAGTCAATGGCATAGAGGATATTGTTGAGGGCCGTGTCCACGCCGAGAGACATATCGGTAAAGGCAATATCGTTGTCGATGGAAGCGGGGATGCCGACGGCGCGGATCCCGAGGCGAGACAGAGCCATGGCGCCGCGCAGAGAGCCGTCGCCGCCGATGACCACCAATCCTTCAACGCCCAGACCGCGCAGGTTGGCGGCAGCGAGGGACTGGCCTTCTTCGCTGAGCATTTCCTTGCAGCGGGCACTTTGCAGAAACGTTCCGCCGCGTTGCAGCATGTTACTGACCGAGCGGGTGGTCATCATGGCGTAGTTCCGGTCGATCAGGCCGCGATACCCCTTCTGAATCCCCACCACTTCGAGCCCGGCAGCCAGACCGGACCTCACCACGCCGCGGATCGCCGCGTTCATTCCTGAACAGTCGCCGCCACTGGTCAAAACCGCAATCCGTTTCACGCTTCTCCTCCTTGTCCGAATTCTGGTCACAGGGATAAAATCAAATGTGGCATCATTAAGGTGCGTTGAGTTAACCATTGGGGCCGGTTTTTGTCAAAGCCGTTTTCGGGCGACCTTGACAGCCCAAACCTCACTGTTATCATTTAATCACCGTACGGGTTATTTATCTTGTGAATATCTATCGATTTTTCATCCTCCCACTTTGCTGCAAGGAGCTCTGAATGGTTCCGCGTCAGCCCGTCGTCCCTGCTATTCTTCCCCTGTTTGCGCTGCAGGACCAAGTGGTCTTTCCGCACACCGTTTTCCCCCTTTATATTCCAGCAAACCAGATGGCGTTGCTCGATGAGGCGCTGCGTTGCGAAAGCATGGTCGGTTTGTTTGCTGAAGTGCGGGAAGGCAGTCGCGATAATGGCCCCAAACTGGCTGCTGTCGGAACAGCCTGTCGCATCAACCAGGTGTTCCGTTTTCCCGAAGGGGGGAGCAAGATCGTCGTTGAAGGGCTGCGCCGCATTCGGGTTAAACAAATGTTGCAGCGCCAGCCTTGCCTGCTGGCCCAGGTGGACGGACTGGTCGAGGAGGAAGTATTCGGGCCGGTGACTGAGGCCATGGTGCAGAGCGTCAACGCCTTATTGAAGATCGCTTTGGCTTATGGCCGGCCATTGCCGGGCGACGTGGTGAAAATGATTGATCAGATCGGCGAAGCCGGGCGGTTGGCCGACCTGGTGGCGGTCTATCTCAATCTCGACCTGCATAAACAGCAGCATTTACTCGAAATCCTCGACCCCATGGAGCGGCTCAAGGATGTTTATCTCCTGCTGGCCGAAGAGGTGCAGCGACTGCAGATTCGTGGCCAGGTGCAGAGCGACGTGACCAAGCGCCTCGGCAAGGTGCAGAAGGAGTATCTGCTGCGCGAGCAGATGAAAGAGATTCAGCAGGAACTCGGTGATGGCGATCCGCGCCAGGCGGAAATCATGGAGTTGCGCAAGCGTATCAAGGAGCGTGGCCTGCCGGATACGGTGAAAAAGGTGGCGGAAAAGGAATTGGGCCGGCTCGAGCGCATCAATCCAGCTTCTCCGGAATATACCGTGGCCCGCACCTACCTCGATTACCTGACCAACATGCCCTGGTCTCAAGGGACCCCTGACGAGCTGGACTTGAATCTTGCCGAACAGATTCTCGACGAGGATCACCACGATTTGAAACCTGCCAAGGAACGGATTCTCGAATATCTGGCGGTGCGTTCCCTGAAAGCCACGGTCAAAGGGCCGATCCTCTGTTTTGTCGGACCTCCTGGCGTCGGGAAAACCTCGCTGGGACGTTCCATTGCCCGTGCCATGGGGCGCAAATTTATTCGGGTGTCTCTCGGCGGTATGAAGGATGAGGCGGAAATCCGCGGCCATCGACGCACTTACATTGGCGCTTTGCCAGGGCGAATCATTCAGGAAATTTGCCGCTGCGAGGCGAACAATCCCGTCTTTATGCTCGACGAAGTCGACAAGATCGGCCAGGATTTCCGTGGTGACCCGGCCGCTGCCTTGCTGGAGGTTCTCGACCCGGAGCAGAATCACTCCTTCAACGATCATTATCTCGACGTCCCCTTCGATCTGTCGCGGGTGATGTTCATCGCCACCGCCAATCTTCTGGATCCGATCCCCCATGCCCTCAAAGACCGGATGGAAGTCATCCAGCTCTCGGGCTACGGCGATGAGGACAAGGTTCAGATCGCCTTTCAGTATTTGATTCCCAAGCAACAAGGGGAAAACGCGCTCGACAACTATGCACTGCAGTTCGAACCAGCGGCTGTGCAACAGATGATTCGCGGCTATACCCGGGAAGCCGGTGTGCGCGGGTTGGAACGGCAGATTGCCTCGATCTGCCGCAAACTGGCGCGCGCCATCGCCCAGCAGCGACCCTATCGGCTTACCATCACGCCACAGGCCGTGGAGGAACTCCTCGGACCGCGCAAATTCTTTACTGACGTCAGCGCCGAAGAAGATCGAGTCGGGGTGGTGACCGGGCTGGCCTGGACCGAAAGCGGTGGTGATATCATTTTCGTGGAAGCGGCGGCTATGCCGGGCAACAAGGACTTGATCCTTACCGGCAACCTGGGGAGTGTCATGCAGGAGTCGGCGCGGGCGGCCCTTTCGTTCGTGCGTGGGCATGCCCGCGAGTTCGGAATCTCGGAAAAAAGCCTGGAAGGGAAGGATGTGCATGTCCATGTGCCGGCCGGAGCGATCCCCAAGGACGGTCCCTCGGCAGGCATTACCCTCGCCACGGCACTGATTTCCCTGTTCAGCGGCCGTCCGGCGCGGCGGGATGTGGCCATGACTGGAGAATTGACCCTGTCGGGGCGGATTCTCCCCATTGGCGGCGTCAAGGAAAAGGTCCTGGCAGCGCGCAGAGCCGGCGTGCGGACCGTGCTTCTGCCGGAACATAACCGTGACCATCTACAGGAGCTGGAAGGTCCGGTGCTGGAGGATATGACCTTGATTCTGGTTGAAGATATGCAACAGGTGGTGCAGTACTGCCTGTTGCCGAAAGATTCGGCTGCCGCTTCCAAACCGATCGAGCCGCCGGACGCATCCCTGCTGGGGGCTGCGACCTGAAACTGATCCGTTCTTTGTTGACCCGTCACGAGATCCCTTCCCGCCGCTTCCGGGTGCTGTCTGTAGCGACCGGAGGCCGGCGCGGCCTGCCACGGCAAAGCTGTTGCGTCCAACCCGTTGCTACGTTAATCTCGTCGGGCTGTTTTATCCTAATCCGTTTCGCTCCTTGCCATGGAGCCACGTTCAATGAAGGAGTTTCACTGTGAAACGATATTTTCAACGCACCGGTTGGTTGGGTTTGCTGGTGACATTCTTGTTGTTCATCGCTGCCTCGACGGCCTTTGCACAACACCTTGAGGAAAAAGTCCAGGATTATTCATTGGCCAACGGCATTCGGGTCCTGATCGTCGAACGGCATGAGTTCCCCACTTTTGCAGCCTATATCACTATAGGCGTGGGGTCTGTGAATGAATCCAGCCAGTATCGCGGCGTGGCCCATTTGTTGGAACATATGTTGTTCAAAGGGACCAAAACCCTGGGGACTGTCGATTACGAACAGGAAAAACCGCTGCTCGACGCTATTGAGAAGACCGCTGTCGAGCTGGAGCAGTTGCAGCGTGATCCCAAATCCGAAGAAGAACGGATCAGTGCCCTGAAAGCGGAGTTGAAACGACTGCAGGCAGCCCACAAGGATTTTGTGGTCAAGGACGAGTTTTCCAGAATCTATGCTGAAAACGGCGGAGTTGGCTACAATGCCTTCACCAGTAAGGACCAGACCAGTTATCTGATATCCCTGCCGGCCAACAAGCTGGAACTGTGGGCAGCTATCGAGTCCGACCGGATGAAGAACCCGGTGTTGCGTGAGTTCTACACCGAACGGGATGTGGTTCGTGAGGAGCGGCGTCGATCCTACGAAGGCAACCCGGGCGGGCTGCTGTATGAAAACCTGATGGCTGCTGCCTTTACCGTTCATCCTTATCGCAATCCGATCATCGGCTGGGATTCGGACATCGCCAACCTCTCCCTGGCCGATACCCGCGAGTTCCTGCACCGCTATTACGCACCGATCAATACAGTGATCACCTTGGTCGGCGATGTCCATGCCGAAACCGCTCTCCCCATGATCGAGAAATATTTCGGCAATATCCCGCCCGGAACTCCGGTGCCCCCGGTGACGGCCGTGGAGCCGGAACAGGAAGGGGAGAAACGTATCACCATCGAGTTCGATGCTGAGCCTCAACTGTCCATCGCCTACCATAAACCGACTCTGCCGACACGGGATGACTATGTCTTCGACCTGATCGACCAGATTCTTTCCGCTGGTCGCACTTCCCGGCTGTATCGGCGGCTGGTGGAGGATGAACAGCTGGCTACGGCCGTGCAGACCTACACCGCACCGGGTGCCCGTTATCCCCATCTGTTTGTCGTGAAGGCTGTGCCGCGCTATCCTCACACCACCCAGGAAGTGGAGCAGGCGATCTATGCTGAACTGGAACGGTTGGGGACTGAGCCGGTTTCTGATGAGGAGCTGCAGCAGGTCCGCAACCGTCTGCGTACTGAGCGGCTACGCGGACTGCAGGAGAATGACGGCCTGGCCCGCATGCTCTCGTATTACCAGAGCATCACCGGGGACTGGTCCTATATGGTGACCTATGATTCTGCCGTAGCCAACATCACAGCGGAGGACATCATGGCGACTGCCCGCAAATATTTCCGGCCGGAAAATCGTACCGTGGCCGTTCTGCAGAAGAAGGGAGGGGCGTAGTGGTGCGCAACATCCTGAATCTCCTTGTCGTTCTCTTCCTTCTGGCGGGCTGTGCTGCGCCAGTGCCAGAGTCTGCTACGGTTCAGCGGCCGGACCGCTTGCCCTTTCCCCCATTGACCTTCACTGTCCCGCATCCGGATGTCATCACCCTGGATAATGGGGTCCGCCTTTATCTCATGGAAGACCACGAGCTGCCCCTGGTGGATGTGACGGCCATGGTCGATGGCGGCGCCATCCTTGATCCGGCTGACAAGACCGGTTTGACCGACCTGTTTGCCGAAGTCCTACGCAGCGGCGGAGCCGGACCGTATAGCCCGGCCCAGTTCGATGAACGGCTGGAACAGATTGCTGCGGAACTGGGCGTGCAGGGAGACACCTACAGTGTGACCAGCCATCTTTCCATCCCCAGCCAGGAACTGGCCACCGGATTGGAACTGCTGGTCGAAATGCTGCGTCATCCGACCCTGGCCGAGGATAAACTGGAACTGGCCCGGCGTCGCGCCCAGGAAGGGGTGCGTCGTCAAAATGACGAGCCGCGCAGTGTCGCCCAACGGGAACTGCTGGCCACGATTTATCCCGACCATCCGTTGGGCAGGGTGCCGACCATGGAGTCGGTGGCCAACATTGACCGAGCCGACCTGCTGCAGCTGCACCGCAAAAACTTCGTCCCCAACAACCTGTGGCTGGCGGTTTCCGGTGATTTCAACCGCGACCAACTTCTCTCTCTTTTGCAACATGGCCTTGGCGACTGGGCTCGTGCAGACGTGGCCCAAGCTTCGGTGCCACCGTTGAATGCCGAAGAACCTGCCGAGGTGCTAGTGACGGCAAAAGATCTGTCCCAGACCGCCATTATGATGGGGCATCTCGGGGTGGACAAGGACAACCCCGATCTGTACGCCCTGCGGGTCATGAACTACATTCTCGGCGGAGGTGGTTTCAATTCCCGTCTGATGCGCGAAATTCGCTCCAACCGCGGGCTCGCTTATTCGGTATACTCTTACTTTCAGCTGGGCCGCCGGTTGCCGGGAGCGTTCCTGGCCGGTTGCGAGACCAAAAACTCAACCGCGATGCAGGCAGTGGAGTTGATGCGAGGCATTATGGATGACATTCGCCGGGAACCGGTCAGCGTCAAGGAACTGCAACTGGCCAAGGAGAGCCTGATAAACTCCTTCGTGTTTGCCTTCACGACCAGTCACGATGTGGTCAGTCAGGCTATGCGTCTCGATTATTTTGGCTATCCGCCAGGTTATCTGGAAAGTTATCGTGACCGTCTAGCTGCAGTGACGGTAGAGGATGTGCAGCGCGTTGCTCAGCAGTATCTGCAGCCGGACAAATTGAAAATCGTGCTGGTTGGCAACCCGGCGCAATTCGATGCGCCTCCGCAAGAGTTGGGTTTGCCCGTCAAGGAGGTTGCTGCCGGTCCCTGATGGGGGGGAGGGAAAGGATGAGCCTGTTCGAGCTGTTCGTCGGTTTTTCCCTGCAGCTGTTCATCATCGTTGACCCACTGGCCGGAGTGCCGGTGTTTCTGGCCATTACTCCGGACAATACCGATCAGGAGCGGCGGCTGATGGCTGGCCGTGGTTGCCTGGTCGCCTGTTTGGTGCTGGTTTTTTTCATCCTGTGCGGCCCGGTGCTGCTCGGTTATTTTGGTATCCAGAACTTTTCGGTCCGCATCTGTGGTGGTATTCTGCTGTTCGTTATTGCCCTGGAGATGCTCTACGGGAAGGTGACCAAGACGGAAACCAGCCGACGCGAGGTGCGCATGGCCGAAGAAAAAGCGGATATCTCCATTACGCCGCTGGCCATCCCCCTCCTCACCGGACCAGGTGCCATAACCACGGCGTTGTTGTTTGCCGGGCGTGCCAACGGCTGGGCCGGCTATGCGGTTCTGTTGGCGGCTTGTGCTACAGTCTTTGCGGTCAGTTACTTGTTTTTGGCACGAGCCACTTTTCTGGTGAGGATTCTTGGCCCACTGGGAATGACGATCCTTACCCGCATCCTTGGTCTGCTACTGGCCTTTCTGGCGGTACAGTATGTGGTGGATGGGGTGGCCGGAGTCCTGCAGTTGGTCAAGGGAACCTGATGTTTTGCAATGAAACGAGATAAAGAGGTGGCACGATGATGAAGACCTCGCGGGAGCAGTTGACGCATTTCTTCGGCCATGGATTGTGGGAGCTTGACGATGATAAGTTGCCCGGCTGGCAGCGCATGCTGGTTCATCAGGTGCGCCTGCTGTTTCTGATCGGTCACAATTTCAGCACTGACCGCTGCCTGCTGCGTGCCTCGGCCTTGACCTACGCCACCTTGTTGTCCATTATCCCGCTGCTGGCTCTGATGTTTGCACTTCTTAAAGGGCTCGGCGTGCAAAACACCCTGGAGCCGATCATTCTCAGCAAACTGGCGGTCGGCGCGGAAGATATCGTCGAACAGATCATCGGCTACATCAACAATACCAACGTCAAGCGGCTCGGCATTTTCGGAACCGCAACCCTGTTATTCACGGTTCTGACCCTGCTCTCCAATATTGAAAAA
>ENA-ORXD01000898-ORXD01000898.1-sediment-metagenome-genome-assembly--contig:-NODE-898-length-30429-cov-4.527576_pt1 | contig 30429 bp, 22 predicted proteins | sample MGYA00237862_ERZ511471 | MGnify/ENA metagenome assembly ERZ511471 | reverse complement strand
TGATCGCCCTGGAAAAATTCGAAATCAACGAGGCGGTGAGTGAACCCGGCTATCCGGGGCTGGTGGCCGCCTGGAGCCGAGGTTTTGCTATGTTCAGCCAACGGGTTGCGCAGGTCCTTGCCGAACAGCGCGAGGACCTGCCATAACGCGCAATTCTGTCAGCGATTGATCTTCTCCAGCAGCCAGGCCATGTTGCGGCCGAGATGGCGCATCGTCTGTATTCCTTCCTCGTCCCCTTCCACGTCCCCTTTGTGGAGTCCGATACCGACGTTCCAATAGCTGGAACCCGGGATGATCATCTGGCCGATGAGAAAGAAATGGTTGATGGAGTTGAAGGTGTGGATGGCGCCGGCGCGGCGAACCGCGACCACAGCCGCACCGGCCTTGCGGGCGAGCATGTCGCCGTTGGCGCGGACCACCATGCCCCCACGGTCAATGAGGGCTTTGATTTCCGTGGTGACGTTGGAGAAATAGGTCGGGGAGCCGAGCAGGATACCATCGGCCAGCGACATCCTTTCGATGCAGTCGTTGATGATGTCGTCATTGAGGATGCAACGACCGTTTTTGTGCTGCCAGCAGGCAAGGCATGCGGTGCAGCCGCGAACACTGCTTCCCCCCAACTGTACCAGTTCCGTGGTTATTCCCGCCTCTTCCAGTTCTTCCATGACGGTGCCGAGCAAAATAGAGGTATTGCCGTCCTTGCGCGGGCTCCCGTTGAATGCCACGACTTTCATAAGCTCTCTCCAGTCTGATGTTCACACCGATCTCATCGGTGGGGTTGATAAGACACCAAAACTATAGCAGAGATTAAACGATCGGCCCGAACTCATAAGATAGCGTTCGGGCCGACTTTGTCTTCAGGTGGTGGCTGGATGCGAAGGGGCGGATTACTGCCCAAAGGTATGGCGAATGATCTCCCCTTCAATCATGTAGGTTACGTCTTCTGCGATATTGGTGGCCAGGTCCGCGATCCGCTCCAGATGGCGGGAGACCGACAGATAGTAGAGGATGGAATCGAGGTTCTCCGGATTTTTGCGGATCTGTTCTTTAACCAGACGGTAACTCTCGCTGTACATGTGGTCGACTTCGTCGTCCAGGTGGATGACTTCCAGGGCCTGCTCACGATCAAGCTGGACCAGTGAATCCAGACTTTTCTTGAGCATTTGCTGGACTTTCTCAGCCATGGCCACAAAGTCGTAGGGCGGGGTGATGCGCTTGCTCTGTGTCAGGCTGATGGCGCGCTCGGCGATGTTGGTGGCCAGGTCGGCGATGCGCTCCAGATCGTTGTTGATCTTCATCACCGAGATGATGAAGCGCAAGTCAGCCGCCACCGGCTGGTGCAGAGCGCAAATCTTCAGGCAGTCCTCTTCCAGATCGACTTCCATGCGATCGACCTGCTCATCCCCTTCGATGACCTCCTCGGCCATGATAACGTCGAGAGTTTCCAGTGAACGCACAGCTTTCTGCACGTTTTCTTCCACCTGGGCGCTGATCTCCAGGATGGTGGTTTTCAGACGATCGAGTTCTCGCATTAAGTGTACGGTCATGAATGTGTCCTTGGTTTGTCCTTTAAGTATAACTGCTTAGCCGAATCGACCGGTAATGTAATCTTCGGTCTGTTTGTTCTTGGGTTTAACGAACAGGCGCTTGGTCTGGCCGAATTCCACCAGGATCCCTTCGAACAGAAAGGCGGTGTAATCGGAGACGCGGGCGGCCTGCTGCATATTGTGGGTGACGATGATAATCGTGTAATCGCGGCGCAGTTCGGTGATAAGCTCCTCGACGCGCGCGGTCGATTTGGGGTCGAGAGCGCTGCACGGTTCGTCCATGAGAATGACTTCCGGGTTGACGGCAATGGCACGGGCGATACAGAGCCGCTGCATCTGCCCGCCGGACATGCCCAACGCCGACTGGTTCAGGCGGTCTTTGACCTCATCCCACAGGGCGGCCCCTTTGAGGCTTTTCTCCACGGCTTCATCAAGCACGGCCTTGTTGTTGATCCCCGCAATGCGCAAGCCGTAGATGACGTTTTCGTAGATCGATTTGGGGAAGGGGTTGGATTTCTGGAACACCATCCCGACCTTGCGACGCAGTTCGATGACGTCGGTACTGCGGCCGTAAATATCCTCGCCATTCAACAGCACCTTGCCGTCAACCTTGATGTTGTCGATCAAATCGTTCATGCGGTTGAAGCAGCGCAGCAGGGTACTCTTGCCGCAGCCGGACGGGCCGATCAGGGCTGTAACCTGTTTGCGCGGAAAATTCAGGCTGATATTGTGCAGCGACTGCGAGGTCCCGTAGAAGAAGTCGAGGTTTTCGACCTGGATGACCGGGTCCTGGACTTGCAGATTTACTGATTGATGCATGTCTGTCGTTGTCTCCCTAGAATGTGCCGAAGGTGTAGCGTTTCTTCATTTTATTGCGCAAGTGAATGGCCGTGCCACTCATTGCCAGAACAATCAGCACCAGCAGCAGGGTCGTAACGAAAACCATTGGTTTTGCCGCTTCGATATTGGGCGACTGGAAGCCGATGTCGAAGATGTGGAAGCCGAGGTGCATGAACTTGCGATCGAGATGGATGAACGGGAAATTCCCATCGATCGGCAGAGCAGGCGCCAGTTTGACGACGCCGGTGATCATCAACGGAGCGACCTCCCCGGCAGCGCGGGCCATGGCCAGAATCAGCCCGGTCATGATGCCTGGCGAGGCCATGGGGAGGAGAACCCGCACCAGGGTTTGGAACTTGGTCGCGCCAAGCGCATAGGAGCCCTCGCGCATTTCGCGCGGAATGGCGCTGAGAGCCTCCTCGGTGGCGACAATGACGACCGGGACGGTGAGCAGCGCCAGGGTCAGGCTGGCCCAGAGAATGCCGCCGGTGCCGAAAGTCGGGGTCGGCAGGCGTTCCGGAAAGAAGAGCTTGTCAATCGCACCGCCGATGCCATAGACGAAAAAGCCGAGGCCGAAGATGCCATAGACGATGGACGGGATGCCGGCCAGGTTGTTGACTGCGATGCGCACCAGGCGCACCAGGATTCCGTCTTTGGCGTATTCCCGCAGGTAGACTGCCGCAATCACGCCGAAGGGAAAGGAAAACAGGCTCATGGTGAAAATCAGCATGACCGTCCCGAAGATCGCCGGGAACAATCCGCCTTCGGTATTCGATTCGCGTGGATCGTCGGTCAGCAGCTCCTTGAGCTTGCCCAGGTAAAACCAGATCTTGGCCGGTATTGACATGAGGTTGGGCTGCCAGGCGCGAACGATATCGGCGATGACGATCTGCTTGTTTTGGCCATCGACGGTGCGGAACTCGGCTTTGGCACTGCGCAGATTGGCAACCATCTGGTTTTGGTTGTCGAGGATCTCCTTGAACTCCTGCTGCAACTGGCTGTGTTCGTTGTCCAGACGGATGATCTGCGGCGCATCCGCCCCTGTGCCGTTGTATTCCAGCTTGCGTTTTTTGAGCCGCATGTCCTCCATGCGATAACTGATGGCGTTGAGTTTTTCAGTCTGATCAGCGATCGCCGCATGCTTTTGGTCGACCAATTTCATCAGTTGACGGAGTCGTTCTTCTTCAGTCCCGGTCAGGTTGTCCGTCAACTGCCCGGGCGAGACATCTTTCAAAAAACCATAGAAGTTTCCGTATTCGGACCGCTCCAAGGCGATTACCGCAACGGGATTGGTCATTTCCTGGATGTCCGCCTCGTCAACCCAGCGGAAATCGAGACCATTGAGTTCACGGTTGCCGATTTTGAACTGCAGCCGATAGCCTTCCTCTTCGTGCAGGGGCTCGCGTTTGACCACTTCGCCCAGCACGGCGCTGCCGTCCTTGAGTTTGGCTTCGACCAGATTGGACGGCCAGAACACGCCCAGTCCGTTGACGATGACAACGATCAGCAGGATGATCGCGATCAGCAGGGTGACGCTTAAGGCCGCCCCGGTCAGCCAGACCATCGGTTCGCCGATCCGCCAGTATGCTCGTTTCATGGTTGATCCGTACTCCTTGCCGCACCTAACTGTGGTGTTTGTATGCACTCAAGCATTGGGCGGGCAAAATATTTCAAACAGTTTCCAAATCCAATCGTTACCAATGTTTCCTGCATCCTGACTCGCCCTAGAAACGACCGTATTTGGCCCGCAACCGTTGGCGGATCAATTCGGCAACCGTATTGACGACAAAGGTCATGACGAACAGGATGACTGCTGAAAGGAACAGAACCCGGTACAGGGAACCGTCCACGGGAGCCTCGGGGATTTCGACTGCAATGTTGGCCGACAGCGGCCGCATGCCGTTGAAGATGCTCAGGTCCATGATCGGAGTATTGCCGGTGGCCATCAACACGATCATGGTTTCACCGACGGCGCGACCAAAGCCGATCATGGTTCCGGCAAAGATACCGGGACTGGCCGACGGCAACATGACCCGCCAGACCGTTTGCCAACGGCTGGCTCCTAAAGCCAATGAAGCGGCTTTGAGGCTCGAGGGAACGTTGGACAAGGCATCTTCCGCTATGGTGAAGATGATCGGAATGACCGCGAAGCCCATGGCAAAGGCAATGATGATGCAATTGCGCGGGTCATAACGGGTTCCCATCTCGGTGAACAGCCATTGTTTCAGGTCGCCGGCGAACAGCCAGTGTTCCATCCAAGGACCAAGCCAGCTGGCCAGGGCAACCGCCATGATGACGACGGGCGCAATGGCCATGAATTCGAAGCCGCGTTCAATCCGCTGCAGAGGCTCGAAGCGGCGTGCCGACTGCCAGATGAAGATGCTCAGCATCAGTGCCCCAGGGACGAGAATCAGGCTGAGGAACAGGGAGCCAAGGGAGCGCTCGATAAGGGGTGCGAGCCACAAGGCGGCCAGGAAGCCAATGATGACGGTCGGCACGGCAGCCATGATTTCGACCGCCGGTTTGATCAGAGAGCGCAGTCGCGGCCTGGCGAACTGACTGGTATAGATCGCGCCGTAAATGGCCAGCGGCACGGCGAACAGCATGGCGTAGAAGGTCCCTTTCAGGGAGCCGAAAATCAGCGGGATCAGGCTCATTTTCGCCTCATAGTCGTCGGTGGCTGCCGATGACTGCCAGACGTAATCCGGCTGATCGTAGCCTTCGTACCAGACCTTGCCGAACAGGGTGCTTAGGCTGACTTCCGGATGCGGGATGTCGAATGCCCAGCTGATCAATTGTCCCTGGTCGGTCAGGGCCAGCAAGCCGTTGGCGCGGCTGGTCAAGGCGAATTGGGTGATGGGGGCCTCTGGGAAGAGCGTCAGCAGAGAGCGTTCGCTGGTCATGTTGTCCACATGCAGGGTGTCTTTGCTCAAGCTGATGACGTTTTTGTTGCGCAGCGTCGGCAGCAGCGCAATGACCGGCTCGTCGTGGTTACTGAGAACGTGGATGCGACGCAGGCTCTTGCCGCCGCCATCGTCGTTGCGGACCGGCATCCAGGTCGAAACGTCCCCATCGCAGTCGCCGACCGCCAGCGAAACGTCGCCGAACACCATGGTTAGAGCGGTTATGGAGCGTTCGTCCTGGAACAGCTGCCGGCGTTCGAGCAACTCGGGCGATTCCACGTCGGACAGATCCCAGCGCAGCAGTTCCCCGCGGCTGGTGCCGGCGAAAAGCTGGATTCCATCGTTGCTCATGGTCAAGGCCTGCACCCGACCCGGTACATCGGTCAGATCCAGGAACTGGGATTCCTCGGTCAACGTCACCTCGCCGAGAAAATTTTCAGTTTCGCTGGTCTGTTGGAGGTGCAGGCGGCCGTCTGCCAACAGATCAACCCTGGTGGTGCGACCGTCATCGTTGATACGGGCAATCGATTGTTCAGGCCGGCCCGTTATCGGGGCAGCAAAAACCGCCTGTTGTTTAACGCTGTGCAAAATCGTGCGGCGGTTGTTATTGGCTTCGTCAAAGCTGGGCTTGAACTGCACCTGTTCGATGCTCAAGCTGCCGTCTTCCCAGAGCAGGACATGACTGAGGCGTCCATAGCTGCTTGCCGCAATCAAATGCTGCGGGCCGGAAGGGGCTTGCAGCTGCAATTGGTCGATTTCGCTGCCGTTGGCCAGATCATAGAAGGTCATGGCGCCGGCGGCATCGAGAGCATAGGCGGTTTCCAGGTATTCATCCATGCCGACCGCCAGGACCGGATTATCGGGACTGACGTTGAGCTGAATTGCGGTTTTCTGTTCCGCCGTCGGATTGTAGAAGAGGGGGAGGGAGACGTTGACGATCAATACCAGGATCAAGATGACGCAGAAGATGATCGACATGCCGCCGATGGTGATCGCCCAGCGTGCCAGACGGTCGTTGCGTTTGACTTTGTGCAGAAAAGCCGGATTCATAGGTACCGTGATGTTTTCTGGTCGATAAAACAAGCCCCGCCCGTTTCTGGGCGGGGCCATTTGAACAAGATCGATGCGACTCGAACTTTCCTTTAGTCAAGCAAGGAAAGTTGTTTGGCGGCGACCGGAGCGGTCAGCGGCAGGAAACCGTCTTTGACTACGATCTCCTGGCCTTCCTTGGACAGAACAAACTTCAGGAACTCTTTGGTCAATTTGTCCATCGGCTTGTTCGGCTCCTTAACGATGTTGACGTAGAGCATACGGCCCAGGGGATACTTACCACTGAGGACGTTTTCATAGTTGGCTGCATAAGCGGTCTCACCGTTTTCTTTCGCCAGAGGCAAAGCTTTGACGCCGGAGGTCACATAACCCATCCCCGAGTAGCCGATGCCGCCTTTGTCTTCAGTGACGCCCAGAACGACAGAGGCGTTGCCCGGTTGCTCCTTAACGGTATCTTTGTAGTCACCCTTTTTCAAGGTGTGCTCCTTGAAGAATCCGTAGGTGCCGGAAGCAGAGTTGCGGCCGTAGAGGCTGATCGGCAGATTTGCCCAGCTGCCGGGCAGGTTGAGCTGCCCCCAGGTGCTGATGTCCTGACCACCGCGCTTCTGGGTTTTGGAGAAGATCGAATCGACCTGGGTCATGGACAGTTCGGCCAGGGGGTTGTCCTTGTTGACGAAGACGGCCAGGGCATCAAGAGAAACGCCGATGGTGGTCGGTTTGAAACCGTATTTGGCTTCAAAGGCTTCGATCTCCTGCTTTTTCATCGGGCGGGACATGGGGCCGAGCTGGCTAGTCCCTTCGATCAGGGCGGGAGGAGCGGTGCTGGAGCCTTTGCCTTCGATCTGGACGTTAACGTTGGGGTAGATTTTGCGGAACCCTTCAGCCCAGAAGGTCATCATATTATTCAGGGTGTCGGAGCCGACGCTGTTAAGCGTGCCGGCGACACCGTCGACCTTCTGGTAGCTGGGAAGCTTGGGGTCGACCTGAATCGGAGCGGCCAGGGCGGAGCCGGCAAAAAGAGCCACGGCGGCCAGGGTTGCAATGCTGCGTTTGACGATGGTGAGCGATTGTTTCATTGACATTTCTCCTTTGAATTCCTGTTTTTTTGTTGGCATCTCACGCTGAAGTCCGATGGGGACAGCCGCTGTCGTTCATATCGTTGCGGCGTACTATTCATCAGCTTTGTTAGGCACCGGTTAGTGTCATGTGAGAAGCTTGTAAAAACAGGATATTCAACCGTTTTCTGCATCGCATTGGTTGAATTGGCTAAACTTTTATAAGGAGAATGTTAGGGACGTGTTAGGGGCGGGTTATAAGATGATGAGAAATGTGAGGATGAGGTAACGGCCGCGGTTTTTTAGCTGCGCGAATGCTGCGGAGGAATGGCTGTCCGGCCCGCTCCGCAGTCAGGATCGGGCCGGCATTCTGCAAGTGTTTGACGAGGTGGGTCCGGGCTTGCTTAAACAAACAACAATGCGGGGTCAGGCCTGCGGTAATTGAATAATGAAGGTGCTGCCGTTACCGACTTCGCTCTCCACCTGGATCTGGCCATGATGAGCCTGAATGATGTGCTTGGTGATGGCCAAGCCGAGACCGGTCCCGCCCTGTTGACGGCTGCGTGCCTTGTCGACCCGATAAAAACGCTCGAACAGCCGCGGCAGGTGTTCCTTGCTGATCCCCGGTCCCCAGTCCTGAACCCGGATCTCGATGGCGTTGTCAGCTTTGGCGGCACGGATATGAACCCGGCTTGCGGCCGAACTGTATTTTATGGCGTTATCCACCAGGTTAGTGATGGCCTGCTCCAGCAGCGGAGCATTGATATTGCCAAGCAGGCCCTGCTGACAGTCGATTTCCAGGGCAATATCTTTATTGTTGGCGGCGATGCTGCACGCCTGTACGACTGAGCGGATGATTTCTTCCACCGAGCCCTGAGTCAACTGAATCTGACGCCGGTCTTCGTCCTGTTCGATGCGGGACAGGTCGAGCAGGTCATCGATGATGGCGTTGAGGCGTTCAGACTGCTTGATGATGATGCGCAGGAAGCGCTCCGCGTCCTCGGGGTGGTGCATGGCTCCGTCGAGCAGTGTCTCGACAAAGCCCTTGATGGCGGTAATCGGCGTTTTGAGTTCGTGAGAGACATTAGCCACGAAGTCGCGCCGTACGGTTTCCAGGCGACGCAGACGAGTGACGTCATTGAGGACGATCAGGGCGCCGATCTGTTGACCTTGGCCATCCAACAGGCGGGTGCCGTGGGCCTGCAAGTAGCGCTCTTCCCCCTGGCGGAAGACAATATCTCCCTCCACCGGTACCGTGCTGCTCAGGGCATTGGCGACGAAGCGCAGCAGGTCGGCCTTGCGGACCACCTCCTGGACGGTCTTGCCGATCGCCTGGGAAGCGCTGATCCCGAGAAGTGCGGCCGCCGCTTGGTTGCAGCGCAGGATCCTTTCGCTGGTGTCGACGGCCAGAACCCCTTCCATCATGCTCGACAGAACGGCTTCCTGCTCGTTGCGCTGTTTCATGACCGTTTGAATGCGCTCGTCGAGTTGCTGTGCCATCAGGTTCATCGTATCAGCCAACTGGCGTATCTCTGCAGAGCCTTTGACTTTTAGCCGCTTGCTGAAGTTCCCCTGGGCGAATTGTTCGGCGCCGGCTTTCATCGTTTCCACCGGGCGGCTCACGTGGCGGGAAATCCACAAACTGATGACTGCGGCGAGGATCGCCACGAGGACGCCCCCTTGGACAACCCGCCGACGGATTGAAACAAGCACGTTGTCAAGCTCGGCCACCCCCTGGGAGGTTCGCACCACACCGGTCACGCCCTTGTCTCCAATGACCGGGACGGCGATATACACCATATCCTGCAGCAAGGTTCGGCTGAAACGGGTGGTCTGACCGACCTTGCCCTTGAGAGCCGTGCTGATCTCGGGACGGTTGGCGTGATTATCCATGTGAATAGGATCTTCTTCCGAGTCGCCGAGAACCGTTCCGTCAGAAGAAATAATGGTAATTCTGATGTCGGCCGCAGGACCAAGCTGCTGGCAGAGGGTTTCCAGTTCCGGGGCGTGGTCTGTGTCGACGCGCCCGCGAATCTGCCGTTCAACCAGATACGCTTTGTTTTCCAGGTTGGATGCGGTTTGCTGATAAAAAAAGCTCCGCTGGGCTGTGGAAAAATACCAGGTGACCAAGACCAGGGCACAGATGATCAGAATCAAAAATGATGGGAAAATTTGCCACAGCAGGGGTTTGTTGCGCATTTTAGAAATCCGTTAGCAGTCTGATGAAAAACGCCCATTTGCGGCGTTGTGGTTATCCTGCCTCAATGACGTATAAGCCGCATACGCCTTTTTCTGCAGGATTTTCTGCGCCTTGCATCTGGACATTTTTGCTCAGCCTGAGGTTCAAAGGACTTTTTTAATATCCGTTGATAGGAAAAAAGGCTCGATCAATCCTTGAAGCGGTAGCCCACACCTCTGACCGTTTCAATGTATTTGCCGCACGGACCGAGTTTTTTGCGCAAGCCGACGATCTGCACGTCGACGGCGCGGTCGGTGACGGAATAATCTTCGCCGCGGACCGCATTAACGATCTGGTAGCGGGTGAAGACCCAGCCGGGACGAGTGGCCAGAAAATAAAGGACGCGAAACTCGGTGAAGGTCAGTTCTACCGGTGTCCCTTGCACCAGAACCTCGTTGCGCCCCGGATGGATAAACAATTCGCCCCGCTCAATGACTTCGGTCGAATCGGGATCACTGGGTGTTTCTCCGCCGCTCCGACGGGCAACGGCATGGATGCGAGCGATGAGAACTTTGGGGCTGAACGGTTTGGTGACATAATCGTCGGCTCCCAGTTCCAGCCCTTTGACCACGTCCGATTCCTCTCCCTTGGCAGTCAGCATGATGATAGGGATTCCCTGGGTGTGCTGCTTCGATTTGAGTGTGCGGCACACTTCAAGTCCATCGATGCCCGGTAGCATCAGATCAAGCAGGATCAGGTCCGGGGCCTGGGATTGGGCCAGCTTCAGCCCTTCTTCTCCGCAGGTCGAGGAGAGCACCTGAAAACCCTCTTTGATCAGGTTGTAATGGATCAGGGCCAGGATGTCTTCTTCGTCTTCAATGACCAGGATTTTAGGTTGTGCCATGCTCAGTTCCTTGCGAGATTGTTGTTAGCGGTCTATTAAATACTACCCGCATGTTAGCGGAATGTTAGGATTTCCATCAATTTTTTGTTTGTGTTTAAGAGATGTTAGGCTTTCTTGTCGCTGATCGATGGGATGTCGGACTGGCTCTCGGGAAAGATCGGGGTTGGATGAAAGAAGTAACGCTCGGAGTGAACACAGCCTGTTCTCGATAGAAAAAGAGCGGGCCGCTTCTGGCGAACCCGCTCTTGACCTGGTGCGGTTACTTCTGATCCCAAAGGATCACGGCCGCAAATGCGGCGCCGATTTTTTCAACTCGGTGCTGGACGGAGATGGAACGGATTTCTTTCACGGCCAAGCCCCGCAGCTTAAGCCCTTCCTCAGCCATGCGGCGGACAATGGCCTCGATGTCTTCCTTGTGGCCGCGGGACGAATATTCCATGACCAGCCCGGCTTGACTAGGGTCGACCGGGTAGGCGACGGCGACACCGGCAGAAATCACCTCTCCGGGAATATCCGAACTGATGGCTGCGTAGGCTGCGGGAACCAGGACGCCCGGCGGTAAAGGACACGGCTCAACCAATCTGGACTGAGGCGGCAGGCTGGCGCTGAGCTTGATCAGGTTGGCGTTGCCGACCTTGGCGATCACCTGGGCACCGTCCTGGGCATTGGCGTGGGTGAATCCTTCGGAAGAACCGCAGGTGAAAAAATGGCAGTTGGGGGTCTTCTCAAACATGGGGGCTCTCCTGTTCCGATGACGTGGTGAAAACCTGTAAGGATAATTATGACACAGCATGTTGGGAAGGCAGCACTTGAGAGCGACTTTTCCTTTAAACTATGTCGTCGTTCCAGATTGCAAGACTATCGATCGCCAGAAACCATGCTCATTGAAAAGAATTGGCGGCGTTGGCGGATGAAAAATGTGCACGATGGTTGACAGGGGCGGTGTTTTTCTTTTTACTGAACGGCAATCATAATGAATTGCAGCCTTCACACATACATTTATCAAGGATGACGCCATGACAGAGAATATAAGAAAGATTGGGTTCATTGGCGGAGGCAATATGGCCGAAGCCCTCATCAAAGGTTTGCGGCTACAGGACGGCTGTGTCGCCATGATGGCATCCGAACCGGTGGCCAGCCGCAGGGAATTCCTGTCAGCGACCTATGGGATTGAAACCACCGACGACAACCAGCGATTGGTGAAGGAGTGCGCAGTGGTCGTTCTGGCGGTGAAGCCGCAGATCGTCAAGGATGTCCTCGCTCCTTTGGCGGCTCAATGGCGCCAAGAGCAATTTTTGGTGTCGATTCTGGCCGGGGTCAAAACCGCTGACTTGGAAAATGCTTTGAATGGCCAGGCACGAGTGGTGCGGGTCATGCCCAACACTCCAGCCCTGGTCGGGTGTGGCGCTGCCGCCGTGTGCGGCGGAAGGAATGCCACGGAGGAGGATTTGCAGACTGTCTGTGATCTGTTCAAAGCTGTCGGCCTGGTGGAGCGGGTCAGCGAGACGCAGATGGACGCGGTCACCGGCCTGTCCGGTTCCGGGCCGGCCTATATCTATACCCTGATCGAAGCATTGGCCGACGGCGGCGTGTTGGAAGGACTGCCGCGCAACACCGCCCTGGCGCTGGCCGCCCAGACCGTCTTGGGCGGGGCGCAAATGGTGCTGCAAACCGGTGAGCATCCCGCAGCCCTGCGTGACAAAGTTTGCTCGCCCGGCGGAACCACCATTGCCGGGGTTCGAGCCCTGGAAGAAGGGGGGCTGCGCGCCACTCTGATCGATGCCGTTCACAGAGCCAGCGAACGGTCCCGCCAATTGGGGAAATAAAAAAGAGCGGTTGCCGAAAGGCAGCTGCTCTTTTTTTATCTGAAGAATTTTAACTGGTAATTTCGTAGCAGATCGCTTAGCCGCAGGTCTGGGCCTGATTCGCATCGGCCGCATACTTCTTGAAATATTCCAGCAGGTTAGCCAGGTCTTTTTCAGACAGCTTGTTCCAGACTTCCGGCTTGGCGGCATGCTTTTCCTTGTCAAAGAAGCGCTGCCACTGAGCGATGGTCTTCTTGGCCGGTTTCAGCAGACCGCCTTCTCCGCCGCGCTCGTGGCATGTCTGGCAGGTATCTTTGTAGACTTTTTTGCCTTTTTTCCAATTGCCGCCGGCCGCCATGACGGAGGTCGCGGTGAAGGTCACCATCAACAGACAGACGACGAAAAACTGGAACTTTTTCATAATGAGTCCTCCTTGGCAAGGGATATCCCAGCCGGGTTAGTTGTATTTGTTTCCTTTACGGCCAAAGCCGTAGGTTTTTAATCTGCAACCCTTGTACCAATCCTTGTATTCTCACAGACTCTCTTCCCAAGCAGAACCTATTCGGAAAAACGTCTGATATCAGGGCCTTACGAGGTTTATACGATGATGTTCAGGCCCTTCTTCGACTCCCTGTCAAGATCGCTGGTTCGGCTTTGGGCCGGTTCCGTTAAATCACCGGATCCGCAGCCTTTTCCCTGTGTTTCGATGGCCTTGCCGGGGCAGCGGTAGAGGATTACACCACCAGGTCCTCTTCAGTGATTTCCTCTTCCAGTTCAGTCAGATCCTCTTCGTCCAGGAGCGTATCGTCCTCGAGACCCAGCCCCGCTGTCAGCCCGAGATCGTCCATTTCCTCTTCCATGGGTGACATGTCATCCACCATCTCCATCATTTCTTCTACCATGTCCCCTTCAGGCAGGCGGAAGTGGGACAGGGAGCTCAGCAGGCTCTCGGACACTTTGGACAGGCCGTCGGTGATGCGCGCCGAGTCCTTAACCATTTCCATGGTCTGGCCGGAAATGCGCGACACCTGCTGCATCGAGGCCTCGACCTTGCGGGTCAATTCCTGCTGACTCTGGGACAATTCGAAAATCTCGTTGACCACGCCTTTGGATTCAACAATCGCCTGCTGGATTTCAGCAAAGGCATCGCCGGTATCCTTGGCCAGCTGAGTTTGAAGTTCGACGGTCTTGGTCTCTTCTTCCAGGGCTGCAGTGACCTCGCCGGCTTCGGTCTGAATCGCTTTGATGATGCCGCTGATCTGCTTGGTCGCCTCAGAGGAGTTGTCGGCCAGTTTCTTGATTTCGTCGGAAATGACCAAGAAGCCGCGACCCTGATCGCCGGCACGGGCCGCCTCGATAGAAGCGTTCATGGCCAGGATGGTGGTCCGAGTGGCGATTTCCGAGATCAGCTGAGAGATGGTGCCGATTTCCAGAAGACGTTCGGCCAGCGATTTCATCTTTTTGTTAATGGTCTGCACGGTGACACGAATCAACTGCATCCCTTCGATGTTCTGCATAACGCGGGCGTTGCCTTGCTCGGTCACCTGGTCCACCTTGGCCGAGGTCTGCTGGGCCAGGTTGGCCTTATCGGCGACCTCCAGGGTTTTGACAGCGGTTTCGGCAACGGCCTGGGAGCTTTCCTGAACGGTTTTCAACTGCTGGTCGGCGCCCGCTTCCATGGAGTGGAACAGCTCCAGCAGGTTCTTTGATTCGCTACCCACCTCGGTGGCTCGATGGCTGGTATCGGTGAGGAGTTCGGCCAAGCTGTCAACCATCAGGTTGTAAGCGTCGGCGATGGAACCGAACGCGTCGGCGGTCACCGGGGCTTTAACCGTCAGGTCGCCGTCAGCAGCTTCACTAACGACTTCCAGGAAGTTGATCAGGTTGGTCTGCGACTCTTCCTGCTCCGCTTCCGAAACCATGTTGCTCTTCAACCGTTCCAGGGTGGTGTTGAAGGCTTTGGCGATATCCTCGAAATCGTCGCCGCTGGCGACGCGGATTTCCTCCATGGAACCATCGGCTGCGGCGTCGATCCCTTGCACCAGTTTCGCGTAAGATTGCGAGCGTTTCTTGCCCATGGAGACGGAGATGAACAACAGTAGAAGAACCAGAGCCATGCCGGCCAGAGGGATGTAGAAGATCAGGCGGTTCTTGTCGAGTTCTGCTCTGCTCAGGTCGATGTTCTTATTGATGGCCTTCTGGATAACTTCCAGGGAGGCGGCAATTTCCTTCATGTCGCGACGATAGAAGGTGTATTCCAGCTTCAGTTTGGCCAGAGGCTTGCCCTTTTCCAGAACGGGACTCACCAGTTCCTGCCAGTGGGTGGCAAGGTCCTCGCGGATCTGGCCCAGTTCGCGGACAGCTTTGGAAAGCTTGGGCTGCCCTTCAGCCTGTTGGCCGAGGGCGTCGATGTCTTCCCCCATCTCTTCCACCACCGCGTCGAATTCACCGACCAGTTTTTCCATCTGCACCGCATCTGTTTCTGCCACGGCCATGAAAAACTCGGATTCCACTCCGCGCGCAGCATGCAATTGGCGGCCGAGCCGGTCGGCGGCATTCAATTGGGCGATATGTCCGTCCAGCACCTGCTGGGTGGTGGCGTTCATCAGGTAGTACCCGTAAATGCTCACACCGCCGATGGCCAAAGCGATGAACGCGCAGAAAACGACCATTTTCATCAATTTACTGCGGCTTTTGAGGGCCTTTTGTGGAGATTTGGCCATGTTGTTCGCCTCCCTTAATCTTGGGTTAATCGTGGTTTTTCGTTTATTCGATAGTGGTCAAGTCAATAAGTGAAATTCTCAAACCATGGTGCTCGGTCAGGCGTAAGCCTTCTTGGTGTGGCGCCGGACCATGGCCATGAGGGTCTCTTCCTCGAACGGTTTCACCAAGTAATCGCTGGCGCCCAGGTCGAAGGCTTTCTTCTTGTGCTGATCACCGGCCCGCGAGGTGAGTACCGCCACCGGGATGATTTCGAGCAGACCGCGTCGTTTCAGCTCGCCGAGGAGTTCATAGCCGTGCATGACCGGCATCTCAAGGTCGGTGATGATGAAATCAACCGGATTTTCGTCCAGAACGTTAAGCGCTTCCATACCGTGAGAGGCGGTCAGGACCTTGATCTGGTGCGACTCAAGCATCATGCTCGCGTATTTACGCACGCTCAGCGAGTCGTCCACCACCAGCACGGTGGTCTGATGTTTGGCCTGGCCCAACTCCTTGGTCATGCCGCGGATCGCCGCCTGATTGTCCGAAACCTGAAGGCGAGCCGGGTTGACCACCAGTCGCATGGTGCCGTCACCCGCCAGGCTGCTGCCGGAGAAGTGAGGCATTTCGCGCAGGAACTGACCGAACGGTTTGATAACCGTATCCTCCTGGCTGACGATTTCGTCGACCAGCAGGGCGACCAGTTCACCCGCTGATTGGGTGACGATGGCAAAACGACGCTCAACATCGCCCGGCGGCAGGCCGAAGATGCCGTTGAGGTCAATGGATTTCAGTCTCTGGCCACGTGCGTCAATCGTTTCCGGATGCAGATCGCCGATGGGCAGGTTGATGATTTCGACGATCAGGTTGGACGGGATGACGAACGCCTGGCGTCCGAGCTTGAACTGAATGACGTTGATGATGACCAGCGACAGGGGAAGGTGCAGACACATGGTCGTCCCCTTGCCCGGTTCAGTGTCGATATCGATGGTGCCGTTTAGGGCAGCCAAACGGTCCATGACCACGTTCATGCCGACGCCGCGGCCAGAGGTGGCATCCGTTGTTTCCGTGGTGCTGAAGCCGGGACGGAAAATGAGCTGAATCAGTTCTTTGTCACTGATTTCCTGACCAGGACGGATGAAGCCCTTGGCTTCGCCACGCTGACGGATCTTTTCCAGCTGCATGCCGCGACCATCGTCGCGGATGGTGATATCGATGGTATTCCCCCTGCGCTGCGCCGACAGCCAGATGGTGCCGGTTTCCGGTTTCCCCAGAGCGCGTCGCTCTTCAGCCGACTCGAAACCGTGGGAGACCGAGTTGCGGATGATGTGCAGCAGCGGGTCATACAGACCGTCGTACACGACGCGGTCAATGGGGGTTTCACCGCCGGCCACGTTGAGCTGCAGCGGCTTGCCGGTCTGGCGGGACAGTTCCCGCACGGAACGGGTGAAACGCTGGAACAGGCTGCCGGCTTTGATGGTCCGGGCCTCGGAGATGCGTTCCTTCATCTCGCCGATCATCCGATCCATGGTGCCGACTTCACCGGTGAAGCGAGTGAAGAAGTCACTGATGGTGCGCAGCGCTTCGTTGATGTCGTTAGTGACTTCCTGGAGCTTGCGGGTAAAGAGGTTGATTTCGTCGTAGCGATCGAATTCCAGCTCCTGGAACTCAGCGATAATGTCGTCGGTGTAGCGCACGTGCTCCGGCAGAGCATAGGCGTAGCGATCGGAGAAGTTGGCGACTTCGTTGAGCAGACGCTGGCCGGCGAATTGGACTTCCTCTTTCATCCGTTCCATGACGCGCAGCTGGTTGACGAGGTGGGTCTTGGTGACCGTGATCTGCCCCAAAACGTTCATCATCGATTCGAGTTTTTCGACCCCGACCTTGATGGCTGAGCTGCCAATCGCTGCCACCTCTTCACGACGGTCTTGGGCGCGGCGCTCTTCGCCGGCGTAACCGTCTGCATCGGGGGCTGCTTCGCTTGCCTCGGCCGGACTCTGCTGTGCTGGTTTTGCGGCAGCAGCAGGAGCACCGGCATCAGTATCGGGTTGGGCGAGGAGACGTTCGACCTTACTCAGCACCCCTTCCGGCTCAGTCCGGCCGTCGATCTTCAGCTGCACCAGATGTTTGATCTGGTCGAGGGCGAACAGCATGGCATCGACCTTCTGTGCAGAAGGGATGCGGTGCGTGTCGCGCAGTTCTTCCAGGGTATCTTCTAGCCGGTGGGCCACAGAACTGATAGTGGACAGCTTCATCAGGGCTGCCGAACCCTTGAGGGTATGGGCCGAACGGAACAGCTCATCCACGATAGAGGCGGTCGTACCCGGTTCAGCCTCCAGGCGCAGCAGGCCATTCTCCAGAATGGCCAGGTGCTCTCCGGCTTCCTCATAAAAGAGGTGTATGGCTTCGTTCAGAATGTTTCCCATCAGGCTGTTTTCACTCCGTAATCGCGGATGAATTGATCGATGTCCAAGAGTTCTCCCTGATATTCCGTCGCCAGGTTGGGAATCCCCTCGGCCAGGAATGCCAGATGCTCACCGCGGCTTTCCGCCACGATCAAGTGCCATTCCCGATCGAATTCAGACGGTTTGTCATACAGGTGGCCAAGGTCGATAACCGGCACCACGTCGCCGCGCAGACTGACCAGGCCGCGTACGTAGCCAGGCGCCATGGGGAGGAAGGTCAAGGCGTCGATATCGGCAATTTCCACCATGTTGCGAATTGGCAGGTAGTAGGCCTTGTCGCCCAGCTTGAAGGTGCAGCAGACGATTTCCGGACGGGCCACAGACGCATCCTCGCTGCCTTGCAGGAGTCGGGTCATTTCTTTGAGGAATGCCTGCTCCATGCTGCCCGGTTCCGCTGCGTTCGCATCGAGCGGTTTGGCGGCAAAGGCCGCCAGGGCTGCTGCCGGAGATAGCGGCTGCGGAGCCGCTGTCGCCGGATTGGGTTGCGGCTCGACCGGTACAGGTGCCTCCTGGACCACGGGCGGAGCCGGATCTGGAGCCTGGACCTCTTGGGGCGGCTCCAGCACAGCTATCTCGACCACGGTTGCCGGTTCTTTCTGAACCGCTTGAGGGAACACGCCGTTCTCTGCAGCCATGAACGCCTCGGTCACCTTGTTGAGCACGCCGGCCGGTTCGTCTACCCCGCCGGCAACCAGTGTGACCAGACCTTTTAATTGGGTAAAAGCCAGCCGGGCGGCGGCTATCAGCTCGGCGGCCGGAGGGGCGCTCTGCTCGGCAAACTGCTCCAGGGTGTCCTCAAGTTGTTTGGCGACCGCACTGGTGGTCGCCAGCTTCATGAGGCCGGCCGTCCCTTTAATGGTATGGGCGGCGCGGAATCCCGCTGTCAGTTCTTCCGCATTGCGCCGCTTCTGTTCCAGGCCGGTGATACTCGCCTCGATAAGCCCGAGGTTTTCCTCCGCCTCCAGAATGAAAATCGGCAGCAGCTTGTCTCTCATGTCGGACATGGAACGCTTCCTTTAGGCGTTTTTCACGCGCAGTAAGCCAGCTTTGCGGAAAACGTAGAAGATCCGTTTGGTTTCCAATGGGTTGAAGGGGCTCTGGTGGATCAGCTCGCGCAGAGTCTTCTGGCCGTCGATAACGTTGAACAGCGCCAGTTCGTCCTCGGTGAGGTTGACCGAGTCGAGAGCGGTTTCGTTGGTAATGAGGCGCAGCAGGATGACGTTTTCGTCCTGGAATTCAGTGGCGGCCACCTGTTTCTCGTCGAGCTGCCGCAGACCGTCCATCAACACCGTAATCAACGGGACGCGGAAGGAGATGTCCTCGAGGTTGGTCGGCAGGCTGTCATTCTCCAGATAGAAACTGCCGTCCTTGACTTCGAGAATCGCATTAAAAGCCCCTTGTGAATGGCGCAGCAGGTATTTCATCAGCTCGTCTTTGGTCAGATAGCCTTTGTTCACCAAGCACTGGCCGACTGGGATGTTCTGGGCTCTGGCGTCTTCGATGACCTTCTGCATCTCCGGTTTGGTCACTCGTCCATCGTGGCAGATCAGGTCAAGGAGGAACTGGTTGTGTCCCCCTTTGCGGCTGACCGTGGCAAAAACGAACATGCCGTCGTCAACAAAGATCTCGCCGAAGATTTCTCGGGAAAAGATGGTCAGTCTGCCGGACAGACGGGAGTTGTAGGTGAAGTTGAGCAGGTCGGGCAGCGGAATCTTGGACAAGTCGCCGGAGAGCACCAAGGTTTCGTGTTTGACCAGCCCGGCCTGACGCAGGGTGTCGGCCATGACGTTTTTCATCAGCAGGGGGAAGTCTTTTTGGAAATACTGGCGGACGATCTTGTCAAAGCTGTCCTGGAATTCGCTCAGCAGTTCCGTTGAGGACATGCAGACCTGCCCGGTAGGAGTTGCGGGGACCTCGGCCGTCGGAGCGGCAGTCTGGGCTGCCGGAGCTGCGGCTTCCTTGGCTTTTTTTGCCGAGGCGTTGAGGACTTCGTCGAGCTTTCGGATCAGATCGTCAGGCTCGAAGGGTTTGGTGAAGTATTCCAATACCCCGAAATCCCTCTCGAATTTCTGGCCGACATCCTCTCCTTTAGAGGTAATGAGGATCAGGGGGACGTCTTTGAATTCCGGGTCAGCACGCAACGTCTTACAGAAGATGTAGCCGTTCATCTTCGGCATGACAAAGTCGACCAGAATCACGGCGGGATTGATCTTTTTGGCCAGGTCCAGACCTTTGTCGCCGTCGTCAGCCGTATGAACGATATAACCTTGCGGAGCCAGGATCAGTTCCGCCAGACGGCGGACCGTCGGAGAATCGTCAACAACCAGAATGCGCGTCCCTTTTCGTTCCATGAAAATCCCCACTGATGGTGTCAGAGCAATATCTTTTGGCCGGGTCCATCCTGCTGCGGAACGGACAGGGCCGGGGCAAAGCTGCCCCGGCCGGCCGTATTCAGTCCACTATTACTTACGCAGAATATCCATGGCCTTGGCCAATGAGACCTTCATTCGTTTGAAGGCGTCGGCCAATGCGCGGATTTCATCATTGGTCTCCACTTCGAATTCACGGTCCATCTTGCCGCGACTGATATCGCCAGCCACTTCGACCAGGTTTTCGATCGGCTTGACCACGCTCTTGACGATGATGCGGTCGACGGCGATCAGGGCGAGGAGGAAGAATACGCTGAAGCCGACGGCGAAGTAGATGAGTTTTTTCTGGGCCTGCTGCAGAGCAACTTTGGTCGGTACGTAGATGAAGCGGCCGCCGACGATGTCACCGGAAACATAGCCGTATCCGGAACGGGTGCCGTACTGTTCGACCATCTCCTCCGGAGCGACTTCCGGAGTGTCATGGCACCAGATACAGTTGGAGCTGGCGGAGATCGGCTTGGCAACAGCATAGAACTCCTGACCGTCTTTCTGGACGAAGCCTTTCCATTCTTCCACGTCGCCGTCTTCGAACTGTTCGATAACGCTTTCCTCAAACGAATCGGCCAGGTTGTCCGGGTTCAAGGGGTTGTCCGAGGCGATTTTGAAGATGTATTCAGGGTAACTCTCCTGAACGTAACGGGCAGTCTGAGTCATCATCAAGATGCCGACGCTCCCTTCCGGGAAATAGGTGTCCGGGAGGAGTTCCTGCACCTTCGGGCGGATGTTGGCGCCCAGGTAGCGACCGGCGCTACTCATGGCCGCGGCAAAGATGTCGGTCTTTTCAAGGGACTCACGGATGGTGTCCTGCCGCATCAGGTAGTAGCCGCCGCTGACAGCCAGGCTGAGGGAGATGATGTAGACGAATGCCAGAATCACCATGATTCGCTTTCGGATCGTCATGTTTTTGAACATGGACTTAAACCTCCTGGAAATCGGCCGAGATCGAGTCGGCCTTCGCAAAGGGTCGGGTTATTTCTTGTGCTTACCCAGAAATTCGTTTTTCTGATCGTCGGGAATTTCGCCGCTGAGACATTTCATCAGGCAGTCGAATTTGTCACCGGCCAAAGCCGCACCCTTGCTGTAACCCATCTTGGAAATGCAGTTTTCCGCGATGACCATGCCGAGAGGGCCGACAATTTCAACAAAATCGTCAATAGCCGCTTCAACCGCTTTGGAACTGACTTCAGCAGCGCCACTCGCAGCGGCCTCCGGTTGCTTTTTCGGCTCCGCGGCTGGCGCCGCGGCAACGGGAGCTTCTCCCTGCAGGCCGGCCTGGGCGTTGGCAATGGCCATCAGCGTTTCATTCAGGGAGCCTGCCAGCTTTTTGCGCGGCGGCACGCCGGGAATGAAGTTAGCCTGGACCGGGGATTTGTCGATGATGAAGTCGATGGTTTCTTCCGGACTCATGGTTCCCAGGCCGATGTAGACAGCCTGACCCTGGTCGATGGAAATTTTGCACAGATGTGTCACGTTCGCGAATTTCACGACCAGCTGGCCAGTCTCCTGGCCCGACAGATATCTGTTGAAAATCGCAGCAATGTTCACTTGTTTCCTCCCAGGTGTTTGCGCACCGCGAGCAGGATGTCCATGGGCTCATAAGGCTTGGTGATGTATTCGTCGGCGCCTTGTTTCTTGCCCCAGAACTTGTCGCTGTCGCCGGACTTCGAGGTGGTCAGGATGATCGGGATGTTTTTGAACTTGTCGTCTTTTTTGAGAGCGCGACAGACCTGGAAGCCGTTTTTCTTTGGCATGATGACATCGAGGATGATCAGGTCGATCGGTTCGGTGCGGGCCTTTTGCTCCGCTTCTTCTCCATCGCGGGCAATGATGAATTCATGCGAGGTGTCTTTCAGCGCTTCTTTGATAAAGGCCAGATCCGTGCTGCTGTCATCTGCAATGAGGATTTTTGCCATTCGTAATGCCTCCTGAAAAAGTTTCGATCTGGTTTTCGCTCGTAGTTTGTGGCGAATGTCAACAAGAGCAAGAAATCTGCCAGATATGGTTTGATTAATTACAGCTCTTCAGTGTGTTTTTGTAATGCCTTAAAAAAACAAGGGAATATTTAGTATTAAAAAAATTAAACCTTTAAAAAACAACGTAAAATTCGATTTTCAGACAATTGATGACCTCTTTGCAGGGGTTAACCCCTACGCAACAGGCGGTTTTTACCCATCCAAGAGATTTTTAATCTCTGGAGGCCTTGCAACGGGTTTGCCGGGAAACCCTGGTGCGTATTTCTTAAGATATCGAATTTAAAGGGTTTTATTATTCAATTTAGATGGTAGGGAAGCAGGTTCTTCAGTTGTTGATCTGAAGAGAGAGGTGGTCAAGAATTTGTCATACGGTGTCAGAGGAGGTCATCGGGGAGCTGCGGCAGAGCAAGCCCCCCGATGACAGCGGGTCAGCTGGCAAAAAGGCGATATTGACCTAATAATTGTTCCAGCCGGTTCTTGTCGATCGGTTTGACCAGATAGTCGTCGCAGCCACCCCGGTAATAGGCTTCAATCACGTCGTGAGGGGAATCGAGAGCCGTGGTCATGAAAATCTTTACCGCCTTGGATGAAGGGGTTTTCTGGTCCTGTTCAAAATGACGGATAGCCTTCAGAACCTGTTGGCCGTCCATTTCCGGCATCATGATGTCGAGACAGATCAGGTCGTAAGGCTGATTCTGGCCCCAGGCCAAAGAAAACGCGTCGATCGCTTCTTGTCCGTCGGTGGCCACGTCACATTCTCCAAACTCGGATAACATCCGGTGCAGAATCTTGCGGCTGATGAAATCGTCTTCTACGATCAATACACGCATAAAAACTACCTCCGATCTATGGTTGCTTTTGTTCAAGGTGTCGGTTGAATGGGGTCATTCTGTTGCAGAGTCTCTTCTTTGGACCTCGGGATTGTCCCCTCGTTCGTAAAAATCTTAGTATATTTGTCGACAGAACCTTTGGAATCGTAACGTTCAGTCAGGTCGAGGGCCATGACCAGAACCTGGGGTGATCCGTCCAAGTCCCGGAACGGGTAATGGTAGACCTCGTAACTGTGACCGTTGGCGAACCGTTTGCGATGGACCTGAGTTGTCCCTTTTTCGAAAAGGTTCTCTGGGGAGCACCCCCGGCAAGGTTTGTCTTCCAGACACAGGAACTGATGGCACGGGGTATTTCCCGGTATGCCGAGACTCTCCCGCAGGCGCCGATTGGCGAACCGGATGACGAAGTTCGCATCGACCAGATAAACCAGCGCCGGCAACGAATCGAGCAGCTCGAACAGCCTTTGGCGATCATCCAGCATGCGTCGTTCAAACTGTTTTCGTTCGGTGATGTCGGCATAGACGCCGAGCAGCCTGGTCGGCCGATTGTCCGGATCGCGAGCGCTGACCTGGCCACGGGAGACGAACCAGCGACACAGGCCATCCTTCCGTTGCTGGCGGAATTCGACCTTAAAGTGAGGAGTTCGGTTGGCAATGTGGGCTTCTATCGCTCCCAGGACTTTGGGGAGATCGTTAGGGTGGATCAGCTTCTGCCATGCCTCCATACTGATTGTGGAGCGGTCCTTCCCCTCGCCCTTTTTAGCCGGGCTTTTTCCCGGGAAGTGAAATTCGTCGCGAGCCAAATCCCATTCCCAGATGTTGAAATCGTTGCCGACCAGAGCGTTTTCCCAAAGCTCCTTGTTTTCCAGCAACTGGCGTTCCGCCAGCTCCCGTTCCCTGTTTTCCTGGATGAGTTGCTGATTCTTGACGAATAGCTGCGTCCTGCTTCCGTTCACTCGCAACACGTAAAGCCAAAGAAACAGGTAGAGACTTAACCCGAGAAGCGCAACACCTCCGACCAGGTTCTGCCATTGCCCGACCATCTTTTGCCAGGTCCGTTCATCGATATCCAGGCCGAGCAGGGCAATGACTTGGCGATTTCTTTCGTCGATGATAGGAACGAGTGCTGAAATCCAAGTTCCCCAGGCGTCGCTTAGAGGGCCTTCAACGATGGGATGGCCGTCCTTAAGTGCCTGTTTCAATGCCTTTGAGGCGTCGGGATAAATCTCTCCCCAGAACGGCCCTTCGCCCAGAGCATTGTCGGCGTCGGCAAGAAAGACCACTTGGCCATGCAGTTGTCCCATCAGATAAACTTCCTGAATGACAGAATCGGCTGCCCTGATGAGATTCAGATGCCGCAGGAGTTCGGTCGAGACAGCTGGCGGAAATGGCTGATTGTCATGGGAGATAAGCTCCTGTAGATCGGCAGGATGCAGGTTGATGGCTGCGATGCGGGCGAGTTGCAACAGCTCTTTGCGTGCTTTGGCTTCGCTCCATTGGCCGCTTTGGCCATAAATGAACAGGCTTAGTAGCAACAGAGTGATAAAGCCCAGTCCCGGTCCAAATGTCGAAAATGTTTTATGGCTTTGCATAAACCGGGTTATCCCTCGTTGGGTGTCGTCAGATAGCTGTCAATGGCGGCCATGGCAGCGTCAAAATCTCTTCTCAGTGGAGGCCAGAGCTGGAGAAGCTCCTGCTGGCGCCCTTGTTTGGCGGCGTCCTCACATTGGGAAGCGATAAAAGCCAGACGTTCTGCACCGAGGTTGGCCGCTGCCCCTTTCAGGGAATGAATCAGACGGATGGTCTCTTTTTCCGGGCCTCTTTCGAGTAATCCCTCTATTTCAGCCAATTGTCGGTCGGCCCTGGAGCGGAAGTCGCCGAGAACTTCAACGAACAGCTCGTTGTCCTGACCCAGGCGCCGCAACACGTCTTTGATATTCAGAACCTGCGGCGGATGATCGAGTACGGGTTGCCGCGTCGTAGAGCGTTTGCCGCGTCGACAGACCTTATCCAACAGTTGCTCTGCGTCGATCGGTTTGGACAGATACTCGTCCATTCCCACGGCCATGAACTGTTCGCGGTCCCCCTTCATGGCATGGGCCGTCAAGGCGATAATCGGAATCGAGCGATCGATTTTAGGATTCTCCCCATCGCGAATCCGTCGCGTTGCCTCCAGACCGTCCATTTCCGGCATCTGAACATCCATCAACACCAGGTCAAAGTTTCCCCACGTCAATTCGTCCAGCGCCTGTCGACCGTTTTCCACCATCACCACGTTGTGCCCGTGGCGAGTCAGGATTTTCTCCACCACCTTCTGGTTGACCGGGTTGTCTTCGGCCAGCAGAATCCGCAGCGGGGACAAAGAACAGAAGGGTTTGTCGTCTTTCTCCACCGGCGGTTGATTCACGGGGCGGTAAGCGGGACGGACCTTGACGAAGAACAGGAACTCGCTCCCTTCACCTAGGCGGCTCTCGACACGGATGTCGCCCCCCATCAGCTGCACGAGGTTGCGGACAATGGCCAGGCCCAGTCCGGTGCCGCCATAGGTGCGGGTGGTGGAGCCATCGACTTGGGCGAAACTGTCAAAAATCACCTTCTGTTTTTCGGGAGGGATGCCGATGCCCGTATCCTGAACTCGGAATCTAAGGAGCAAAGATTTGTCTTTCTCCGAACCGTCGGCCGGTTTGGCGCCGATGCTAAGTTTGATGCTGCCTTTTTCCGTGAACTTGACGGCATTGCCGATCAAGTTGTTGAGGACCTGCTTGAGACGGGTCGGGTCGCCGTTAAACTGCCGAGGCGTATCGTTGGCCAACTCATAGGATAAACTCAGGTTTTTTTTGTCGGCATCGAGCCGGAACGGGGCAATCGTGGTGCTGAGCAGTTCCTTGAGGTCGAAATCGACATGCTCCACCACCAGCTTGCCGGCCTCGATCTTGGAGAAGTCAAGGATGTCATTAAGCAGGCAGAGCAGAGAGGTTGCCGATGAACGAGCCAGTTCCAGGCATTCGCGTTGCTCCGGATCGAGCTCGGTGTCCAGCACCAGGTTGGTCATGCCGATGATACCGTTCATCGGAGTGCGGATTTCATGGCTCATGTTGGCGAGGAATTCACCCTTGGCACGATTGGCGGTTTCGGCCGCCTCTTTGGCCAATTGCATCTCGCGTTCCGCCGCTTTTCGGTCGCTGATGTCGGTGAACATTCCCAGCAGTCCGATGACCTCGCCATTGGCATCGCGCAGCGGCACTTTGCTGGTGAGCAGGGTTGCCTGCTTGCCATCGGCCTGCTGCTGCGGTTCCTCGATATTGAGCATCGGTTGGCCGGAATCCATGACTTTGCGATCACATTCGCGGAAAAATTCAGCTTCCTCGCGGGTCCAGGGCATGTCGTAATCGGTCTTACCGACCATCGCCTCGGGGCTGGAATAGCCTGCCAGCCCTGCCAGTGATTGATTGCAGCCCTGGTAAATCAAGTTCCGGTCTTTCCAGAAAATCGACACCGGTACGTTGTTGAGGATATTGGTGAGCAGTTCAGTTTTGTTGCGCAGTTCGGCCTGAGCCTGTTTGCGTTGGGTGATATCCTCCAGAATGGCGATGGCGCCGATTGGCCGCTGTTCTCCGTCGCGCAGTCCCGCGATTGATGAGCTGACCTCGATCAGGGAGCCGTCTTTCTTCTTTCGCCAGGTCTCTCGGCCGGTAATGATTTCCCCGCCACGTAATCTTTCGCGCAGCAGGTCGAGTTCTCCTTCGTAGCCTTCCGGCATCAGGGGGTAGAATTGGCCGACGACTTCGTCCTTAGCCCAGCCGAAAATCTGTTCGGCCACCGGATTCCAGCGCGTTACCCGGCATTCGGTATCCATTGCGATGATGGCCTGGGGTGCTGCCTGAAACAGGGCTTCCAGGGTCTGATTGGCCTGACGGATTTCCTGCTCGGCCTGCTTGCGCTCGGTAATGTCGAGGATGGTGCCGACCAGGCCGGCCAGGGTTCCGTCGCGATGCGTATAACAGGCTTTATAGAAGATGCCTTCGCGGATCGAGCCATCGGCATAAGGCACTGGTCCTTCGTAGCTCTGCATCGCGTGAGGGCCTGAAGAGAACAGACGTTCGTCGGCGGCATGATAGAACGCAGCCTTTTCCGGGTCGAATAACTTATGGGCGGTTTGCCCCACCATGTCTTCCTTGGTGAAGCCGGTATATTTTTCATAAGCTTTGTTACAGCCTTGGTAAACAAATTCGCGGTCTTTAAAGAAAATCGGCGTGGGCAGAGTGTCGATGAGACTCTGCAGGAAGTGCAGCTGGTTTTGTAGCAGTTCTTCGGCTTTGTGGCGTTCACCGATTTCTCGGTTCAGGTCGTCCCGGGAGGCCGTGACGCGTTTCAAGTTTTGGATCATGCGGTCGAAAGCGCTCGACAGCTGGCCGATCTCGTCCTTGCCGGCCAGGTTGAGCTGCAGGTTGAGATCCCCCGCGCCGATGTGGTTAAAAACTTCGATGGCCTGCTGCAGAGGGCCGCTGATGCCGGAGGCGACCAGATAGCCGAGCCCGAGGGACAGGCAGACAATGATCAGAGCGACCAGGGCGATCCAGCGGATCATGTCATCCATGTCGCTCATCATGCGTTTTTGAGCGGCCAGGATGTCGTCTTCGTACAGGCTGGCCATGATGACCCAGTCCCAGGGGGCAAAGTAGGTGATGGCCGCAGTCTTCTGGCGAGCCTTCGATTCCTCGGGGTTTTTCCAGGGATAGTCGATGAAGAAGACCGGAATGACTCCTTCGCTGGTGCGGGCTTCGAGAGCCAGGGCACGGTCGAGGATCTCACGGACGAAGAAGCGTCCTTCGCGGTCCTGGAAATCGAGCAGGAATTCACCGTCCCGTTTGCCATCCTTGGAGATAAGATAGCGGCCTTTTTGATCCCCTTTGGCGCCGAGGACGCAGACGTAGCCGGTTTCGCCGATGACGATATCCATGATTTCACGCCGGAGGCTATTGATATCTTTTTGTTTCTCACCGACATAGAGGATGCCGACCACGGTTTTATGCTGTTCGTCCCAGATCGGCTGATATCCGGTCACATACCAGTCATTGACCACATAGGCCCGTCCCAGGAAGGTTTCACCCTTCAGAATGGTGGAGACGACCGGGTTCGGTTCGCCGTCAGGATTGACGTGGGGGATGAAGGTGCCGATGGCCCGCTGACCGTCCGATGTCTCGACGTTGGTGGCCACTCTCAGCATGTCGCCAGCTTCATTCATACGCTGGAAAATGGTACAGGTGCCGCCGACTAGCTGGCGGACCTTATCCACCACCTGGGTCTCCGCGGCCAAATTCATGTTCTGGCCGAGCCATTGTCCACCGACCTGCATTTTTGGCAAGGAGAGGGGGTGCTTTTGGAGGGTGTACTGGTTGACGGCCTGCCAGTTGACTTGTTCTGACCCGAAGGAGACTTTTCCGGCTTGGGAAAGGATTTCCTCGGCGACGTGAAGATTGTGAGCCATGGTCACTTCGATCGATTCCTGCATGGCCTTGGCCATCTGCACGACCGTCTGGACGACCTTCTTGGCTTCCCCTTCGGCCTGCTTACGCATTTCCCGACTGACGCTCTCCTGCAGCATGCTCTTCTGATAGAAGGCAATGCCGACAATAGAGGCAGCAGTCAAAAGGACCAGAGCCAAACCCATACCGGTAATCTTTAGTTTGATTCCCATGTGGTTCCTCGGCGGTGGACCGCGTAGCGGGAAGGGGTGAATAATTAAACCGCCCGAGCATCGGGCACATTGCAACGTTTTTTTAATCTGACCAGGACAGGCCGGGGAAAAGAGACCCGGTCTGTCCTGGTTTTGATCTGCGGGGCGGAAGAGTTAGGATCTGACCCCGGTTCGGTTATTAGTAGCGTTCGAACTCGTTATCCAGGTGGTCAGCGTCATCCATTTCAAGTTCAATGCCGCCTCCATTGGCCACAGCTTTCTTAGGTTTTGCTTTCGGGGCGGCCAAAGCCTTGGGCGGAGCCGGACGTTTATGCGGTGAAGCTTTGCGTTTCGAGACATTGCTGTAGCTGTCGAGTTTGAAGAAACCAATCGTGTCCTGCAGCTGTTCGGCCTGGGAGTTGAGTTCTTCAGCCGTAGAAGCCATTTCTTCGGAAGCCGAAGCATTCTGCTGGATGACTTGGTCGAGCTGCTGGATTGCTTTGTTGACCTGGTCGGCGCCGGCATCCTGCTCGCGGCTGGCGGCAGCGATTTCCTGTACCAGCTCGGCAGTGCGCTGGATATCGGGGACCATACGAGTCAACATCTGACCGGCTTGTTCGGCGATTTCCACGCTGCTGCCGGACAGGTCACTGATCTCGGCGGCTGCAGCCTGGCTGCGCTCGGCCAGCTTGCGGACCTCGGCGGCAACCACGGCGAAACCTTTGCCATGTTCGCCGGCACGAGCTGCTTCGATGGCGGCGTTGAGTGCCAGCAGGTTAGTCTGACGGGCGATCTCTTCGATGATGCTGATCTTCTCGGCGATGTTCTTCATTGCGGTGACGGTTTGGGATACGGCAGCACCACCCGATTTGGCATCCTCAGCCGCCTTCAGGGCGATACGTTCGGTCTGCAGGGCGTTGTCGGCGTTCTGCTTGATGTTGGCGCTCATCTGTTCCATGGAGGAGGACGCTTCTTCGGCGGCGGCAGCCTGCTCGGTGGCCCCCTGGCTCATTTCTTCGGAACTGGAGGAGAGTTCCTGGCTGCCGGAAGCGACGTTGTCTGCAGCTGATTTGACGTTTTCCACAACCTCGCGCAGGTTGCTGCACATTGAGTTGAGAGCCTTGGCCATCATGCCGATCTCATCTTTGCGATTTTCATCGAGCGTTGCGGTAAGGTCGCCATCTTTCATCTGCTGAATGACAGCGACAGCTTCGCCGACCGGACGAGAAATGCTGCGGGCGATAAAGAAGACCAACAGCAGAGCGATGACCAGGACCGCTGATACTGCCATCAAAACCTGGACGAATATTTTATTGAGTTCAGCCTGAATATCGTCCAGATAGATGCCACTACCGATAACCCAATTCCAACGGGGAATCAGCTTGACAAAGGATATCTTCTCCACCGGTTTGGTAAAGCCTTGTTTGTCCCAGACATAATCTACAAAACCGGAGCCGTTGGCTTTTGCAACTTGGGCCATCTCGGAAAACAGAGCCTTGCCATTCGGGTCTTTGGTGGTGCTGAGATCTTTCCCTTCAAGTTCAGGCTTAATCGGGTGCATAACCATGACGGCGTTGGTGTCGTTGATCCATAAATAATTGGTGCCGTCATAACGGGTCGCCCGGATGGCATCCTTTGCGGCGGCCTGGGCATCGTCGGGTGTCATCACGCCTTTTTCAGTCAGTTCGAGATAATGTTCGACAACCCCCGCAGCGGTTTCGACAATAAACTGAACCTGTTGATTTTTACCGGCATAAAGGTTTTTCTTGGCCGTTAAATAGACAAATCCGATTGTTAATGTGAACGCAATGATAATGACCAGACTTAAAACGAAAATTTTGTAAGCAAGTTTCAGATTTTTCATGGAGACCACCTTTTTGAAAAATGTTTCGGCCAAAGACTCAAAACCGTTAATAATGACCAAAGTTATTGGACAGCAACCGCTTCGGCAATCTCAGCCTTGCTGACTGTGCCTTGGGCCGTAGCCAGTTCTTCTGCAGAGAAAATTTTATCGATATTAAGCAGGATGATGAATTTTTCGTCGGCTTTGCCCATCCCCTTGATGAAAT